>Ga0082212_10009716_pt1 | contig 12377 bp, 8 predicted proteins | sample TergutNt197P3_FD_71548 | JGI IMG/M metagenome (GOLD analysis project Ga0082212, IMG submission 71548) | Neocapritermes taracua P3 segment gut microbial communities from Petit-Saut dam, French Guiana - Nt197 P3 | ecosystem: Host-associated > Arthropoda: Insects > Digestive system > Gut ... | reverse complement strand
TTTTTGAGCAGATCAAGCTCGGCCTGCGGGATGGGCTCCGCATTGTTCAGGTTTGGCAGGTAGCCGCTCCATATGTCGGCGTATTCGGCGCCGTACCGGAATTTCAGATCTTCGAGGTAGGTGAATATGCCGGTCCTGTTTTCTCCCAAAAGGCCGTGAAAAGAATACGATGCTATCGATATCGGGTATTTTTTTGCGTTCATTGATAAATTCCTCCTGTAATTTAAATTTAAAATATTTTTGGCGGTTTTTTCAAAATCGAGCCTCTATGTGCCATTTGTCGAGGCTCGGATCCAATTCGATTTCGGCGTTTGCCAGCCGCGCGCGGATAGCTTCCGGGGCGCAGGTTTTTTCGAGCTCTATATCCGCAGAGACCGTATCGCCTTTTGCCTTCACGCAGAAGCTGAGCTTGCCGAAATACGTGGGAGCGTTTTTCATGCTGAACCCCTCCTCAAACCAGCTGTCGGGCACAAATGAAAACAGGTTGAGTTCGCCCTGCGTCGTTTCCCTTATCAAAAATGCGCGGAGTTTTAGCAGCATCACGCCTTCTTCAAATGTTTTGACCGGATAATGCAGCGCCCCGGCGTGTTCCCTGAGCCAAAAAGTCTCCGGGTCGGCTTCGATGGCGTATGTGTTGTAAAAAGTCCTGATGTAAGCATTCACGTCGCCCACCGCCGCATGGGCCTGCGCCAGCGTGCAATAGCCGTTCTGCCATCCGGTGCCGCCCCAGGCGTACCAGTCGCGCTCAGCCTCAAAATCGCTTTTGCCGCGCGTGGCGTCGCGCGCGCGGGTGACCGGGCACGGCCCGATCTCATCCCATTTTTTCGGCACGAGGAACGGATCCAACGTGATCCTGTCCTCCAGGCAGTCCAACATCCAGCGCGTTTCTTTATCATCCGGCCCGAATATCCCCGCATCGATGAAATGGCTGGAAAAATCGACGTCCAGCCAGGCGTTTCTCAGGCCGTTGCAGGGGGCGTACGGATATATATCCGAGACAAATCCCCGCATATACACGCAAGAGGCGAATCCCGGCGCGTATGTCCCGTCGCGCAGTTTCACAGCCGGAGCGAGGCGGACGCTGCGGCGGTAGGCTTTTCGTATCGCGTCCCGGAATTGCTTCGCGGCGGGATTTCGCTTTGATGCCTCTTCGAGATAACGGCCTCCCAGCTTGGAAACGGTCGCAAGCGCCAGATCGAGCCCTTTGTAATACTCGCAGTTCACGTAATATATCTGGAACCAGTCCTGTATGTCGCCGGCTATTATCGGCGGGAGCAACCCTTCGTCCCGCGCACCTTCGGTTTTGTGCAGCGATATCTCGCGCAGTATCCAGTCGCAGCACCCGAGCATTTTGTCCGCCGCCGAGCGCAGCCAATTTTTGTCGCGCGTGGCGAAATAATGCTCGGAGAGGCCGATCAAAATCGTTCCGGGGTCGTTCATCAGCCAGCTGTCTCCGGGGTATATCCCGTAGGGCAGGCACAGGCAGCCCTCTTTTGTCTTGAACAGGCCTTCGGGAGTCCTCTCGGAATAAGTCGCAAGGCATTTTTCGTAGCCGCCCCGCGAAACGTCGCTCCTTCCGTAAAAATCGAGCATTTTCATGATGGGCACCGATTCCATCGCGATCATGGGATACGGCCCGATCCTGACGTTCCAGGTTTCGTCTTCCTCTTTGAAACAATACGCCATCAGGTGCGAAAGGCCGATCTCCCAATGTTTCTGCATCCGTTTGTCGGGTATGGTCAGCTCCACCGGATTTGGAAGGCGCGTGAACTTTTCCGTTTCGTCATGATTTCCGACCGGTTTGAGCCCGATGTCCGCTTCGGTCATCTCGAAGCTGCGCTGGGGCGCTTTTTTCACCCTGTCCCGTATCTTCTCGCCCGTATGGACCACGTTTTCAAATATCCCGCAGGGGAGCTTTGCATCATCGGCCCACGCTAAGATCCCGAAATCGGGTATGCAGATATACGGCTCGGAATCGAGTTCGCGGGGCATAAACGACACCATCGACGGCTCCCCGTCCTCGATCGCCGAGACTGTGAGAACGGTCCTGTCCGGGTCCGTTCGCGCATTCGGGTCGTGGGGCTTTCGCGTTATCAGCAGCTTCAAAGCGGCGGTTGTTTCGCCGGACGCCTCGGCTGAGACGATCTCGCCGTTGTATATGTCGAATTTCGGCGCTGCGGCTTCATGCCCCCAAAGCCCCGTTTTGACCTTCAGCGGGCATTCCGTATATTCCGAAACCCCGTATACGGTTATCTTTTTTATCGTGTTGTTCGTTTTGAAAAAATCGAGGCCGAGCGGCATGCTTTTTTTGAAGCGCAGCTTGCTTGTCTTCAGCATTTTGCCGGGATATATGAACGTGCGGGCATTTACCGTTCTCGGGTATCCCCGGTAGGCCTCCCACTGCCCCTGATGCCAGCCCCATGTGAGCGAACTTATCCACTCCACGCCGGGGCCGAATGTGGAAAGGAACACATGCTCGGGAAAATTTGGCATATCGTGCTCAAGCTCGACCACGATGTCGCCTATCTCCCTCGGTTCCTCGAAGCACATCCCGTACAAAACCGTGTCGCCGTCGCCCTCCCCGTCGGCCGCAAACCTCGCCTCCGGCGGGTTCGCCCCGCTCTCCGCATTCCTGCAATCATAGATGTAGGCAAATTTTTGCAATTCTATATTCATAAAAAAACCCTTTCTTTTTGTTTTTGCTCATTCTCATTTATCGGCTGCCGTGATCACAATGATCTCGCTGGTCAGTTTGCCGGGCAGGCGAATCGGGTATCCGTTTCCAATCAGCGATATGCCGGGCATTTCGAGGCTTTCCCGCCGGTTGTCCGAATAGACTCTGTAGGTTTTGGCCGGCGAGATGCCCTTTGGATACAGCCGGTACTCCCCGGTCTCTTCGCCTTCAAGCCGGAATACGCCGGAAAAAGACTTGTTGCAGTCGGGGGAGGCGAGTTCCAATGCCAGCCACCGCCCTTTTTCCATGTAACGCTCGAGCGGGGTGTGATGGAATATGCGGCAGCTGTCCATCATGGGGCGCAGTTCGTCGCGGTAGAGCGCCAACGCGCGTTTCCACGCATCAAGGCAATAGGGGTTGACGCGCCCGGCCTTGTCGGCGATCCCGCTGATCTCCGGGCGCCCGAAGATGGCCGCCCGGGCGAGGAAATCCGCATCGGTCTGGTGTTTCATGAATGCGCCCGATATCGAAAGAACCTGCTCGGGCGCGAGCGCGAGCGTCATGCCGTAGACCGTGCGGAGCTGCGCGACCGGGGCGAAATTGTCGGTGACCTGCATCCAGTCGAACCGGCGCATCATGCCCAAGTCGCTCCGCCCGCCGCCGCCGGAGCAGTTTTCAAAATACAGATGCGGGTATTTTTGCCGTATTTTTTCGAAAATGGCGTACAATTTTTCAAAATACAACCATGAGCTGCCCTCTATGAGCCCCAAGTCGCGGTTTGGCTGTTCCGACGGCTCTTTGAGGCCGCCGTCGATGCGAAACAAGTCGAGGCGGTATTTTTCGATTAGGCCGCATATGCTCTCAAACACGAACTTTTCGGCCTCCGGCAAAAGCAGGTTGATCGTCGGCAGCCGCCTATTGTAGGCGCGTATGAACCATTCCGGGTGATCCGCCGCGAGGCAGGAGGCGAAATCCATGCCTTCCGCCTCCATCCACAGCCCGCACATCATCCCGTTTTTGCGCGCATGGTCGAAAACCTCGGCCAATCCGTTTTCAAGAAGCTCGTTTTCATGCCAGTCGCCGCGCACATCCGCCCAGACTTTGTCAGCCGACCCGAACCACCCCGCATCGACGATGAACATTTCGGCCCCGGTCAGCGCGGCTATGTCCACTTCGGCCAACAGCCGTTTTTTGTCGATTTGGCAGTTATTCGTATATGCGCCGTGGTTATATGCGATCGGATACCGCAGGCGCTGGCTGCGTTTGGGAATTACCGACAGGCGCAGGTGTTCGTTGAATTCGTTGACGCATGTATCCAAATCTCCGTACATCTGCCCTATGTGTATCTTCGGGGAAACCGCATGGCAGCCGGGCATCACCGCGCGGCAGCTGGCGCGCCGGTCGATTCCCGCCTTGAAATGCACGTAATCGGCGTTTGTGACATGCCGCGCGTAATAATAGTCGCCGCAGCGCGTGAATTCCGCCTGCGTCATCGTCGTGGCCTCGATATGGATCACGGTCAGCTGGCACGAGGAATCGTTTTTTATCACATACATGGGCGGGTTAAACAAGCCGCGCTCGTGGGCGAACTTCAAGGTCGCCTTGGGCAGCTCCTGCCAGTAAAATTCGCCTTCGCCGAGGTAATAGCTGTCAAAAAAGCTGCCTATCTGCGTTTTGGGGCGCAGATGCTCGGCGGAAAACGTATTGCCCGGCGTTTCGGGGTACAGAATGCCCGCCATCGGGAACAGCCCGGTGACGGCGAACGGCGCATCGCCCGCATTTTCGATTTCCAGCCACCGCACCAAAAAACTGCTGCCGTCAAGCAGGGTGCATACGCGGACACGGGCATTTTTCATCGGGTAAAAAAGACAAACCGTATGCCGCTCGAAGCCCTCGGGCGTGGTCTCGCTCCACTGGCGCTCAAACTCATAGAAATCGCGCAGAACCATCCCGTCGATCTCCAGCTCGAAAGCGCTGAAATGGCTTTTGTCGGCCCTGAAAGCGTTCAAAAATTCCAAGGCGCGTTCCCTGCAGCCGCCCTGCCCCTGGGCGGATGAATGGACGGCGCAGTAATTGCCGTTGTACAGCGCGTCCTCCCACACGAAAGCGCGGCTGTCATAGCGGCAGAGCGGGAACCCCGGCGCCGGATTTTTGCCTGTGGTGGGCTGGTCATCATAAAAAATATGCATATTTTTTTCCTCTCTTCGCCTTTGGCTGTTGAATTTGCGGCTTGGATATGATATAATCGGAATAAAAAACGATTGGGGTGAGTGTCATGGACAAAATATTTGAAATTCCGGAAACGATGGATGCGGTGGTGTCCTACGGGCCATTCGATTCGCGCTTTGAGCGCCCGGTGGTCCCCCGCGCGAAAAAAGCGGGGGAGATTCTTTTGAAAATCGAGGGCTGCGGCATATGCGCGGGGGATATAAAGGCATATATGGGCGGGGAGGTTTTTTGGGGAAATGAGAACGTGCCGCCATATCTCGAGCCCCCCGCGGCCGGAGGCCATGAATTTGTGGGAAGGATCGCGGAAATCGGGCCGGGCGGATCAAAAGATTTTCAGCCCGGGGACAGGGTGGCCGTGGAGCAGATAGCACCGTGCGGCGAATGCGGATACTGCAAAAAGGGGCGGTATTCGCTGTGCAAAAAACACGACGTGTTCGGGTTCAAAAATTATCTGAACGGGGGCTTCGCGGAGTACGCCCTGCTGCCCAAAACGGCGAGGGTCTACAGGATACCGGATGATATGCCGCTTAAATCCGCAGTGTTGATCGAGCCTTATGCCTGTTCGTATCACGCGGTCGAGCGGGCCGGGATAGAGCCGCAGGATTTCGCGGTGGTTTCGGGTTGCGGGCCGCTGGGGCTCGCGATGATAACCGCGGCGAAATTGAAAAACCCGGCGAAGCTGGTGGCTTTGGATCTGTTTGACAAGAGGCTTTCGCGCGCTTTGGATTTTGGCGCGGATGCGGCGATCAACCCCGGCGAAACGGATGCGGCGAAGGCGATCCTGGAGATGACCGGCGGATATGGCTGCGACGTGTACATTGAGGCCACCGGGCATCCCGCCTCGGTCACGCAGGGGCTGGAAGCCATATGCAAAGGGGGTCGCTTTGTCGAGTTTTCGGTGTTCAACGAACCGGTCAGCTGCAACTGGAGCGTTATCGGCGACGGCAAGGAGCTCGACATATACGGGGTCAGCCTGAGCCCGGACTGTTTTCCGCCCGCAATCGAAAAAATATGCTCCGGAGAACTGAAAACGGACGGGGTGGTCACGCACTGTTTTAAGTTAAGGGATTATGCCGAAGCCTTTGCGGCGTGCATCGACGGCGAAAACAGCATAAAAGTGATGTTCGCGCCGTAGCGATTCCCTTTCAGCCTTGTTTTTTCTTTTTGGTCGCAATTATCAAAACCGCCGCTATGACCGCCAAAAGCCCGACGGCGACGGCGACGATGATCACAGGCGAACCACCGCCTTCGTCCTCTTCTGCGGCGGGGGCGGCGGCTGTTTCTTGCGCTTCGGATTCGCTCTCGGCGGCCTCCTGCCCGGGCGCTTCCTCGGCGGGCACGACTATGTCGCCCGTGCGCGCGGCTTCGATGGCCTGGAGGTTTATCGCCCCGCTTGGAAACAGCGCCTTGATCACGTGCTCGCCCGCGACAATCTCCGCGCTGCCGGCCTCGACCTTGCTGTAATTCTGCCAGCCGCTGTTGGACGAGTTTGCCTCGCCTATCAGATTGTCGTCGAGATACAGCTCGACCGAGCCGGCCGGGTCGGTGCCGGAGGCCACCCATGCGTCAAAACGGTAAACCCCGTCTTTTTTTGCGGTGACCGTATATTGCACCCACTCGCCGGCGGCGGTCCACCCGATGCAGCCGATCAGATTTCCGTCGAGCGGCCTGCCGTTTTCGTCCACCCTGCCGATATAGTCATCGCCGCAAAGCTGGGTTTGCACTTCCTCGTTTGGCCTGCACGCATGCTCGCCTTCGCTCGCATTCGACTCGAAATATTTTCCGGAATCGAAATCCGGGGCTTCGATGACCGACGAGCCGTAGCCCGCGATCACATTCGATTTGGATATATACGGGCGCCCGGCGGGGACTTCGACCGATTCGTTCACGCAGAGAATAAAGGCGGACAGCTGGATCAGCTGTTCCTCGTCTTCCGCGTAGTCGTCGGCTTCCAGCCTGTAGAATTCATACTCTGTTTTGTTGTCGGGCAGATCGACATAGTAATAGAGCATGTTCTCGTTTTGCACGTCGTCGGTTTTGCCGGTGTATATGACCGTCCAGCCCTGCCCGTCGTTCGAGCCGGAGAGCGTCCACCCGTCGCCCATGCGGCGCGGGTAGGATTTGTTGTCGTTCGCGGTGCGGAGTATGATGCGCTCGGCCGCATACGCCTTTTCGTATTTCCACTCCGCGTAATACGTCACGCCGCCGCAATATTTGGTGGTCTTGTCGTATTCGAGAAGCTGTTCGGGCCCCTCCGCCTCGACCGCCCCCGCGCCGCCGTCCAAAAACAGCGGGAACATCAGCATATTTTTGCCCCCGGCGGCCTCGTCCCTGTCACGGGTGCCTTCCGAGGACGCGCCCGCAGGGAGCGTGGCCGCCGCGCATAAAACCGCCGCAATCAAAAAGATCGCCGGAACCATTCTGCCTTTTTTCATAAAAATTCCCCTTTTCATTTTTTTACCTCGCCTGTCTGAAAAAAAACGGCGAGCACCAGGCGCTTTCCATATCCGACTGCACGACCCTTATGTAATAATTGGCGTCGCGTCCGCCATAGTCGCGGTCGACATATGTGAAATCCGCCTCGAATGCGCCGCAGCACGGGTGCACGTGCGCTATGCTCCCGTTTTTGACGATGCGGATCTCGCACAGCGAATTCGTCCCCTTGCATTTTATGTCAAATACAGGCGGCGATTTTTGATTTGTGAGCACGCTTCCCATATCGCAGCCGCCGCAGCCGACTTCGAGCAAAATGGGGGCGCCGGTGGTGGCGTAGCAGCGCCTGTTTTTTATGGCCTCGTAGACGTTCTCCCTCGTGAGGCTTTCGCACAGCGCGGCGGTGAGCCCGCTTCCGCAGAAATGGAACTGGTGCTGGTGTTTGGGATAGGGGGACTGTTCGTTTCCCGGATGCCCGTCGTGGCCGTCGGACGAAGCCACGATTCCCATGATTTTGTCCGTCTTGAATATGTCGCTCACCCAATAGCAGTCATGCCTGTCGGAGACGCCTCTGGGAAAATCCCCCCAATATTCCGACGATCCCCACACGGAGTACACTTCCGCGCAGATGTCTTCGTCAAAGAGCAGCCCTGTGTTGAACGGATGCGAAGAGCTCGACGGATGATGGGGGATCGAAAAAAATTCATATCCCCCCGCTTTCAATGTTTCGAACATGGCGGCCGGATGCGTCGGATTCGGGCGCCCGTTGGCGGCGTCGATCACTTTTGCCTTGTCTTTGAAGTATATGTTCCTGTGGCCGTATGTGACCGAGGTATGCTCAAAAGCCTTGATGCAGGCGAATTCCCCGTCTTTGTTGTAGAGGTCGGCGAGGCCGAAGTAGGTCGCTTCATAGTCGGGCAGAACCTGCCATTCATGGTCGGTGAGCGCGTAAAAATGCAGTCCGCCCGGCCCTTTCGCGTATCTGTAGTTGTCCTCCATGCTGCCCATGCCGCAGCCCCGGTTGTCCGCGTTTTCGCGCGTTTGCCCCGAATGGGTGTGTATGTCGCCGAAATACACCGAATGCCCGTTTGATTTTTTGATGTTCTTGGTTTTGAGGACATCGAACGCCGACCATATGTTTGCCTGATATACCGCGTCGCCGACGCGGGACAGATAAAAATATTTCGAGCTTTTGTACTCGCCGGCGGGCTCGACCGTTATTTTCGCGGGCTGTCCGTCGGTCAAAATGCCGCTGTCCACCACGAGAAGCCCTATGCCGAAAGCTGCCTGGGCTTCGTCTTTGATCAGCGTGGAGAGCTGCATTCCCGTATATGGGGGGGCGGTTTCGCATCTGCGCATCGAAAAAGCGAATTCGCCGTTTTCGCCGCGCCAGTAAAACGAGTAATTGACATTTCTCACGGCGAGGCAAAAAACGTCGTTTACGTAGATATTGAATTTCCCGCCGGGCTGGGGCAGCGGAGACCCGTTCCCGAATCCCGCCGAAAGCCAGAAGGCGGTTTTTTTCGCGCCGCCGGGGTTCACCGGCTCGCTGAAAAACGAAAGCGGGGTTTTCGCATTCAGCGAAATCGCATATTCCGCGGCGGCGTGGGATTCCATGAACCCGGCGGTGCGCTCTTCGCTCGCCGAGGCATCCCCGAGGGACGCGATTTTATCAAAGCCTTTGACGAGCGCGCAGCCCGTCCGGTTTAAAAATATCTGTTTGATTGCTTGCGCGCCTGTTCTTTTTCCCGTATCGATTTCGTGAATCATATCGCATTTTCCTCCCAATCCCGATTATACATTGAAGCGAAACACTCGAAGCAGGTTGTTTAATAATTATATTGCTTACGGAAACGTCCATTTATCGGGCGTTTTTGTTTTGGATTTTCTATTTTGTATCAATATTTATATGGTTTTTTGTTGCGGTAGGCATATCAGTAGGTATGTATTCATTTACGCCTATAATTTTTAAAGACGTGAGGGAAACATCCATCATTATCGGCAACATTTCTTCGTTCGTCCATTCTGTTGGTTTGGTAAAAATTGATACTGCTTGCAGCATGACGGACTGTCCGTCAACAAATATGAATATATTCTCGCAACAATTTTGATTGATGGGCAAACTGTAATTTGCTGCTGTAAGCCTGTCAATTCTGTTCAATGAACCTACATCGTGTTTCAAAATCGTTTTTGTGCCGTTCGGTCGCTTTACTGTAATTGGCTCTGTGAGAAAATTTGAACCTTGTAAAAACAAGATATAGGGAAAATGCTTTTCATTTATCATTATATTTCTTATTTCATTGATATTTTTATGAGACCGCTCAATAGCATTTCCTGCTACCATTAACTCTTGATTGTTGTTCTTGCCAACTACAACTCCCTTGCCAATATTTTCAATGTCCTTTCCTTGGTGTTTTGCTTCACAAACTAAAACAATACGCCATTTGCCCGCCTTGTCTTTTACTTCAATAATTCCACCATCAGGTTTTATTGATGCTTTTGCAACGAATATTGTTACTCCCAATCTTGAATCAACCGAATTAAGTTTTTCATTAATTTCCTTTTTTTCAATGCTATCCCTAAAACGAAATTCAAAATTTGGAAAATCTTTTTTCAAGGTTTCAAAAACAACTTTTGCAAAATCTTTTACCGATATGTCGTGCTTTTGCGCATTTTCCCCGAATATTTCCTTTGGCCCTTGACCTCTTACTTTTTCTACTCTTAGTCGGTCAGTTTGTTTTTTCATTTTTATCCTTTCTTGCAAGCGATTTTTTATTTTTGATTAAGATCCTAAAGTATGGACACTTGCCTCCAACCGATAAATCCTTGTCATCATCTCCCTTTCTGAACTTTATTATCTCAAACTGCTCTGGGCAATACTTATGCAGGAAGGAAATAGGCACACCCATCACTCCATCGTAGTCAGAGGGAATAGCGTCAGTAAAAGGCACTTCAATGGCGTCATAGTTATCGTATTTTTCATAACTTTCATTACCTCTGATTTCTTTATGTTTGCTGAATTTGAGGTTTTTTTCCATTGTCATAAGTTGCAGAGGCTGATGACGGCAACCATGGTCAATGTTCGTAAGCCAGATAGTATTGTTGGTTGCCACTATTCTGTTTCCTTGCTCATCGATTCTTGCTTCAGAACCGTTTAACGGATAGCTTTTTGGTACTACAAACCCCTGAAAACTTCTCCCGAAAGCTAAGCCCATCCACATACGGTTGTCTTTTATCAACGGGAAAATCTCTTTGTAGGTAATAGCATTCATATTGCTGATAACCAAAAATTGCTTTTGGGCTTCCGTTATCCATGCCATGAATTCGCGAAACAACGAAAACGGCGGGTTAGTTATGATAAAATCAGCCTCATCACGCAAAGCCTTTATCTCTGCGCTACGAAAATCACCATCCCCCTTAAGGCGGGTCAGCACATTCTTCTTGTTAGCAAGAAGCCATTCAACATCCGACAAAGCAACCGCGCCGTCGGCATTATGATCGGCGACTTCTGTAATTTCAATTTTGTGCGGTGTTCTTGTGGTTTTGTCATCCTCCGGCTCATCATCAAACAGCGTCAGTTGCATGCTCGCAATAGGGGAACCTATGTAACAAGTCGCAATCAACTTTTTAAGTCCCAATTCGTTGAAATGTAGCGCAAAGTATTTAAAGAAATTGCTTTCATACGGATCGTCACATGGGCACAATATTGTCTTGCCCCTGAATACATTCGGCTCAAACTCCAAGTACGCCCCAACTTCACTAAGAATGTCTTCCATTTGCGTGTAAAATTCATCGGATTTATTTCTTTTTGCTTTGTCAAAAAACTTAGTTGCCATTATTAAAGCAATTCCTTCCTGCATAAAATAAATTTTCTTGCATCTGCGCTTTAATGCCAACTATTTCTATCACACATTGAACCTAAACAAAATCACGTCGCCGTCCTCGACCGTGTAATCCTTGCCCTCGCTGCGGACCAAGCCTTTCTCCTTCGCCGCCGCCATCGTGCCGCATTCGAAAATGTCTCTATAGGCCACAGTCTCGGCCCTGATGAAGCCCTTTTCGATGTCGCTGTGTATTTTCCCGGCCGCCTCGGGGGCTTTCGCGCCCTTTTTTATGGTCCAGGCCTTGGTTTCCTTGGGGCCGGAAGTAAGATACGAAACAAGCCCGAGCAGCCTGTAGCTCGCTTGTATGAGCTTTTCGAGCCCGGATTTGGAAATTCCGAGATCCGCCAAAAACTCGCTCCGCTCGGATTCGGGCAGCTCGTTTATCTCGGACTCTATCTTCGCGCACACCGGGATTATCTCGGCGTTCTCGGACTTCGCCAATTCGCCCAGTTTTCTGTAATATTCGCTCCCGCCGCCGCTTTCGATCTCGGCGATGTCGTTTTCGCCCACATTTGCCACATAAATTATCTTTTTGCGGGACAAAAGCGGGCAGCTCTCCACAATCGCCAGATCCTCCGGCGCATAATCGATCGAGCGCGCGGATTTGCCTTCATTCAGGACTTCTAAGAGATGCCCGAAGATCATCGCCTCTTTTTTTGCGGATTCATCGTTTTTTTGAGCCTTTTTGGCGCGCTCGAGCCTTCGTTCGGCGAGCTCCATGTCGGCGTATATAAGCTCCATGTTGATTATGTCGACATCGCGCGCGGGATCTATCGTGTCGCTCGTGTGCATTATTTTCTCGTCCTCGAAACAGCGAACCACATGGACCACGGCATCGGCCTCGCGTATGCTCGACAGAAATTTGTTTCCGAGCCCTTCGCCCTTCGAGGCGCCCTGCACGAGGCCGGCTATATCCGAAAATTCGATGAAAGCGGGAACGGTTTTTTCGGATTTGTTCAATTTGGCCAAAAAGTCGAGCCTTTCGTCGGGGACGTTCACCGTGCCGACATTGGCGGTTATGGTGCTGAACTGGTAATTCGCCGTTTCCGCTTTTGTGTTCGTCAGGGCGTTGAAAAGCGTGCTTTTGCCCACGTTCGGGAGCCCTATTATTCCCAGTTTCATAAAAATTTTTTCTCCTCTTTGGTATATTTGCTATA
>Ga0082212_10009715_pt1 | contig 12378 bp, 11 predicted proteins | sample TergutNt197P3_FD_71548 | JGI IMG/M metagenome (GOLD analysis project Ga0082212, IMG submission 71548) | Neocapritermes taracua P3 segment gut microbial communities from Petit-Saut dam, French Guiana - Nt197 P3 | ecosystem: Host-associated > Arthropoda: Insects > Digestive system > Gut ... | reverse complement strand
TAAAAATTAGAAATAATATGTAAAACATTTCCTGAAATATCACAAATCTCAAATGTTATATCCCTACTTTCTAACAAACTGAAACTTATAATAGCATCAGAGTAAGTCGGGTTCGGTGATATTGTTAAATGGGTTGCAATGGAATTTTCTTCAATACCAAGTATTGTTATGCTTTTCCAAATGTAGCCGTTCCACATATTTCCATCTCTTTCAGGTAAAACAAACTCACCTAATATTAAATCTGCTTCCCATGTTTTTACATCTTCAAAGGACTTATTTGCTTCTATAATTGTTGGTTCTGTAAAGGCAGTTCCTAATGTTACGGTTCTTAAAGGATTATTTCTGAATACACCTTCGTCAATAGTTATTACATTTGGCAGAAATAATTCTGTAATTTGATTTCCATAAAATGCATAAAATCCAATATATTCTACCTTCGGCAAGGACAACTCTGCGATTTGATTCATTTCAAATGCTCCCCCTCTAACAGTTATTACCTTCGGCAAGGATAATTTTTTGATTTGATTATCATAAAATGCAGCTGTTGGAATATATTCTATATTTGGCAAGGACAACTCTGTAATTCGATTATAAGCAAATGCAAATAATCCAATATATTCTACCTTCGGCAAGGACAACTCTGTAATTCGATTATGAGCAAATGCATTATCGGCAATAGTATCTACATTAGGTAAATATATCTCTGTAATTTGATTATAAGCAAATGCCCCTCTACCAATATATTCTATATTAGGCAAAGATAATTCTCTGATTGGATTTCCTAAAAATGCATTATTGCCAATAGTTATTACATTTGGTAAAGATAATTCTCTGATATGGTTCCCGCTAAATGCAAACTCTCCAATAGTTTTTACACTTTCACCAATTATACCCGTTATATTATCTTCTTCTAGTGTCCAGTCAATAATTCCATAAACTCCATATAAACTATCAGGAATAATTGTAATACTTGCATCAAACTCTATGCAAGTGGGTGTTGTTATGACAGGTGGATTGTCAATATCTGTAATAACCAGCGGGTTATCACAACCGCTTTGTGCAGTAAGATTTGCACTTATTGATATAGCAAATATTATTGCTATTAATAATTTTTTGGATATACACATAATTTATCTCCAGTTATATATAAAATAAAATACAAATATACTTTTTTTTTTCAAAAAAAAATATTATTAAAAAAAATAAAAAACTTTTTTCGTATTTTTGTATTAAAAATATTAGATTTTATATAAAAACATTATGAATTTATTATGAATTTATTAAAATATATATTATCAATAACATTATTATTTTTGCCGCTATTTTCTGTTATTGGTCAGCCACAAAAAGAAAACTCACTTATAAAACTTGGGAGAGTTAAATATTCTGGTGGTGGCGATTGGTATAATGATCCGTCAGCCGATGTAAATCTACTCCATTATATAAAACTCCATACTAACATTCCCGTAGAACCCGTTTATACTTATGTAGATTTAGCCAGCGATAATTTATTTGCATTTCCAATTTTATTTCTTACAGGGCATGGGAATATGAACTTATCTAATTTAGAAGTATTAAATTTGCGGTCTTATTTAGAAAATGGTGGTTTTTTATATATTGATGATGATTATGGATTAAAAGAATTTGCAATACGCGAAATGAAAAAAGTTTTTCCCAATCAACAATTTGTAGAGCTTCCATTTAATCATGGAATATTTCATTGCCATTTTAAATTTCCTGTAGGTGTTCCAAAAATTCACGAACACGACAACGAAGCCGCACAATCTTTTGGATTATTTAGTAAAGGTAGATTGTGTGTTTTATTTACATTAGAATCTAATCCCAGTGATGGTTGGGCTGATGAAAATATTCACAACAATCCTGCTGCAATACGCGAAAAAGCATTACAATTTGGCACAAATATTGTTATTTGGGCATTAACAGAATAGATTAAAATTAGCGCGGTTTATTACTATTTGTTACCTTTACGGAAATGCCCACGTTAAAGATAAATTAAATTCCTGCTTTAACATCGGATAATATGCTAAATAAGAATATGTTAATCCTAATATGTTGCGGAAAGTTGCTCGCAAATAACAATTTCCTAACTTTGCTTTAATATAAACAGAAAGTCCATCACACTCTAATCCTTCATTTAAATCTGTTCTAAAATAATTTTTAATAAAAGGTAAGAAATAATATTTATTTTCAGATTGCAATAATGTTCCGTTTAAACCAAATGTTAAGACATCTTGATTATTTTTAGAATGGGTGTATTCTAACGATAAAGTTGTATAAAAAGTATTAGATTTAGAAATTTTGTCTACATAATCGGTTGCCATAATAATTGCTTTGAAATTATAAGGTAATGCTATATTTCCCTTAATATTCATACCAAATAACAAATTATCATCTATTTTTCGCTCTGGCAATATAGTATTATCAAGTAATATTAATTGGTCATTAATATGCCTTAAAAATAAATTAAGATTAACTACAGCGTCATAATTTATACCACCTATTAGCAATAAATGGTTTTCTTGATGATAATCTAAAACAGGTATAGGGTCTGTCTTTAATAATGAAATATCAGCGTTTATAAATAATTGTTCTATAATTTTTTGTGTTACATTTCCACCAATTGAAAAAATATTTTTTTCATATTTTTGTCCATATCTACTTCCTAATGAAATAGTTGTTGAACTAAAATTAAATATTCCTATTCCAAAAATATTATATCCAAATCCATTAAAATCTTTTGTTAATAATGTATTTGGAATATTGTTAGAACATATCTCAGCACCTGCATTTATAGAAAGAAAATTAAATAAATTATACTTTATATTTGTATTAATGCCATAATTATATATAGATGCTATATCTCTTTCAGTTGAATCACCAAACAATGCTATAAACGAACTATCTTTTCCATAATAGATATTATTTTCTAAATTATTTAAAAAGATATTAGAATTAATTATTATATTGGTATCAATTGAATGATATGAATGCAGAAATATTAAGTCCGTTTTATATTGTCTATCTGTAAGTGTGCTAAAATTAGAACGAACTTGACTTGCAGAGGTATTAATTTTATTGTAATCATTAAAAAGTATTCCGCCAAAATCACCTGTATGAAAATTTGTAAAATGATATAATAACGAAAACACAGATTGATTTGATTGCTGTAAACTTAACATCAGTCGTGCATTCCACATATCATAAAAAGAATTATGATAATAACTATTAGAAGAAATTCTTTTAAATCCACCTGTAATATTCCAATTCGGCAGGAAGTTCTGACTATAAATGCCATCAACCCCTATCAATTTATTATCACCTTGAGCATACCATATTTTAGAGTATGGTTTGCTTGTATTATAAATAAAGGGTTGTATATTAACCGCCATACCTGATTTTCCTGTTTTTATTGCAGCATTACTACCATAAATAATTTCTATATTATTAGCAATTTCAGGTGATATAAAATCAAAATTTGCATTACCATAAAAATCACTCATACAAACACCGCCAAGCATACAAATGTTTTCATTAGGAAACGAACCAAATATAGAAAAAGCACTATAATTGCCTGTTATTGTCGTAAATAAAGGATTTGTAGGAATGTTTTGTGTTATAAGGTCAGTAGTAAAAAAATAATTACTATTAGGAATATTTTTATAATTAATACTATCATTTAATAATAAAATACTTCCCCTATAATTAGAAAAATCATAGTATATAATAGTATCCTGTTTTATTGTATCAATAATATTTGTGGTTATTATATTAGTATCTATTGAAATGTTTGTTATTGTATCTACTTCGTGTTGTGCTAATACACAATAATTTAGTACAAAATACATAAATAATATATTTAAAAAGATTTTCATTGCTGCAAAAATAACTTTTTTTTGTAAATTTAGAATCAATTCACCATAATACCTATTTTATAAGTTTATGCAAGAATGTAGTTTATATTCAAGATAATTTATACAATTTGCATCAATACATAATACAAATTATCAATATTAAATATTCATAGTAATTGTTATTTAAAATATTGAATTGTATTAGTAAGAAAAATATTATTTATGCTTTTAATAATGTAGCAACATCCACTTGTTTTGCTTTGTTGTATAATAATGTTAAAGCACAATTATTAAGTGTAGAGCCAGTAGTTAATACATCATCTACAAGTAAAATTTTCTTGCTTGAAATATTATATTTTGTATTAAATGCAAATACATTTTCCATATTTTTTAACCTTTCAGTTTGTCCTAATTTGGTCTGAGAGGTTGTATGCTTTTTTCTTTTTAATAGATCATTTATGATTTTAATATTTAATATTTTATTTACGCCACGTGCAATATAATCAGATTGATTATAACCTCGTTCTCTTTTTCTTGCAGGATGTATAGGTATAGGGGCAATATAGTCATAATCAATCATTTTTTCTGAAACTAATACTTTACCAAGCCATTCTCCATATTCTATACCAATTTGTGTGTATCCTTTATATTTTAATCCATAAATTAAATTAATAATTGGCGGAACAGTAGTGTTTTTGAAAATAGAAATAGCGTTTGTTATAGCAAAATTATCTAAACTATAATTACTAATAATATCGGCGGTTACTTCATATTTGTTTCCTGCAAAAACAATTTGTGACTTACATTTTGAACAACAAAATTTAGTAGAATCAATATGTGGATTTATTTTTCTGGAATAGTTTAAAATTATTTTATCACCGCACACTAAACAAACATTAGGATAAATAAAATCTATAAAATAATTAAATGCTCTAAATAGTATATCCATTAAAAATATATATATTAAAAAAGGTAGGCAATTATAATTTAATATAAGATAAATTGCTAAACTGTTGATAAATAATGCAAGAATTCTTTTACTTTTTCTTCTCTATTGTTTGAGTTATAAATACTACTACTAACTGCTATTCCACTAATACCTGTCGCAATTAATTGCACAACATCTTTACTATCTATACCACCAATTGCAATTATAGGAACGTTTATATTTAAATTATCTAATATATTTCTATAACCATATAAACCAAGTATCGGACTTATTTTTTCTTTCGTTTTAGTAAATTTAAAAGGTCCAAGCCCAATATAATCTACTGCCTTTTTTAATTCTAAAATATCTTCTAATGTATTTGCCGTGCCACCAATAATTTTATCACTTAAAATATTCCTTGCCTCTGTCACATTCATATCTGTTTTTCCCAAATGGACACCATCTGCATTTATATCCTTTGCCAATTCTACATAATCATTGATTATAAAAACAGCATCATAATTCTTACACCAAGTTTGAACTTTTATTGCTATTTTTTCTATAAATTGCAATTCTCCTTCTTTAATTCTTAATTGTATCCATTTACAACCTGCATCCAAAACTTCTTTGATATCATCATTGATACCATCGGAAATATATTGTAATTTACTTATATTCATATTTATTTGGATTTAGATACATTTAATTTTCATCTTCATCAGACCTTAAATAACTCTTTAGATGATCTGCAAAATTAACTTCTCCATTGTTAATAGTATCTTCTATTTTTGTCATCATTTCTTGTTTTATCAATTCAGATAAAAGTTTTTTTTGCTCCTCATTAAGGTCATCGGTTTTTACATTTTCTAATGCTTTCATAACAAAACAATTATTATTTATAATTTTTTTACAAAAATACGTTTTTTTTTAGTAGAAAATGCAAATGTAATAAATTTATATAATATTGTTCGGTTTTATAAAAATTGTTTGTTCTTTAAAGAACAAATTTAGTTTTAATTAGCAAATAATCTTTTTCTTTTGCTGTATATTTTTTTCTTAATTTTTTTATTTTTGCATTAGCATTACTATTAACATTTAATATTGCAAATAACGCTGAACCACTGCCTGTCAATCTTGCCATTCCGTCTGATAACTCTGTTAAATCATCATATATTTTTTTTATTTCAGGATACAAATCAAATATTTCTTCTTCAAAATCATTGCACATATTTTTTTTCAAAAAAAAGTATTTAATACTGCTATTTAGTTCATTTTCATAATCTAATATAAGGTCTGTATATGTATTTTCATCAATTTTTATATTTATTTGTTTTCTATTTAATTTTTGATATGCTATTTCTGTATTAATGTGTATTTTTGGATAAATTATAAGAAGTTTACCACCAAAACCTGTTTGTTTTAATGTTTCATTAACCTTTCTAATACAATCTAATTTCTGACAATATTCTCCTTTTCCATAAACCCATTTTGGAAATGACTCTAAAAAAAATGGAACATCAGACCCTAATTCTATTGCAATATTATGCAACTCATCTTTAGTTAGTTTTAATCTCCATATATTATTCAGTAGTATCAAAGTTGTTGCTGCATCACTACTACCACCACCAAGTCCTGCTCCTACTGGAATATTTTTCTTTATTTTTATTAATGCCCCATTTTCATAATTAGTATATTCTTTCAATGCCATTGCAGTTTTATATACTATATTTTCTTCTTGTGTAATACCCAAATCTTTATCACAAACTATTTCAATATTATTTTCTGTTTTTTTTTCAATAGTTATAACATCATATAGGTCAATTTTTTGCATTAAAGAAAAAATATTATGATAATTATCAGTTCTTTTATTTAATACTTTTAGTATTAAATTAATTTTAGCAAACGCTTTAAGTTCATTTTTTTTCATTTTTATTACATAAATATAGTATTAAATAGTTTTTTATAATAATACCAAAACTATATTATTTTTAATTCTTTACCGATTTTAATAAAAGCATTTATTGCTTTAGTTAAATGTTCATCTGTGTGTGATGCTGATATTTGTGTTCTTATTCTATCTCTACCACGAGGAACTACAGGAAAACTAAACGGAATTACATAAATACCTTCATTTAGCATTTTATTAGCAAAATCTACTGCAAGTTGCGAACAATTAGGATATTTGCCAAACATAATAGGAGTTATTGGATGCACACCTTTTATTATATCAAATCCTGCTTCAGTCATTTCTTTTCTAAATCTTTTTGTATTTAATTCCAATCTATCACGCAATTCGGTAGATATAGTTAATATATCTAATGTCTTAATTGTAGCACCTACAACAGCAGGTGGAACGGTATTAGAGAACAAATATGGACGGGCTTTATTACGTAGATAATCTATAATTTCTTTATGTCCTGATATACATCCACCTGATGCTCCACCAAGTGCCTTGCCGAATGTTGTCGTAATTATATCAACTTTAACATTGCAATGCTCGTGTGTGCCTCTTCCTGTTTTTCCAATAAACCCTGTAGAATGACTATCATCAACAAGCACAAGTGCATCATATTTATCTGCTAATTTAGTAATACCAACTAAATCAGCTATATCACCATCCATAGAAAATACGCCATCAGTAACAATAACTTTAAATCGGCAACCTTTTTCATTTGCCTCTATAAGACACCTTTCAAGTCCTTTTGCAAGTTTGCCTGTAGTATGGTCTTCTTCTTCAACATCACGCATATCACTATGCTTGTATACCCAACGCTGTGCTTTTGATAATCGAACTCCATCAATGATAGATGCATGATTTAATGCATCAGTAATTATTGCATCTTCAGTAGTAAATAGGGGTTCAAAAACAGCACCATTAGCATCAAAGCAAGAACTAAAAAGAATTGTATCATCCATCCCAAGAAAATCAGACATCTTTGCTTCCAACTCTTTATGAATGTCTTGAGTTCCACAGATAAACCTAACAGAAGATAAACCATAACCACGACTATCAATAGCACTATGGGCTGCCTTAATTAATGCGGGATGCGATGACATTCCAAGATAATTATTAGCACAGAAGTTAAGAACCTTATTTCCATTTACAATAATCTCTGACGCTTGCGGACTTTCAATAATCCTTTCGTGTTTATATAATTTTTGATTTTCTAACTCTCGCAATTCGCCGGCGAGATATTCTTTCATTTTGCTATACATATTTTTAGAAATTAGTTTAATAAAATACGAATATAAGAAAAAAATATTATTTTTTTTACAACAAACAATTATTATAATATATAAAAACGTTACTATTTTATATACTTTGGTATATATTTTATATACTTTTCATATATTTCTATATACTTTAGTATATCTTTGGTAACGTTTTTATTTGGAAATTAGAAAAAAAAAGTGTAATTTTGTAATATACAAATTTAAATCATTTTGTGTTCGAAGGACACATCCTTTATTATATAAAAAAAATCAAAACAGATACCTTGCATCATTATCGGTATCTGTTTTTTTTTATATCTTTCGGATACTTTTTCTTATAATAATACTTTATAATATCCATATAAAACGTATTTCATAAAAAAAATAGCATAATGAAAATCATTATACTATTTTTATTTGGCAAATACGTTATAATTTTATGTTAAATGGTGCTAATTATTTTTTCAGCCACTTTTTTAAGAATATCAGGTGTATTATAAAAACCACTATCAAGTTTGCTTTTTATTAAATTTAATTTTTTATAACTATCAGATATTTCAATACTATCTGTAGAATTTTCAATATGGTTCATATTTTTTTGTTCTTTTTTATCAGATATATTTTTGTTGTTTTTATTATCTTTAATATTTTGTTTTTCGTCAATATATTTTTGTTGTTCTTGTTTATATAAGTTTATTTTCATAACTTAGTTCTACCTTAGGATTATAAATTAGTAATGATTTATTAGTGGATAATTTTGTTAATTTATCTTTTGTTTCAATGGATTTTTTATTTAGAAAATCTATATTTTCATTTTCTATTTGAATTATTTCTTCATTATATTTAATCCATAATAAATTGTTATTTAGTAATTCTTCTTTATTTTTATATTCATCGAAAATCAATTTTAGTTTTTCGGTAAGAATATTTCTATCTTTATAAATATTATCTATATTTTCTACAATATTTAAAATATCTACATTATCTACATTATTAGAATTATCGAGTTTATTTTTTAAATCTTTAATTAGATTATTAACCTCAATAGAATAAGAGATTATTTTTTCTAAAATAGAATTAAAATCATTTAACGTATTATTCATAATAATTTTTATTTACACAGTAGCATCTGCGACTTGTCCTCTGCCTATTAATTTATCTAATAGTTTTGCAATTTTAATAGAAGTATCAGTTGGATATTGCCTTAATACTTCTTTAGTTTCTTTGTCTATAACTTTTAGAATTAATTCTTTTTTCATAATATCCGATATTTCATCTTTATTCTCAACTAACTCAAATTGAAAAAACACAGAATCCATATTATGAATTCCATTTAATACATCGTTAATTTCATCCATACCAATCCTGTTTTGGGATTTGGAATTAACCTCTTTATTTTTCAAATTTGCTAATTCTTTTTCTATATTATGGATGATTTCATTTTCAATTTCTTGCTGAACTTGATTTTCTTTTTTTTGTATTTTAGCACTATCATTAAAGTTTTGCTGTTGTTTCATTTGAGCAAAATACTCTTGCGCATTGCTATTATCTTTTAAACGTAAATCTATTGGCTGAACCATATCTTCACCTATAAAAATATGTATGTATATATACTTGCTTTTTTTTAATTATCGGATAATTTTATTAAAACTTTAATAACTTATTTAAATTTTCCAAGAAATTTTAATCTATCTTCTATCTCTTCTGTTGACTTTAACAATCTTTCTTTATTCATACAAGCACTTGATTGCGATTGAAATACTAATTCATAGTCCTTACTCATCACTATTGCTTCCCGTGGACATACCTCTTCACACAAACCACAAAATATACAACGTAACATATTTATTTCGAACTCTACGGGATATCGTTCTTTTACGGCAACAGTTTCTGCACCTTTTACATTAATAGCAAGTGAAGGGCAAACTCTTGCACATAATCCACAGGCAACACATTTTTCAACACCATTAAATTTTGCTAATACAGGACGTCCTCTATATGATTTTTCGGGTATCCATCTTTCTTCAGGGTATTGACGTGTTGGTTTTGGAATTTCAAACATTCGCTTTAAAACAAGCAACATTCCTCGTAAAATTTCAGGAAAATATAATTTTTCTAACAGAGTTAGATTATTTTTAGTTAATTGTTTTTTTGAAATATCATTCATAATTTAATATTTTTGAAATTGCAAAAATAATGTTTTTATTTTGAAAAATGATGTCTTTTAATGTGTGGCACCGTGTGTTCTGGTAGATTTTTATCACAATACACTACGTCACTTTCAATGAGATTACTGTTCATAGACACCGTTGTGATAACCTCAAAAGTGGCGCCGCAAGTGAAACGGTGTAACAAAAAAATCATTGAATTCTGACTTGTGCATTTCGGCGTGATAAGATTTCCTTGTTGTCGGCGTGACAAAGTTGTGGATACAAAAGTAATTGTGAACCTCACCATGACGAAGTCCAGTCATGTAATACGAAACTAAGCTCATCACCCGTTGTAGATATGGCGACGAAACTTACATATAAATTTACTGTTAGAGAGTTATGGAGATGTGATGGGCAAGACAAGAAGAAAGGCTTTAGATTCTCACAAGTTTGACCCTAAAAGTTTTTTTGTCTTGTGGCTTGTGACGTCTTATATTTCGGCAGAAATTTTTGACAATTTTTTTCGGAGGAATTTACAGCCATTTTAGGCGAGGTGAATCTTCAAGCCCGAATATGGAGATCGTAGGTTCCTCTTTAAGGTTTGTAAATTTCGTACAAAATATTCGGCTTCATAAACTTGGCGAGCCTAACCATTAAAGACAAGAAATCTTTTTCATTATTTTGGTGCTGAAACCCATCGAAGAATAACCACTCACAAGATGTGTAAATTCGAGGTGTTGCTCAGTGAAAAAGCTTTCGGATAAAACTTTTGTCTATATTAATAAGATCCAACAAGATGCAACAGTATGCAGGTATTTACTGTAAAATTACTCTACATGTTTCGGGTGTCCATCGCACCCATCATCAGGAGTACATAAAACTGTAACTGCAGCTTCTGGTACAGGTCATATCACGTATCTGTGCAACAACCTTCCTCCAACGTGGCCTAATTAGGCGACTTTGGAGAAAGGTTGTTACACGGATACCTGATATGACCTGTATCAGAAGCTGCAGTTACAGTTTTATGTACTCCTGCTGATGGGTGTGATAGACACCCGAAACATGTAGAGTAATTTTGCAGTAAATAAATACCTGCATGCTATTTTATCTTGTTGTATCTTATTAATATACATGTAGGGAGATTTTAAGGGTAGAGAACACTCCAGGAAACTTGGGTATAGACGGTAGAAAAGTAGGACATTATAACTTGAAACAAAAATGCTTTTGAAGGATATTTGAAATTGTACCCGTGAAGCAACTTTTTGTACTGCGTCAAATACGAGAAAGTAACAGAAGGGGGTAAGTACAGTATATAAAAGCGTGTTCATTGGTAACTTAGCCTTGGTTCAAGATGTGGTTAACTGAAATGGAACTATAGAAGTAACAGGAGCTGCATAAGCATTTTCGAAGCTTCCAGTTGGTATCAGTTGCCTAAAGAAGCCTGTGACATAAACTAAAGAATTTTCAATTCTGGGCAAAAAAAAGTTTCCTTTCCTCCACCTGCGACATGCATCCTGTCTTCTTCCCTTCGCTCTCTTTCTTACCCATTTTCCCTACTGAGCCCCTTCATTCTGTTCAATTTAAAGACCGATTCTGTGCTATTCTCTGTGTCTCTTACTACTTAGTTCATCATTTCAAATCCCGCTCTTCAAATATCGGGTTGAATTTCCCTTACTTCTATCTCCTTATATGTTTCCATTTTCTCTTGCGTTTCTTTCTTTGTTTCTTCAATTCTCATCTATCCTTATATTAATTCCTTTTCCTCTGGTCCATATATGACCAGAAATGCCCCCATTTATTCCACAAGTTCTTAAAGTTCAGAACTTGTGGAAATTCCTTGTATGTTTGTAATAAAATTCTCTTATATCACACTACAGACGTACTTCAGATAGGCTGTACGTCATGATAATGAATTTGGCTATCTTGAGGTGGGTAAATTCTGATTCTTCTTGTACCATTACCAAGAGAAAATGCTTAATAAGTGTAAGAAATTATCGTTAGAAAATTATAATCAAACAGCTGTAATACCACCTGAGATTTTAATTGATTATTTCGCAGATTGTCTCAAATTTGGGACCCGGCTCTATTGAGCAAACTGTATGATACTGTATGATAGTTCATTCCTTTTGATATACGTCCAACAAGATGCAACTTTACATAGTTTATTTATTTCTGGAAAACTGCTCTACATGTTTTGGGTGGTATCTCCACCCAT
>Ga0082212_10009714_pt1 | contig 12378 bp, 10 predicted proteins | sample TergutNt197P3_FD_71548 | JGI IMG/M metagenome (GOLD analysis project Ga0082212, IMG submission 71548) | Neocapritermes taracua P3 segment gut microbial communities from Petit-Saut dam, French Guiana - Nt197 P3 | ecosystem: Host-associated > Arthropoda: Insects > Digestive system > Gut ... | reverse complement strand
ACCGAAAACCTAAACAACACGCGCAAAAGGCACGGGAGCTCAGTAGTTCCCGTGCCTTTCGGCGCGCTGGCTTAATATTTTATTGTATTGCTCTCGCCGTATATAGTATAATCGTAAGCAGCGAGTAGGGCGGCACGGGGCATATCAGAGAAGAGTTGCTGGAAGCGAAGGGGTAATTTGCGTTTTACGATATACGCCTGTCGCATTGTGTGATGAATGTGCAAGGGGCGGCGTTTGCCGCTTCTGTTGTTTGGAGGCAGGGCAATTATGATCTGCAAATACAAGTATGACCCAGCGGACTACAAAGACGTGTTGAATTTGTACAACGAGTTATTTGTTTTCTATGAGTTACTGGAAGTGTATAAAGAAAACAGGACAAGGGCTAACAAACTATCACTTAACAAACATAGTAGGGATTTATTCTTCACGATCAAGCACAGAGAACTGGAGGGGAACATAACGCACATTACAGCAGAAGGGTTGCGCGAATATATGAGGGATTTGATGTATGATTGACTTCAATAATGGCGAAGAGCAGTTAAACAGGTTTCCCGGTTCGGAAAAAAAGACGACAGTCCTATATGAGAATAAACTGTATATGATCAAGTACCCCGACCCCGTAAGGGCGAAGGGAAATGAACTGAGCTATATGAATAACCAGTACTCTGAACACATTGGCTGCAGCATATTCCATGCGTGCGGCTTTGATACGCAGGAAACTGTGTTGGGCTATTTCAGAGACATCAATGGCAATCAAAAAATAGTGGTTGGTTGCGCAGACTTTACTCAAGGAGGCTGGACGCTGCATGAGTTTTCTAAGTTGGGCAATCAGATTCTGGTCGATAGCAAATTTGACACGACGATTGAGAATGTCGGTTTAGTCATAAACCAGAGCAATTTAATAGTAAAAAAGGCTGAAATACTGAATAGGTTCTGGGATATGTTCGTTATCGATGCTCTATTGGCTAACCCCGACAGGCATTTTGACAATTGGGGGATATTAGCAAAAGACGACGATGTCAGATTTGCTCCTATCTATGACTGCGGTTCATCGTTAAGTGCGTTATTAGATGAAAAGGTAATGGCAGAAATACTTGCTGATCACACAGCCTTCAAAAATGAAGAGTATAATGTGACCTCGTGTTATACACTGAGGGGAAAGCGCATATTCTATCACGAGATATTCAAAAATCCTATGTATGAGTTGATAGAAGCAGTTAAGCGGACAGTTCCTATGATTGACATGGAAAAAGTATGCGGTATTATCGATTCAGCAGAACTAATGTCTGCCATCAGGAAAGAATACCTAAAAAACGCAGTTGTCCTTCGATATAATCTAATCCTTCTCCCCTGCCTGAGAGGTTTTTGATATGCTGACAGCTAAAAAATCCACAGTATCGCAGAACCTAAAACGTTTAGGCAAAGAAATGCAGAGGATGATTTATATGGAACGATTCTTTAATACCGCCGGGCCAATGATACAGAAAGACCATTACTGTATAGACCCGCTCTCCCGCATAGACTGGGAAGACATCCAAAAACTGATACGTGACAAGCGCTACTTCGCCCTGCGCGCGCCCCGCCAGACAGGGAAGACCAGTGCGCTGCTGGCAATGATGCATGCTCTTAACAAAGAAGGCCATTATGCCTGTGCCTATGCAAATATTGAGACAGCGCAGGCTGCGCGCAGTGACATAGCGCAAGGAATTCCCACTATATGTGAAGCGGTTGCCAGTTCTGTGAATATGTATTTACAGAACCTTGAAGTTACGAAGTGGTATTTCGACGTAGGTAAAGGAGTTCTGCCGCAAACCCTGCTTATGCAGATGTTGGATCACTGGACTACGACGTCGGACAAACCTACAGTCTTATTTCTTGATGAAGTAGACGCCCTAGTCGGCGACACGCTGATCTCACTTTTGCGCCAGCTACGCACAGGTTATAACGACCGCCCTGAAAGGTTCCCGCAGAGTATCATCCTAATTATCGGCAACCGCTTTCCTTAAAGTGCTCCTTATTTCGTCGAGGGGAACGATAGACGCTAACTCCCAAACGATTCTACTCAATCGTTTCTTCATAAGGTCTTTTGACAATTCAGGTATTGCCCCGAAAGCAGTTTCCAGAGCGCTTCGAACCTCATTGTTTAAACGTCCTCGTTCTGGGCCTCTGATATTATCAAACTGCAATTTATTAGTAATTTCTTCTATTTCCCGGTAGTGCAATATCTTAGTGCAATCACCAAAAATGTGTTCTATAAGAAGCCCGAGCTGATACCCTGCAATCGCCCAAAGCGCCTTGTCCCTATTGACTGTCTTTCTGAGATAGAGTGACTGGAAGTCATTGGAAAACTTCTGAATGGCTTTGCTGTTTTCTATATCTTTAATACGATCCACCATAAGCCTCATGTCTCTTAATAACTGCTCGTGATCGTAAGGGATGTTTCGAATCATGCACTCAGTTATTGCGGCGTCACGATAGTGCTCCCTTATTTTATCTTTGTTTGACAAGACTTGCTCAGCATTCGAAACAAACAAGGTTACAAGATCGTATATTTGCTTGAACTGCTCGTCAGCGCGGTCTTCTGTGATGCCTATTGTGTTTGGCCCCAGCGTAGTTAGTTTATCTGCAAATAGTGCTTCCAAGGCCAATACTTTGAATACATGCCTCGTTTCCAACGCAAACAATTCTGGCCTTTCTATCTGCGTGACAGGAAATGTACGGTCAGAGAACAGTATTTCCACCTTTATTTCCTGCTGTTCGCCTCTTGGAGCGTTTAACTCTTTAGTGTCACAAATGCTCGGCACTTTGCAATAATATGTTTCCAGCGCACCTAACTCCAACTTTGGGTTCTTTGGTCTGTGTGCAATAAATTTGCAATAGTCCATTTCTCCATTAAACTCTTGCTCAATTTCTGACAATGCTTCATGCAACTCTCCGGAAGTTGCTAAACAAATCATATCAATGTCCACGCTCGTCCTTTGGTATGCAACTGGGATGTAGAACTGCGCAGCAGCACCGCCTTTTAATATGATTTTATCGCCAAGCTTCTTTTGGAGCTGCAATAACATTTCAAGATCCCAAATAAACAGCTCAAACTTTGAAATGGAGTTAAAACCGCCTTCACCCATACGCCGCTCGATATAGTTCCGGTCAAAGACTTCATTTTCCAGAATGATGTTTTCTTTGTTAATACCCCTCATCGTGCCTCCCTTATCTGATGACTCATAAACTCCCGAGCTCTTTCCGACGTTTTATTCATATCCAAAAGCCAGCTGATTTCCGAGCTTATACCCCGATCTCGTGCAGCACCGATCATTTTCAGCACTGCTAAGGATTGGTTCCTTTGCAGACTCTGATATATCCTTGAGAGCTCAGGTACAGATACGCCGTAATCCATTCGGGTGACCGCATAGTACAAATCCACAAAACCTTTCTCTTTTTGCGCTATATGATCCACGCCCAATGAGAAGTTTTTACCTTTTAGCATGAAGACGTCGACTTTGCTGATTACCGCCGACTGCCAGATTTGTCGTTGTTCTTTCTCTGTGAGGACAAGTAAATCATTCATGGCTAAAGCGTCCTGCACATTTTTTACCCCTTTGTCTTCTACTACAATCAATACAGGGTATTTTTCAGGGATGTGAAGTAATTCACCGATCAGTGAGTCAAGGCCGGTGATATAGAAATCATATCCATAATCAACAACAATGTCATACACCATTTGTGATGCTTTTTGCATATAGTCATATCCGGGAGCGCTGTGCTCTTCGTTTGAGAACAGGGTGTAGTACCCCTGTCCTGTCTTTCGCAGCCTCCCCCCTTTCACAAACATGTGAAGCCTCCATGAGAGAGTGCTGGGCTTGATATCCGAAAATAGTGAGTATATTTGCCTGACACTCAGTTCTTCACCGTTTTCCATATGCTTTGCCAGCTCACTATAGAAGCTTTCACCGACTGTTGCATTCTTGGTATCCATGACCACACTCCAGCAAAATAATATATGCAAAATTATAATTTGCTACTTTCATTTTGCAGTATAGCAAAAATCTACAAGTAAATCAATACACAACTGCTCAATATTTTTGTTCTTTTACTGGTTCTTGCTCAATCTTTTTGAGTTTGATCAACTTAGCGTCGCCAGTAATAATTGGAGCAACCGTGAGACTCGGGAAAGAAAAGTCTCAGCAACTTCACATGCTGCGATACTCTATTGCAGCTGCTGTAATACCACTTTCTGTATGAAATTATATCCATCGAAGCGTGAGAAATATCTTCTTGAGCTGCACAGTCGCTAGTCTGTGAAATAACTGAGTATCCAAGCTGTTCATGCACTTCCTCCTTACTGTTATTAGGGGATAAATATTCAAGAAATACTTATCCCCGGATAAACGCCCCAAACAGGGAACGGCGCGTTCCCGGCGAGGGGCAAAACGTTCCCAAAGGGAATAATAAGGAGGAAATACATGAAGACAGCAAAGAAACTCTTGTGCCTGGCGCTCGTTTTGGTGATGGCCCTCGGCCTCGTTCCCTTCGCAAGCGCGAAGAACGCAGCCGACTACACCGACATCGCGAGCGTTACGGACGAGGACGCCCTTGAAGCTCTGTATGTAATGTCACACATTGGCGTCACAGAAGGCTACCCCGAAGGCCACTTTGGCCCGAACACTACGTTCACCCGTGCTGAAGCATCTGCGATCATCGCAAGGATGCTCCTCGGCGACAAGGCTGCAAGCCTGCCGAAGTCAGGTACCATCTTCACCGATGTACCGGCTGACTTCTGGGCGAGCGGTTACATCTCGCTCTGCACAGCCCGCGGCATCATTGCTGGCTATGGCGACGGCACGTTTGGTCCGCAGGACACACTGACTGCAGCTGCTTTCGTAACAATGTTGCTGCGTACACTGGGCATCGGCGATGCGAACAGCTACAAAGGTGAGAGCTGGTACATGGACGCATACGCAGACGCGATCAAAGAGGATAGCGAAATCTTCACTCTCGACGTCAACTTCCTTGATGAAGCGACTCGTGAGGAAGTCGTGATCTATGCATTTAACGCGCTGCTGGTCAATACGGGCGATCCAATCACGAAGTATCAGATTTTAGCCACAAATATTCTTAATATTGACACAATGCCAGCCCTAGCATCACTTATTTCAAAAGGCGAATACTATTTAACGACAACTGAAGCCAGAAACGCTGCCAACGCAGTAGGTGGTATCTTTAACGTAACCTACACTATTGACCCCATTATTGTGCGTGAAACAGGTTCACTTGCTGAGACGGTGTTTGGCCTGTATGCTGATGATGTAGAAGACGACCTTGGCCGCCCAAGCGCATATGCATGGTATCAGGCGCCTAGTCCGGTCGCCATATACACTGTAAAGGGCGCTGGACCTGTAGCTACATATGATAAGAACTTTACTGCTGCAGAGCTTTACAGTGTCGCAACAACGGTAAATGCCGCCAACGCTGACGATGTTTTTCAAGCTAAGCTGAATAGCGCTGCTCCGGCAACAATGACCTCCCTTACATCCAACAGACTTAAAGCAAGCGCAGCAGATCCTGACAATTCAGCAAATAAAGACATTCTTGGCTATGGCGTAAGAACAGAAGTGTTCAAGACCGGCAGGACATACTACGGTGTAGTAATCAAGCCGAGCTTTGGCAGGCTGACAATTTGGTCGACCGCACAGTCAGCTACGACCGGTGCATTCAACTCCTATATTTTCGGCGGAGTAACGGGAGATTATAGAGTGTATACGTCGCATGTTTCTGAAGCGCATGAGCAAGACAATGTTGTGATTACAGGCACCGTAGCAAATGGTGACATGGTTCTCTATTATCTTGGTGAAAAGTGCCTGTACATAGAAGCTGTAGAAACTGTTACAGGCGTGCTCGCATCGATTGATGCCCGGCAGGTTTTTAAAATTGACAATAAAGACCACAACTTGGCCGATGCATGTACAGCTGATGTATCCACTTTCGTTCCCCTAAAAGATGCACAAACATTCTACGTAGATAGCTATGGCAATGTACTTGGTTCAAGGGTAACAGCTGCATATCGTCCGCAAACTGCTCTCTTAGTCTCAATCTCAAAGCCGAGTATTCTTGTTGGTAACACAGTAGTGGCAACAGATATGGCCACAATTGTGGACCTCGATGGGAACGTTCATACCGTTCCAACAGATACTGATTCTTATACAGAACACAACAATCCAGGTGGTCTAATTGGAACGGTTGTACATTATGAGATTCTTCCGAATGGGCAGTATCAATTTACTGCAATAACGCCTGGAAACGGCGAGGTAGATACTCGGATTCTTACAAGCATCACTAAAAATAATGCCTCACTATTAGGAACAGGAAATGTAAGTGCCGCAAATAATGCGACGAAATTTGTTGTAGTGCAATACGATGAAGTTGGTGGAGTCCATGTACCAAACGGAAAAGTTGCGACATATACTGGCATCATCAATGTTCCAAGCTTCGCAACCATAACGGATGGACTGAATGGCTATGGAACGGCACGAGCAACTGCTGTTAGCATCCCAGCTAATAAGGACGCGACAGCAAATGTTATTGCAGACATTGTATACATCTATGGTGGACCGAATGGAGAAGCTGGGAAGTCTTATGTTTATTATACAGGGAACTTTATCAGAACTTCCAGCACAGAGTATACGGTTGACTTGGTTATTGATGGAGTGACTGTACCTACATTAGTAGCAGCTACTTCCTTCCCGACACTGGATACTAACTGGCAGAATGGTGATCAGCTGTACAAGAATTTGGATATCAGTTCAACAGGAATTATTGGGACAGTTGAACTAAGTGGTGATGAAGGCACCGCAGCTGGAACGGTAGCATACGATGGTGGGCTACTTGTATATACCAATACTGCATTTGCAACGACTGTGCTTGGTTCAGCCACAGCAGACATACCTGTCTACATTTTCGAATATGGTGTTGTAAGTGTGAGTACTGCTGCTGAGTTAAGAGAGGCATTGGCGGCAGACAGTGAAGTACATATCAATGCGACTGTCGGCGTTGGTGCAGCTAGAATCATTAGCGCTATCTATATCATTCTCTAACCGCTGATGTTTGAGACGCCCAACAATCGTCGCAAAACCCAAACCCATTCAAGCAAACTAAACCCTCTCCGACACATCATTACCCCAGCCAGAGGGAACCGTCAAAACTAAACAACACTTGCAAAAGGCACGGGAGCTCAGTAGTTCCCGTGCCTTTCGGCGCGCTGGCTTAATAACCAGCCGTGTCAATAACCAGCCGTTGTATTTATAATAGCGCTGTGCTAAGATGCTTTCACGATTCATGGAGTTGGAGGCCATTGTAAAAATGGACGAAGTGGTTCAGCCTAAAACAGAATCAATCAACAGAGTCAAACATGAGGAAAAGCATATCACGCTGTACTATGCCTCGTTGAAGACCGTTAGAGAGCCACGCTGGAACTATCGGAAAGAAGGCGCTGTCAAGATCAATAAAGACTTTGGGGAAGGGTTTTACGCATCCCCGGATAAAGAGTATCCGATCAGACTATACTGCATGAATGACGGTGTCTATATAAATCGATATAGCCTGGACACAAGCGGCTTAAAAGTTCTGAGGCTGGAAAATGATATTAAGTGGCTATTGGTCACTGCGTTTCACAGGAGGGATTACAGCGGTTTTAAGAAGTACCATCATCTTCGGGATAAAATCAGGGAATGGGTATCGGGGTTTGACCTAATAATCGGCACTATCTCAAACGACAATTTTTACTCCACCGTGAATGCGTTCATAAGAAACCTGATTTCAGATACTATGGCTTTGCAAATCGTTCAAATCATGAACTATGGGGAGCAATATGTCCTGAAATCCGACAAAGCATGCGGGCAAATCGAGTATCTTGACAGTGAGCAGGTAGACGTGCAGGAACTGGAAAAGCACAGGACAGCAAAGACTGTCGAGCGCGACGCAATGGAAGAGATGGTCGAGGATATGAGAGTGCGCATCCATCCTTCGGACAACGGCAAACTGTTTGCGCAAATCGTCGAGGAGGTGGGAAACAGTGTCGGAACGTGGTTTTGATAAAAGCGCATGCAACAGTCAGCAATATGACCGATTGACTGGCCGGCTAAGCACACAGCTCACTCGCCATTCTAGTTCCCCAGTATTTCCGCGAGGTCAGCCTCCGGTGTTGTGATTGGCTTTATTCCGAAGTTCTCTACAAGGTAATTGAGCACATTTGGCGATATGAACGCAGGAAGAGTCGGCCCCAGCCGGATGCCCTTTATTCCGAGATACAGGAGCGACAGCAGGATGCTGACAGCTTTCTGCTCATACCAAGACAACACAAGAGTCAGCGGCAGGTCGTTCACGCCGCAGTCGAAGGCTTCGGCAAGCGCGAGGGCTACTTTTACAGCGCTGTAAGCATCGTTGCATTGCCCCATATCCAGTATCCGAGGGATGCCACCTATCGCGCCCAGGTCCAGGTCGTTGAAGCGATACTTTCCGCAAGCGAGCGTCAGTATTACTGTGTCGTTTGGGGATTTTTTCACGAAATCCGTAAAATACCCCCGCCCGGGCTTTGCGCCGTCGCAGCCGCCCACCAGAAAGAAATGCTTGACTGCCCCGGCCTTGACAGCGTCGATGACCGTGCCGGCGATAGAAAGCACTGCGTTATGCCCGAACCCCGTCGTGTAGACTCCGCCGCCTTGCTGCTCCCTGTAGCCGCCTAGCGCTAGCGCTTTGTAGATGACAGGCGTAAAGTCCTTGTCCTCCCCGATGTGCTCAAGGCCGGGATAACCCACCGCAGCAGTGGTGAACACGCGGTCTGCATAGCTTGGTTTAGGCGGCATCAGGCAGTTTGTGGTAAAGAGGAACGCAGCTGGAACGCCGTCAAACTCATTCTGCTGATTCTGCCATGCGGTGCCGAAGTTGCCTTTCAAGTGAGGGAATTTGTTCAATTCAGGGTATGTATGAGCGGGCAGCATTTCGCCGTGCGTATACACGTTCACGCCCTTTCCGGCGCTCTGTTCGAGTAGAAGCTTCAAATCGCGCAGGTCGTGTCCGCTCACAACGATGAATGCCCCCGTCTCGACTGCGCGGCTGACTGTCACGGGCGCGGAAATACCGAATGACTCTGTGTTCGCCTTATCCAGCAGCTCCAGCGCTGCAAGGTTCACTTTTCCGCATTCCATGACCAGCGGCAGCAGCTCCTTCAGTGCGTATTCAGGCTCACCGACCGCAGACAGAGCTTTGCGGATAAACTCAGTTATCTCAGCAGTGTCATAGCCCAGCACAAGCGCGTGGTATGCATAGGCAGCCATGCCGCGCACTCCTAGCAGCAGAAGGGTTTTCATGCTGCGCGTGTCCTCATCCGCATCACGCACCTTATACAGGTCATAAAACGGCTGGCTGACTTTGCCGATCATCTCTTCCAACGCGCCATCGTCGAAGCTGACGTTGGTAAGTGTCGCGAACAGCGATTCCAGCAGCAGTTTGTCCGGCAGCTCCGCCCCTTTCCTGGCGGCGGTTATGAGCGCCCCCGTCAACTCGTCCTGAAGCTTGGCGGTGTTTGCGGTCTTTCCGCAGACACCGGCGTTCGTGCAGGCTTTGCCGCCCGCTGTCTGTTCGCATTGCATACAAAACATTTTATCCATTGCTGTAAGTCTCCTTTTCATGTGTCAAATGTTGGTGCAGCCGCTCTAGTCAGTGTCTATGTTGGGATGTGCTTTGGCAACTGCCTACCTTGATTTATCGAGTTGATGCTACTATAATGCAAACATAATGTCGGTTGGAATTACAACGGAGGTAAAAAAGTGAAAATGAACTACATTAACAAGCTGTGCGGCTCTCCGCTGTTTCAAGGCGTTTCAGAAAAAGACCTCAGTGCGCTCGCAGAATGTCTTGGATGTGTGGTCAGGGCATACAAAAAGGACGAAACCGTGTACCTTGCGGGCGATTTCGTCCGGGAGATCGGTATAGTCGTAGGCGGCAGGGTGCGCATCATCAAGGACGATGCATGGGGCAACAGTAACATAATCGCTGAAGCGCCGGAGGGTGAGATGTTTGCTGAAGCGGTCGTCTGCGCGGGGTACAGCATGCTGCCAGTCACCGTTGTCGCTGTTGAAGATTCGCGTATTTGTTTCATTGACTTCCAGCGCATCGTCACGACCTGCTCTTCCACATGCGCATTTCATACGCTTCTGATCCGCAACATGATAGGCGTGTTCGCGCAGAAGAATATCATGCTGGCTGGCAAGATGGAGCACATCACGAAGCGCACGACACGGGAAAAACTGCTGTCCTACCTTTCGGAACAGTCCGTGCACCAAAGCAGCCGTATCTTTGATATCCCCTTTGACAGACAGGGGCTTGCAGACTATCTCTCCGTGGAGCGCAGCGCGCTGTCTGCCGAGATGTCGAAGCTAAAGGCTGAAGGCGTTATATTATACAGAAAGAACCATTTTGAGCTGTTGAAGGGTTGAGTGCATTCGATAAAGCACGGAGGGAGTGCGGTGGAAGCGCGAAGGCAGCCCTGATTGTTAGTACTGCGTTTCCGAAATACTAGGGTGCGAACAAGTCGTCCGCTGTTACTTGCGATTGGATCGATGCCGCGTAACCTTTGTCAGTAACGCCATATGTAGTCACCATTGTGGTATGCAGCGCCATCCGCGTGCCGGTCTCAGCGAGAAAAGCGCTGCGCTTATTCTGCAGATCCTGATCATCTTTTGCAGACAGAGTGACCGGATGCAGCGAAAACTTCATTTCACACAAGTTTACTACGCCGTCTCTGCGCGAAATTATCAGGTCGATTTGCGCGCCGGGGCGGTTTGTTTTGCTTCTCCATGAAAACACTTCGGATGAGATGCCTGAGATGCCCAGCTTTTGCTTGATTTGCGCTATATGCCGCATGCAAAGAAGCTCGAATGCATGGCCGCTCCATGCGCGGCGCCCGCCATCGTCGATTAGGTGTGTCCAATAATACTCATCTCTTGTCTGGTTGTTCCTGACGTATTTCAGCCAAAATAGTGTGAACGGGTCGACCAGACGGTAATAGCTGCTGTTCTTTTTCTTCGTGAAGTCATGGTACTTTTCGACAAAGCCGCATTGCTCAAGTTCGAGCAGTGTTTTAGTCAGATTACCGCCCCCCGGAATCTGTGTGGCATTTATCAATTCGTCCCGTGTGCAACTATTCATGTTTGCCAGAGCATCCACAATTGCTATGTGTCTTTCTGAAGCGCTGAACAGCGACCGGTATACTTCGAAGAACTCGTTCCTTAACGGCGCGTTTTCTGAAAACAGCAGTTTGTCGATGTTTTGTGATAAGCCAAGCCCTTTTTCAAACATATTCAGATAAAATGGAACGCCCCCGAACACCATATGGCTTTCTGCGATTTGGTATCTGTTCATTACGACCCTGTTCTCGCGAAATAATGCTTCGCATTCTGCAAGCGTGAACTGGGAAAGCTTAATGCGGCCAGTCACGCGATTGTGCAGCCCGCCCTTGTTTTCAAATATATGTTTTGCCATCCACGATGCGGCTGACCCGCTCACGACCAGCATTATATCCGGCCTTGCTGAGGCAAATGTGTTCCAGAAATGATCAAGCGCTGGCAGAAAATCCGATTTTGGCGTGTCAAGCCATGGTAATTCGTCGATAAACACCACCTGTCTGCGCTCTACGTTTGGCTTCAGCATGCTGCGCAGTTTGCCAAACGCATCTGCCCAGTCTTTTGAGCGCAGCCGTACATCGCCTCCATATTCTTCGACTGCATCGTCAAAATTTCGTAACTGGTATGCGTTTGTCACATTTTTACCGAGTGATCCGGAAAAGTAGAACACGATATCCTGTGAGAAGAGCTCCCGAACAAGATATGTTTTCCCAATGCGCCGCCGGCCTGTTACGGCTATGAACTCCGGTTTTCCGGAACTGAAATATCTGTTCAGCTCCGCTTGTTCCCGCAGGCGACCAATGATTTTCATACAGCACCTCCGTCCAAAACATATGTAATTATACCATGTTTGGACGCGATAACAAGGGATTATTAAGAATATTTCGTTTAATGCGTCCAAAACATGGTGTTATTACCATGTTTTGGACGTAATCACTTAGACTATACGAAATAACACAGCCGGCGCGCCGAAAGGCACGGGAACTACTGAGCTCCCGTGCCTTTTGCGCGTGTTTTTAGGTTTTCTGGTTCCCCTTTGCTGAGGTTATGATATGTGCCAGAGGGGATTCGTTTGTTCGGACTGGTTTGCGCGGGTCATAGTAAAGCTAAGGGCTTTGCGATGAGAACTTAGTATCTTGTCGCTAGATTTAGAAGATTATGTAAACTGCATCGACAGCGCCGGTAGTTCCGTTTAAGTTGA
>Ga0082212_10009713_pt1 | contig 12382 bp, 11 predicted proteins | sample TergutNt197P3_FD_71548 | JGI IMG/M metagenome (GOLD analysis project Ga0082212, IMG submission 71548) | Neocapritermes taracua P3 segment gut microbial communities from Petit-Saut dam, French Guiana - Nt197 P3 | ecosystem: Host-associated > Arthropoda: Insects > Digestive system > Gut ... | reverse complement strand
GCAGTTCATCGGCTTGATGATGTAGTCCTGGTTGTCGATTTCCATGGGGCTGTACATGTTGGCTTTGTAAAAACCCAAATGCCCCGACGTTTCCCACAGCCAGCTTTTGCCCATGTGCGGCGTGTAGAGAATCTCGTAGCCGTTGCGGTAATGCTCCCGCCGCCAAAAATCCTCGATGGCGACGCGCATCCGCCCGCCATTGGGATGCCAGTAGATAAGGCCCGCCCCGGCCTCCTCGTGCACCGAGTAGAGGTCGAGCTCTTTGCCCAGGCGGCGGTGGTCGCGCTTTTCGACTTCTTCCAGGAAGGCGAGGTAGGCTTTCAGGTCTTTGGGGGTTTCCCAGGCGGTGCCGTAAATGCGGGTGAGCATGGGGCGGTTCTCGTCGCCGCGCCAGTACGCGCCCGCGATGCTTTGCAGCTTGAACGCGGCGGAATTAATTTCCCGGGTGTTGGCGACATGCGGCCCCCGGCACAGGTCCGCCCACAGCGCGCTGCCGTCCGCACCGCGATTCTCATATATCGCAATTTCCTCGTTATCCGGCAGATCATTAATCAGCTCGGTCTTGAATTCCTCGCCGGAAAAACGCCGCAGCGCCTCGTCGCGGCTTACCGCCACCTTTGCAAAGTCCAGTTTGGAATCGATGATTTTTTTCATCTCGGCTTCAATCGCCGCAAGATCGTCGGCAGCGATGGGCCGGGACAACAGGAAATCGTAGTAAAAACCGTTTTCGATGGACGGGCCGATGGCGACCTTCGTTCCGGGGAACAGGGCGACCACCGCCTGCGCCATGACGTGGCTTACCGAGTGGCGTATTGTGGCTAACCTTTGGCTAGCTTCTGACTTTTCGGAATTTTGATTTTTTTCGGGCATGGCTCACGGTAGCATGTTTATGTGGCCTGTGCAATAATGGCAAGAGGAGATAAAAAATGAACGAAGCGTTAATGTATGCCAAATACAACCAGGCGGGAAACAGGGCGATTTATGCCATACTGAACGGGATGTCCAACGACGAGCGGGAAAAAGACAGGGGAAGCTACTACGGCAGCCTTTCCTCCCTGGTCAGCCATCTTTTCGGCGGGACATATTTTTTTATAGGCATGTTCAAAACAGCCCTGGCGGGCAACGCCGCGGCGGTGCAGGCGATCGACAGCCGGCCGCACATGCCGGATTCCCCGCCGGAAGGCCCGCTGAACGAGGCGCAGTGGCAGAAGCTGGGCGAAATGCTCGAGGCGGCAGACGCCGCTTATGTCGCGATGGCCGGGGCCCTCAGTGAAACCGACCTGTCGCTGCCGGTTAAAATCGACTGGTACGGCGGCAACCCCGGCGAGGTACCCCTTTCCTTCCTGCTGAGCCAACTGGTAGTCCACAACACCCACCACCGGGGGCAAATTTCGCAGATACTCGACTCGCTCAAAATCGACAACGACTATTCCGGAATAGACCTGGCGTTTATGTAAATCGTCCGCCAGAGCGTTGACAAGCGCGGAACTGGTGCTATAATGGTACCTTGCGCAAAAGCCCCGGGGGCAATGACGGCAGACGGGGTGTGTACAACTTGTGGATAATTTTGAGAAAAAAACGGATTTGGCGCAAACGGCGCCAAACGGATTTGCAGGGGTTTGCAATTCGTTATTTTTGGTAAGCTAATTCTTTATAGGATAAGGAATTAGCTGTTTTTTACTATTCAGGCATTAAGGTTATTATAAGGCTGGAACGGGGGCGGTTTTATCATAGCTTGTGGATAACATGTTGAAACATGAAGGTAAAGCATGGCGAAAACTGATTACGAGGGGCTTTGGCAGGAGACCCTGAGCCGGCTGCGGGCTGAACTGGGGGAGGAGGAGTTCAGCAGCTGGTTTACCGATATTGAATACCTGCGATCCGACGAGGGCCGGCTGGTTATCGGCTTCCCATCGGCTTTTCACATGGAAAAAGTCAAAGACCGCTACCATAACGCCATGCAGACAAGGTTCCGCGAGCTTGCAAACGCCGATATTGCCCTTGAATACGAGGTAATTCCGGCAGGAAAGGCCGAAAGCCCGCCTTCGCCCGAAAAGAAAGCAGAAAAAACCGGCGCCAATGTCGCTGAATCCGGCAAAAACGACCGCAAACTGGTCGAAAGCCATCCGGACAAGCCCCAAAAAAAGCACCCCCAAATGCGGGACGACTATACATTTGAAAAGTACATCGTCGGCGAAAACAACAACTTTGCCGCCAACGCCGCCGTCGCCATCTCCCGAAATCCGGGAACCTCGTACAACCCCTTCCTCATCTACGGCGGGGTAGGGCTGGGAAAAACCCATCTGATGCAGGCAATCGGCAACTATGTGTATGAAAATTCAAACAACAAAGTGATCTGCATTACGTCCGAAGACTTCCTTAACGAGTACCTTGACGGCATCGCCCAGGGCAAAATGAACGCCTTTAAAAACAAATTCCGCTATGTAGACGTGCTGCTAATCGACGACATCCAGTTTTTTCAGGATAAGCCGGGGGTGCAGGAAGAGCTGTTCCATACTTTTAACGCGCTGCTCAACGCCAAGAAGCAGTTGGTTTTTACCTGCGACCGCCCCCCGTCGGAACTTAAAAAGTTTTCCGAAAGGCTCATTTCCCGTTTCGAGCAGAGCCTCAAGGTAGACCTCCAGCCGCCCCGGTACGAGGTTCGCTGCGCGATTTTAAAGTCCACGGCGGAAAACAGGGGCGCTTCTATACCCGACGAAGTAATAGACCTGATCAGCAAAAATATTTCATCAAACATCCGCGACCTTATAAGCGCGCTGAATATTCTCATCTCATACACGGAAATAATGGGCCAGCCCGTTACCCTCGATATAGCCCAGCAAAAACTGAGGGACGTGCTCGCCTCTACACGGCAGGCGAATCTTTCCATGGATACAATCCAAAAAGTTGTAGCCGATTTCTTTTCTTTAAGCGTAAACGATATAAAAGGAAGGAAGAAAACCCAAAAAATAGTATATCCCCGCCAATTGGCGATGAATATTTGCAGGGACATGACCGATTATTCAACTACCGAAATCGGCGAGGCGTTTGGAGGCAGGGATCACACTACCGTGATGCATTCCATTGAAAAAATCCAGGGACTGTTAATAACGGATCCGACGCTCGATTCCACCATAGAAAGCCTTAAGCGGCAAGTTAAAGAATCGAGTGCAAAATCATAGGAAAAACTGTGGATAAAAGGCAGACTTGCGGAAAAGGGGCAAAAAAGGGATAATTGTACCGGATTTTTGAAAAAGCTAAATACAGACGCGGCAAGGAATTAGCCTGGTTTTCCACATTTCCGGCCGCTTATTACTAATATTATTGTATTTATATATATAATATAATAATAGGAGGAGAAAAAATGAAGTTCATATGCGAAAGAAACATCCTTCTCAAGGAAATTGCCATTGCCCAGGAAATAATCGCGTCTAAAAACGTTATTTCCATATTGTCTAATATATATCTGGAAGCGGCGAACGACAGCCTTACCATCAAGGCAACTGACATGAAGGTTAATTTTGAAACCAAAGTTCCGGTAACGGTGCTGGAACCGGGTCCGGCGACGGTGTTCGGCGAAAAATTCCTGGGGATTCTCGGTTCTGTTCCCGAAGGAGAAATGGAATTTGAATATAAAGACAACAAGGTAAAAATAAAAACGTCTGTTAAAAAGGTTAATTTTCAGCTTAAGAGCATGTCGTTTGACAAGTATCCCGAATTTCCCGTTTCAGGCGCGGAGTACTTTGAAATTCCGGTTAAAAATTTTAAGGAAATGATAAATCAGACGGTCTTTGCCGTTTCGGACGACGAAACCCGCTATTTTATGAACGGCGTGTTTTTGGAAAAAACCGAAGGGAAGATCGTCATGGTGGCGACCGACGGGCGGCGGCTGGCCTTTGCCGAAAAAGAGGCAAACGATATTGACGATTTTTCCGGAATTATCATTCCTCCGAAAATTCTCAATGTTGTATTAAAAAGATCGGGCGACGAAGGGCTTATTGCCGTTTCCGTTACCGATAAAATTATTTTTATCCGCTTTGGATCTTACAACCTTTCCTCGGTTCTTCTTGAAGGCCAGTTTCCCAATTACCGCAGGGTAATACCGGAAGAACAGGATAAGTCCCTCGTCGTCAACAGGGTAGAAATGCTGGAAGCCCTGCGGCGGGTATCGCTGCTGGTAGAGCAAAAGTCGCACCGCATATACATGGGATTTAAACCGGGCGTGATGGAAATTTTTTCCGAAGAAGGAGAAATAGGCGAGGCGCGTGAAGACATACCCTGCAGGTACGACGGCGAAGAAATGACCCTCGCTCTGAACTATCGCTATATTGAAGATCCGTTCAAGGTGATAAGCAGCGATGAAATATGCATACGCTTTACCGAGCCGAGCAAGGCGATTACGATAGCGCCTATCCCCAAGACGGACTTTTTTCACATTGTAATGCCCATGCAGTCTTAGCGCGGTGGTAATATCGTCCCTGCGTACCGCAGCTTTCCGCAACCTGGCGGACGGCGAAACAGCCGTTTCCGCGAAAAATGTTTTTCTGGTCGGCGAGAACGGCCAGGGCAAAACCAATTTTCTTGAAGCCCTGTATTTCTGCTCTTACGCATCCTCTTTTCGCGGCTCGCGTGACGGCGAGATCGCCCGCAGCCGACAAAAGGATTTTTCTGCGGCAATTGCCGTCGCCGAAAGGCCGTCGGCAGCCGAAACCGGCAAAGTGCTGGTCAAATTTGAAAAGGGAAAAAAGACCGTCGCCATCGACGGCAAAAAAGCCGAGGACCGCAAGGATCTTTTGTCGGTGCTGCCCTGCATCGTGTTCTGCCACGAAGACATGGAATTTGTCGCGGGCAGCCAGGAACGGCGGCGCTGGTTTTTTGACCAGGTTCTGAGCCTGTACGACCCCGTGTACCTTGACGACCTGCGCCGCTACCGCCGCTCGCTCAAGTCGCGCAACAGCGTGCTGCGGGAACAGCCGCCGGCGGCTCTTTTGGACGCGCTGGACAGGCAGTGCGCTTCGTACGGCGTCCGGCTTATGGAAAAGCGTGAGGAGGCGGCGCGGCTGTTCTCCGAAGTTTTTTCGGAGCTTTACGGGCAAGTGTCGGGCCTTGCCGGCATGAGCGTCCGGTACGCGCCGTCGTGGAAAAGCGCGGACGAAGAAGAGGCCGCCGCCTTTTTGGCCGGGCGGCGCGACGCGGATCTTGCGGCGGGGCTGACGCTTTCCGGGCCGCACCGCGACCGCTACGCTTTCGCCCTTAACGGCGCGGAATTTGCCGGTACCGCCTCGACCGGCCAGCGCCGCCTTCTCGCGCTGCTCTTGCGGGTGGCGCAGGCTCGCCGCTATACCGTTACCACCGGCAGAAGCCCCGTGCTGCTGCTGGACGACGTTCTGCTGGAAATGGACGGCGAAAAGCGCCGCCGGTTCCTTGCCGCGCTGCCGGGCTACGATCAGGCGTTTTTCACTTTTTTGCCGGAGGAGCCGTACCAGCGCTACCGGGACGGCGATACCCTGGTGTACCGCGTCAGAGACGGCAGCATTGAGTCGGAGGGGCAATGAAGCGGGCGGGGGATGTTTTTTCGGCGCTTTTTGACGGGGAGATGGCGAGAAAGGCGGACGGCTACTCGGCCTTTATGTCCTGCTGGAAAGACCTCATGGAAAAAAACCACATTGCCGCCGCCGCCGCCCATTCCCGGATACAAAAACTGGACAAAGGGTTGGTGTGGATAGAGGCCGATCATCCCGGCTGGAAGCAGATCCTCCAGACCAAGGAAAGCAAGCTGCTGCACGATTTCCGCTACCGTTTTCCCGAACTGGACATTTCCGGCCTGGCAATCGTGTTGAGCCGCCCCGGCCCCGCGCCGGAACCGTCCGCCGCGCATACGGCGGGCGGCGAAATCCCTGCTGAAAACGACAATCTCAAAAGCGCTCTTCCGCACGAGCAGCCGCAGGCCGGATGCGGCTATGAGGCGATAAAAGACCCCGCCCTGAGAGACGTTCTGATGCGGCTGGAACAGCGCATTGCGGACAGGGAATCCGGCAGCCAATAGCACCCCCTTGACTATCCCGCCCGCGTAGGATAAAAGCATCTATAGGCCAATAAAAAGGAGCATAAACCGATGAAAAAAATTGTTGTTTTGATTTTTGCCGTTTCCATTGCTGTTATTGCATGCAAAACGCCGCCGGAAAACCCCAACAGTGCGCCGGTAATAGATGTTGCAATACCGGAACTGTTCAGCCCCGACCCCGATGTGCCAAATGACAAAATGTCGGTAGCAATAACAATCAGCCATCCCGTCCCCATTAAGGATTGGACAATTGAAGTCCAGCCGGTCAGAAGACAGGCCGGGCAGGCTGCACAGCGCCAGGGCGGCCAGGCCGCACAGCGCCCGGAGGGGGAGCAGCGCGAGCGTCCCGAAGGAGAGCAGCGCCGCCGCCGTGCCGCGTTCTTTGAGCAGAGCGGCAAGAAAGACCCGCCGAAAACATGGCAATGGGACGGCAAAGGAACTTCGGGAGAAATGGTGCAGTCCGCCACGGACTATACGTTCAGCCTCTCTGTCAATGATATTTTCGACAACAGCGGTACTTACGAAGGGATCATCAGCGTCGACGTCCTTGTCCGGCGCGAAGGGGATGTTCTGCGGATAATCGTTCCGTCAATCGTTTTCCCTCCCAACTCCGCCGATTTCAGGCTTCTTGATGAAGAAGACATGCGATCCAACAGGAGGGTCCTGGGGCTCATAGCCAGGGCGCTTACCAGATTCGATGATTATGCGATAACGGTAGAAGGCCACGCAAATCCGACTACCCCGCCCGGTACCCCGGAACGGGCTGCGGAAGAAATCAGCGACAAGCCCCTCAGCGAACAGCGGGCGGATGCCGTAGTAGCGTATCTGGCGGAGAACGGCCACGTTCAGCGGCAGCGTTTGACCGTTGCCGGCATGGGCAGCGCCCGGCCGGTTGCCGACTATGACGACGACGATGAGAACTGGAAAAACCGCAGGGTGGAGTTTATCCTCCGCAAGTAAGGCTTCTTTGCAAATGAAATTCTCATGAAACAGGGAAGGCCGCGCGGCGCTCCCTGTTTTGTGGTATACTGATGCCGCATGGGCAAAGCGATTCTCGAAAAACTGGAAACCGTCGGGCAGTATTTTGCGTTCCTCGGCGAATTGTGCCGCTGCATGACGCGGAGGCCGTTCCGTCCGGGCCTGTACCTTGCCGAAATAGAGCGCCTGGGGGTTAATTCGCTGTTTGTCATCATCCTGTCGTCCGGCGCGATGGGCATGATCTTTGCCCTGCAAATAGTGAACATACTTCAGGACTTTTCGGCGGAAATAGGAACCGGCGCGATGGTCTCGGTGGCGATGGCCAGGGAAATAGCGCCGGTGATAACCGCGCTGATGCTTATCGCCAAAAACGGTTCCGCCATGGCTGCGGAACTGGGCACCATGCGGGTAACCGAGCAGATCGACGCGCTGGAGGCCATGTCGATCAGCCCCGAACATTACCTGGTGCTGCCCAAGGTGGTGGCGTCGTTCCTCGTTTTTCCGGCGCTGACCCTGCTGGCCGACATGATAGGCAGCATCGGGGCGTATGTCGTTTCGGTGCCTTTTTATAATATTGAAAACGCGGGCTACCTGGATTATATGTTTGAATTTCTCAGCCCCCGGGATATTTTTATGGGCCTGATAAAATCCGCCATAATGGCCCTGATCGTTTCCACAATCTGCTGCTTCTGCGGCCTCAGAACCTCGCAGGGGGCAAAAGGGGTGGGCGACAGCGCCACAAAGGCCGTCGTAGCCTCCTCCGTGGCGATTCTGGTGGCGGACTACCTGCTAACCACCGTCATTTTAAGGGTGATGATTTACCGGTGAGCGCCATCATCCGCACGGAGAACCTGTGCAAGGCCTTTGGCTCCAACAAGGTGCTGGACCATGTAAGCCTGGAGCTGCCCGAAAAAAAAATCACCGTGGTTATCGGGCAGAGCGGCACGGGAAAAAGCGTGCTGTTCAAGACGATCATCGGGATGATACCGAGGGACGAAGGGCGGGTGTGGTTCAGGGATACGGAGCTTTCCTCGCTGCGGCAGGGCGAGTTGATTGCCATCAGGCGGTATTTCGGGTATTCTTTTCAGAATGCGGCGCTTTTCGATTCGATGACTGTCGGCGAAAACCTCGCCTTTCCGCTGCGCGAGCTTTTGCGCCTGAACGATCGGGCCGAGATCAGGCGGCGCATCGCCGAAATGCTGGAATGGATAGAGCTTCCCGGCATCGAGGAAAAACGTCCGGACGAGCTTTCCGGCGGAATGAGGAAGCGTGTAGGCGTCGCCCGCGCGCTGATTGCACAGCCGGAAGTGCTGTTCTTTGACGAGCCGACCACGGGGCTTGATCCGGTTCTGTCCGAAACCATCAACGATTTGGTTGTCCGTGTCCACCAGGAATTGCAGATAACCTGCGTGATGATCACCCACGACATTCCGGCGGCGTTCAGAATCGCGGACAAAATCGCCTTTCTGGACTGCGGCTCCATTGTCGCGGAAGGAAGCCCCAAAGAACTGGCGAAAAGCAATCATCCGATGGTCAGGGATTTTATGAGAACCTCATTCGGACAGTTGGAAGGTATGTAATGGGCATTTCGCGTTATGTTAAAATAGCCCTCTTCTTCATTGTACTGGGCGGGACCGGTACCGCGTATATTGTTTCCACCTCCAGCGGCATGAGCGATTTTAATACCAGGGAATACGAGACGGTGATCGCCGACGCTACGGGTCTGTCGACCAGATCGAAAATTTACCTTGCCGGCGTATCAGTGGGGCGGATCAAGTCAATTGAGCTTTCGGGAAACGAGGCGATTATGCGCCTTGCGGTTCTCAAAAACGTCGAACTGCGGGAAGGCACGATTATTTCGCGGAAGTCGTCTTCGATCCTTGGAACGTCGATACTTACCCTTGAGCCGGGAAGCGAGATGGCGGCTTCGCTTATCCCCGCCGGCGGCATGATACCGACCGCTAAAGAATCGGGCGACATGGGCGCGGTAATGGGCACGGTGCAGGATCTCGGCCTGCAAATCTCCCAACTGCTGAAGGATTTTCAGGAAAACCAGCTTGCCCTGCTTTCCGTTTCGCTCCAGACTTTCAACGCCATCGCCCAAAAAATAAACGACGAGTCCGACGCGGAACTGGACCGGGTTTCGCGGATACTGGAATCGACGGCGCAGATTACCGAAAGTCTGCAGCGGGTCCTGGCGCAGGGCGAAACCAGCGCGGCCGGGCCCGCCGGAGATCTCTACGTTACCCTGGAAAACATCAGGATGATCAGCGACGAGATCAGCCATGGCCGGGGCAACATGGGTCAGGTGATTTATGACAGCCAGTTGTACGAAAGCATTCTGTCTACGGTGCAGAGCCTTGAGGTTGCCGTCATAAAGCTGCAGGATACCCTGGATTCGATAAACTCGGCGGCATCGAGCGCGGGCACGGTCATAGACAGCGCGGGCGTCATCGTTGACCGGGCGGTGGGTATGGGCATGCAGGTTGACACGTACGGAAGCTACCTAATGTCCGCAGGGCAGGTGCAGGCCGGCGCTTCCATCAGGCTGATTCCCGCCACGGAAGATCGCTGGTACCGGGTCGGGGTTTCTTCGGTTCCCAACGGCTACAGCACGCGCACGGTCAAGGAAACGACCATCGACGGAACCACCGAGGTGAAGGATGTAATCGAAACCAAGTATTCGATTTTTACCGTAGATGCGGAACTTGCCCGCAATTTTGGCTATTTGACCGTCCGGGGCGGGCTTTTAGAAAACACCGCCGGACTTGGCTTTGACATTCAGCCGATCCGCTGGGTAAGCGCGTCCGCCGAAGTTTTCGATTTCGGATCCGGCGGGAGGCCCAACCTGCGTGGAACGGTAACGGTTTATCCCTTTTTCGATCCGGACTCGGACAAGCCCTGGCAGTGGATCTACCTTAAGGGCGGCATTAACGACAGCCTGAACGATTCCCGCGACTTTTTTGTCGGCGGCGGCATCCGTTTTGCCGACCGGGAAATCAAGGGCCTGGTCGGCCTGCTCCCCGTGCTGAATAATTAGCGCTCACCCTGCCTGACAGGTATTAGCCGGTACCGCCTCGGCGTTTTTCGGTAGCCCCCATAAGTGTGATCCAGAAAAACCAGTTCCAAAGGACTTAATGATTCAACCGCGCATACGCCGTACTCTGTCCACCGGTCCCATGAATACTGGAATTCCGTTTCATCTGCGTCATTCCACCGCCACTGCGCAACCTCGGCATTTCCTTCGGAATCGGTAACAAGGTAGGTGCCGGCAGCCGAAAACAATACTGTTTTGTCATCTTCCCATCCGGGCTCTATGTCGATGCCGTCCACGCTGGCAACTTTCCAGACGCTGCTAAAGAGGCTGGTTTGTTTGGAAGCGGACACCGGATCCGCCTTTTTCCCCTCATAGCGGATCATCTTTCCGTCTTCTTCCGCAAAAGAAAAATTAATCCGGTTGTCGGCGGATGATTCTATGGTGAGCAGCCCCAATTTTAGCAGCTCAATTACATTGCGGTCGTGCATTATGTAGTCGCCGAAATGCACGGCGGGGTTGCTGCTGTTCTCCACGACAATGTAGTTATTGCTGCCGTTAAACTCAAATGATGCGTATTTGCTGCCAGGATCGCCGATGTCCCATTTTTCAATTATGGCGTTTTCCCGCGTTATCCACACTTCCCTGAAGTTCAGGCCCCTTATTTTTTCTACAACCGCCGGAATGTCCCTTGCGCCGATTCGGTTTATCATAACCCGCCGCAAATGCCGGTAATCTTCGTACTGCGGCTCAAAACCGCTGTTTCGAAGCGACGCAAATGCACGTTCCGCGTTTATTTGGCTGCCATAGGCGCCAACCTGAATGCGGTACAGGTTTCCGTCATGCCAGGTTGTTTCTCCCCTGAAGGAAATTTGCTGCGAAAAGCAAATACCCGCCGCCGCCGCCAATAGCAATATGAGCGACAATTTTTTCATATCCCCCCCTTATGTTATGCAAGCCCCGCGCCGACCGCCGTGGTATATTCCGCATCGGCGGGGTAGATAAATTCGATGCCGTACATTCCGGTAATATCGGCAAGCACCTTCTGACCCAGCCGGTTGCCGCTGCCGTTGCCGGTAACAATAACCTGCCCGATGTTTTTTGCCCTGGCGGCGAATACCGACAGCGTGCCTATCACCTGGTATACCATGTTGATTATTCCCATAGCGATATCTTCGTGACTGGCGTTATCTGACATTTTTCCGAAATTTGCCACAGTGGTTTCCCTGTTGAGAAAACTCATGCTGCTGTCCATAATGTCTTCCAGCAGCAGATCTACCTGGCCTACATTGCCCGTCTGGGCAAGTTTGACGATGCCGCTGAATTCGGCGGTCGGCAGCAGCTTTTTCGCCAGCCCGATGATCGTGCCGCCGCCGACTCCCGATCCGCCGAAGTGAGAAATTTTTTCCCTGCCCGCCTCGATGATCACCGTGCCCGTGCCGATGTTGGCGATAATGATATTGTCCATTCCGGACAGGAACATTCCCCCCGTGCCGATGGCGGTAATCTCGTTGATTCTGCTCGTGGGTATCCCGAAGATGTCCTGCTGTATCTTGGCAGCCCCCGCGCCGGTTATCCTGATACTCTCGATTTGGCCGATGTCAATTTTATTTTCCAGGACAATTTTGCCAAAAGCCCCCGTCGCGGCGGTAACCGCGTCCGAAGCCTTGATCTTTACCTTGCGGGTAAGGCTGCCCTTTTCGATGGAAATAGCCTTGGTGGTAGTCGCGCCAATGTCAATTCCGATGATCATTACGTACCGCCCCTCCATTTGCTGTTAACAAAAATGTTCAGCGCCTCTACTCCGAGCATTACCACCGAGGTAACAATAACGCCGGCGGTAATCACGCCGATTATCACCGCGAGCATGGTGCGTTTTTTGGAAAGGCCCAATACCCACGCGCCGAGGGTTCCGGTCCAGGCGCCGGTGATCGGCAGGGGAATCGCCACAAAAACGGCGACACCGAACCAGCCCCACTTTTCCACTTTCGACGACAGTCTCTGCCGCGCCCGCTCGACAAAGCGGTCAAAAAAATTTCTGTACCAGCGCAGGCCATTTAATTGCCCGCCGCCGTAAAGCAGTTTGTGGAAGGTGGCAAGGAACAGCCAGCAGGCCGGCGCAACCAGGGCGTTAACCGCAACGGCAAATGGCAGGGCGGCGTACCAGGGTATGCCGCTTACAACGGCGAAAGGTATCGCGCCACGCAGTTCCGATATGGGCATAAAGGCAAGAACGGCGGCAATGAACAGGATCGAAGCGGCGCTCATGTATGGATCAGCCCGCCTGCCACAGCGATTCCGGATAG
>Ga0082212_10009712_pt1 | contig 12382 bp, 11 predicted proteins | sample TergutNt197P3_FD_71548 | JGI IMG/M metagenome (GOLD analysis project Ga0082212, IMG submission 71548) | Neocapritermes taracua P3 segment gut microbial communities from Petit-Saut dam, French Guiana - Nt197 P3 | ecosystem: Host-associated > Arthropoda: Insects > Digestive system > Gut ... | reverse complement strand
TAAAAAAGCCGAAGTGAAAACGCTCGAAAACAACAAGAAAAAACTTCAAGCAGATTTAGCAGTTAAACAAAAGCAGGCAGATGCACTGAACCGGCAAATCGAAAAAATTATAGCCGAAGAGGTCTTGAAAGCCGAAAAAGCAGCGAAAGCGGCAGCCGCCCAAAGCGGCGAAAGTCGAACAGCAGAGGTTAAAGGAGGCTATGCAATGACTCAAAGCGAGCGAGCCTTGTCATCTACCTTCGCCGGCAACAAAGGAAAACTGCCCTACCCTTTGAGAGGAAATTACAGAATTGTAGGATATTTTGGCGTACATCAGCACAAAGAATTGTCGAAAGTGGTAACCAATAACAACGGTATTGACATTGAAACGACTTCCGGAAATGAGGCAAGGTCTGTCTTCGAGGGAGTGGTTTCCCGTATATTCACGCTTCCGGGATACAATAATTCCATCATCATACGGCACGGCAACTATTTGACTTTGTATGCCAATCTCGACCAAGTGTATGTCAAGCAAGGCGATAAAGTAAATACAGGGCAAACGCTCGGAAAGATTTATACGGATAGAGAAAAAGGAAATTCTACTTTGTTACATTTCGAAATCTGGAAAGAACAAACAAAGTTGGATCCTATGGGTTGGATAAAATGAGAGTTAAGAGTTAAGAGTTAAGAGTTACAAGTTATAAAAAATATGCAAAACAATCAATCGGCGCTGGTGCTGTTTTCGGGAGGACAGGATTCAACGACTTGCCTGTATTGGGCAATCGACCGCTTCGAGGAAGTGCGGACACTTTGTTTCACTTATGGGCAACGACATTCGAACGAGGTAGAAGTCGCCCGTCAAATCGCAGCGGAGGCAAAAGTTCCGTTTCAGTTGCTCGATGCATCTATAATCAGTCAATTAGCCGACAATTCTCTGACCAATCATGCTCTGATTATGGATAGGGAAAAGCCCGAAAATTCCTATCCCAATACCTTTGTTCCGGGACGCAACCTGTTTTTCCTCACTTTCGGCGCGGTGATTGCCCGAACTTATGGAATCCAAAATTTGGTAACCGGCGTCTCACAAGCCGATTACAGCGGTTATCCCGATTGCCGCGACACCTTTATCCGTTCGGCAAACGCCACCTTAAACCTCGCTATGGACGAACAGTTCATTATCCATACTCCGCTTATGTGGCTGAATAAAGCGGAAATTTGGGCTTTAGCCGCCGAATTGGGCGTTTTTGAAATCGTGAAGAATAAAACCCTCACTTGCTATAACGGAATCCTTGCCGATGGCTGCGGAGAGTGCCCTTCCTGCAAATTGCGGAATGAAGGGTTGAGGGAGTATGAAAGAGTTAAGAGTTAAAAGATATGAATACAGAACAAGACAGCCTTAGTTTGCTTGGAGGTAAAACCGAATACAGGCAGGATTATGCTCCGGAAGTGTTGGAAACTTTTGTCAATAAGCATCCGGAGGGTGATTATTGGGTGCGGTTCCATTGCCCTGAATTTACCAGCCTCTGCCCTATCACAGGACAACCGGATTTTGCAACCATTCTGATCGACTACATTCCCGATGTCCGTATGGTTGAAAGCAAAAGTTTAAAACTCTACCTGTTCAGTTTCCGCAATCACGGCGCTTTCCACGAAGACTGCGTGAATATCATACGGAACGATTTGGTACGGTTGATGGATCCGAAATACATCGAAGTAACCGGCGTCTTCACACCTCGAGGCGGCATCAGCATTCATCCGTATTGTAACTACGGAAAGCCCGAAACAGAATATGAAGTCTTGGCTAAAAAACGCCTATTTGACCGGTATATGCAGCCGGAAACGCGGAACAGTTAATTGTTAAAATAAATAATAAGATAGACTATAATTAGAAATGTGGCTAATCCGAAGATTATCCATCCATTGGTTCGGGAAGAGGCTTTGTATTTAAATACCGATTGTCCATCCGGAGTTTTTTCTTTGCTTGTCGCTAAGATCAATCCGAAGAGAATGGCAAGCCATCCACCCAATATTGCAAAAATATAGCCGAAAATAATTAATCCCGTACCGGACTTGTATTCAATACCATCGTATTCTTCTCCGTTGTATGCTCCTTCGGATGACGGATAATTATTTCTCTCATAATTATTTACGCCTCCTCCGTTGTACTGTGTAGGCGCCGCGCTTTGTATCCGGTTCCAAGGCAAAGGGATATCACCTGCCAACAGGACTTGATCGCCATATTGTATGAATTTGTCTCTGTTCCTGATCATCGTTCCATTGATGACTGTCCCATTACTACTCGTATCCCGATAGATGTATCCGTTACCTTCCGGAATGATATTGGCGTGAAATCTGCTCACACGTTCGTTGTTGATGATGATGTCGCAAGAGTCGTCTCTTCCGATTGTAATAGCTCTCATAATATCTTATTTTTTATTTGTTGAAAATTGAAATAGTAGATTTACTCATTTTTTAGCCGAACCAATCCTTCTACTTTCCTGCGTTGCAGTCCTCCGTCTATTACTTGAGTCAGCCGGATTTTACCATAATCGATTGATGAGCGCATTTGCGTTCCTCCGGTAATATGTTCGAGAGTAACATTCAATAATTTCTCTCTTGTATCTCCCAAATCATACCATTCAACAATATCGTTTTCGTTGACCGGAATATCGGGTACGATTCCTGTTTCCGGCACGGTTTTGTGCTCCCCGTTGTAATAATAAAACGTAATGGGCTGCAATTGCCATTCGTAACGGTTGTCTTTGCATTGATAGGATCCAACATTCTTACCTGTAGATGTTGATCCAACAGTAATAACTTCTATATAAGGCGAAAGCGAATTAATAAGCGATTCGCTTGCCGAAGCCGACCGGCGGGTGATGATGCAATAGATTTTCCTCAGTCCGACGTTGTTGTCCCCGATAACATTTTTTGTAGGGAAATACAGTATATCCTCTTCATTTCCTGTTTCTTTCAGTCGCTTGGCAGCCTGTTTCCTGTTAAATGAATGGTATCCCGATATTTTACCATGGTATTCATCCGGTAAAACGAGGCTGCACATTATCTCGCAGATCGAAACATATCCGCCGGGGTTGTATCGCAAGTCGATAATTAAATCCGTAACACCCTGATCTTTAAAATCGCCAAAGATGTTCCTGAGTTCGGTCCGGTAGGGATAAGTGAAACCCTCCATTCCATCTTCGAAAGAATTATAAACTAAGTATCCGATTTTTTTACCTTGCAATTGATAGAGCGTGTCAAGAGCGATAGCATTGGTATATTCCCTTCCATTTTCCGATAAAGTCAATTTCTTTTCAGGAAGAAAGGCGACGCCGTCAATTTTTCCGGTTTCTATAACCATTCCTCCGGCATTAATGTTTGATATGACGAACCAGTCTCCCCTGCGCACTCCTGCGTTTTCGGCAGGCGAACAGGGAAGAACAAGCGCCGTTCGACAAACTTTTCCTCCCGTGGGCAGGAGATATTCTACAATCTCCAGCCCAAAACGGTCGTAAAGCGAACTTTCCTTATAATCTTCATTAAATTCAATCCACGAAAAACGATCTCCTTTGTATAACAGTTTATTAAAGAAAGTTCGGGGAGAATTCATGTAATCAAATGTTGTCGAATCAGGCAAATGTTCTTCCCAAAGATAATGCTCCTGCATCTGTGCGTATGTCCATCGGTTCTGATAGATATTTTGCCTGTCATATTCCGTAGTGTCGTTAACTACGATCGAGATATCGTCATCGATAAACAAATCTTCTGCATTTCTGTAGCAACCATACAGGAAGCAAAATGCAAAGAGGATTAAAAAATATTTATACGATGCACACATAACGAAATTGTCAGATATTATTTTACTTTACTTACGCAATAAATTGAATGACTTGGAAGAAACACGGGCAGGCTCCGATTTCATTTTACCGACCTCAAACACTTGTTGCCTACCGTCGCTTTCATATAAAGCGGGACTCCTAACCGGAGTGGTGGTAGTGTTTCCTGTATCAATATCAACATTGATTATTTGATGTTTCCCAGCTTCGGCTTTGAAAGAAAAATCATTGATTATGGTTATATTACCATTTTCTTCATAAGATCCCCAAATACAATATTGGTTCATCGGCAAAGTAAAATAACACCAATATACGCCCGAATACTGTTTATCTACAACAAACAACGAATTCCACACCCATCTTTCATTATCCGTAACAAAATTAGATTTTCCGGTATTCACTGTATAAGAATCGCTGTCAAAATCTCCAAAGAGAACTATATATTTAAACGTAGTGGTAGCCGGTGTGTACCTGATACAAATAGAGAAAAAGCAACCAACAGTAGGTACTTCAATATCTATATCTTTTTTACTATTAAGATTAAGACTTGTTTTACTTACTCCTAAGACAGGTTCTGAATTTGCATCCATATCAGTATTTAACTTTAGTTCCAATTTATTCAATGTACCTTTTCCTTCTGATACCCAAGTTGGTCTATTCTCATAAAAAGTACAAGCCCAAACAACTACGGTATAATTTCCTTGTATTAGCCCCGTTGAAAAAGAAGTTTTCTCAAAAAAGTTATCCAATTTCTTTACCGTTTCGTAAACCAATTCTCCATATTCATCATAAACTAAGAAATTAAGATGTACAGGGTCCTTACCATTTCTCGTGTAATACTCATTATTACTCGCATCTTTCATTCCATTTACAATTGTAGAAACATCTACATCTGCCGATAACTGATAACTGATATCGACTTCTTTTTCCGGTCCACACGCGGTGAAAAACAATGCGCATAAAATAATTACATAATACTTTTTCATTTTTTTTATTTTTAATAAATTATACATTCCAATTAATTAAAAAAACCAAGCTACAGACAAAGCAATCACATTGTTTTTCCAAGCGAGGTTGTTAGACATATCCGATAATCCGATGGAATATCTTGCTCCGATGGATAGCCCTGATTTCATCTCATAACCGGCTCCAATACCCAGACCTACATCCATTCCTCCTTTCAGGTTAGAAAGAGAAATTTGTGCGCCGTTTATCACCGTTGAATTGGGTGAAATTCCAAACAGATAATTGAAATAGGGACCTGCTTCAATGTTTATTCCTTCAACAAAATATAGTTTAAACATGACCGGTATCATGAAGTAGTTGAAGTTGTATGCCTCTTCATTAAAGATAAAACCCTGTCGCGAGTAGAGTATTTCGGGTTGCAATCCGAACATTCCGGTACCTGCGGGACTTCCTTCGTTCCTGCGTCCAAAATGAAAATTGGCCGCTGCTCCGGCGTGAAAATCGGTTTTCATGCCCGGACTGAAATTAATATCTGACCCATTGCTTATATTGGCAAAGTTAACTCCCGCTTTCACGCCGAATTTTAGCGTATAGGACTGCGTTGAAACTTTTCCCTGTGCATACGAGGACAGAGTCAGTGCAAACAGGCAGATAGTAAGGATAAAAAATCGTTTTTTATTCATTGTCTTCAAATTTAATGTTTATAAATTAAGAAATTATTATTATCAAAATGTAGGTGGAGGAGGAACAGGTACATCTATCGTTATTCTTGCATTTGCCGTAACCGGCGGGGCATTCGGCGGCTTAACGGATACCGTCAATGTTCTAACGGTAGAGGCATTCGGACTTGAAAAACTGAATTGCACGGTAGCAGATTCTCCACCGCCGAGATGAGCAATGGTTTGTGTCTGACGGTCTATGGTAACCTGCAAGTTACTCACCGGCATATTCGAAAGATTACTCACTTGCACCCCTACCGTGTAAGCGCTTTGTCCAAGCCGGATTGCCACCCTACTTACAGGAACATTGATGCTCAACGAGGGTAAAGCCTGCTCTATCCACAAAGTTTTTTTAGTTTCGGCGATTTGCAATCCATCTTGCCACACCGCAATAGCGATGTCTTTTGTTTCAATGGCGTCGTTCGTCGTCTTGTCGAATGAAAGCGGATAGGATACCGAACTCCCATTTTCCAATGAAACGGCTTCGAATGATTTTTCATTCACTTTGATATCGACATTGTCTAATAACTTAGAAGAAGTATTTCGTACATTGAGGTTTGTAGTTACCTGATTTCCCAATGCTGAAGTGAGCGTATCTTCCGATAGCGAAAACGCCAATACTGGGGTATCAAAAGCAGTCAACATTCCGAACTTTGAATCACTTGTCTTCACCACTGCCGTAGATGAGTTTATCCAACGGATATTATTATCAGCCAATACAGTTCCATTGATATTTATTTTGTATTCCGGTTTGGATACAGATTTAGGATTAGGCATTTGAATGAATACGGTCTCCTTACCGTTTTTAGCGGTAAAAGATACAGCCCTGCACCTGCTGTCGAAAGTCAATATACCTTCCTTGCAGGCAAGCGATTCTTTGGAATAATAGGCTGCATCTTCCGGCGGAGTTATTTGAGGCATATTTACCTTGAGTTCCTGTCCGTTTTTGTTGACAAAAATAGCGCCCTTGCTATGCAGGACAAGCGCTATTCCTTCATGAAATCCCAGCGCCCAATAGACATCTTTCTTCAAGTCGGAAAGATGAAATACCGCTCTTCCGTTCACATCTATATAATACCAGCAATAGCATTGACGGCTATCAAGTACGGCTGCTGCCAAACCTTCGCTGAAAGGCTGGGCAAAGTCGTATTTACAATCAATAGACAATCGCCCTTCCGTATTGAGATATCCCTTTTTCTTGCCTTTGGCTACAAGCAGCAACCCATCGCTAAATACTGCAAACCGACTGTCGATTTGCATCTTGTCGCTGATGCGGGTAAGTTTCCCCGAACGATCAACGATAGCAACAAGGGTATGGTCGTTGGAAGCCAAGACAGCCATTCCTTCATGAAACGGATACGCCACTTCATACGCAGGAGCAAGAATTTCCGTTCCCTGTTCGGATACATAACCCCATTTGCCGTTTTTCTTGACAGCGGCTATGCCTTCGCTAAATTCGGAAATTACTTCATACTCCGCTTTGAGCAACCAAGCCATATTTTGGGCGCTTGCCGGCAGACAGACCCAAATGGCACATATCACTATGACATACCTATTCCTTATCATACAGTTCTTTGATATGCTTAGCCAAAATACCCCAAGAATAACCTTGCAATCCTGCTCCGGACAGTCCGGAATTGAGAATACCAATTAATTGTCCTTTGTTGTTGAATATGGGCGAACCGCTCGAGCCGGCAAACGATACGGCATTGTGTCCGAATTTATGGGTGTCGGGCATTTGGCTGACCGCTCCTTCCTGACTTGTGAGTTTCACTTCATAAGTATTGGTAGATCCGATGGACGTCAGGATAAACATACTTGGGCCTAAAGGATAACCAATCAGATGAATGGGTTGCCCAATGGTTATATTCTTACCGTCCAAGAAAGCCTTACTCAAATCAATCGGCGTAAACTCCTGAGGCAACTGTTTGGAATTTTTTACCCGCAACAAACCGATATCTTTATCTCTACTGTCGGTCGTGCGACTCAAAATGGAACATTCTTCAAAGTCGGAAATCCGCGAGATGGATGTTTTATTATATACAATTCCCACATACACGGTTTCCCCCACAATGTTTTTAATCGCTGTGTTATTGATGCGTTGAAGACCGACAAGACTCTTGTTTTCAAGTATATTTTCCCATGGAATGGTAATGTGGCGATTGGTAGCCAATGTACCGCTCTTATCAATCAAAAAAGCCGTACCGCTTTTCGCTTTGGTCAATTTAGCGGCTTCATCACTTCCTTTCAGTGCATAATTACCCAGATATTTTCCTTCGTTATCTATATCCAACACGATCTGCTCTCCGTTCAGCAAGTTGGCAACGACGTGAAATTCATGATAAACGCAAACAATGGAGTTGGAGTAGGTATTATGTGTTTTTTCCAACGACCATCTGGTTTCAAACCAACCCGACATACCGCCGATTACTCCCACTCCTGCGAGTAACAGAGCGGCAAGCGCCGCAGCAACGTATATCCAAGTCTTTGACGACTTTGGTTTCACTACGTTCCAGTTCAAGTCCGTAGCATTGGCAAACGTAATTTTGTCCTTACGTCTGACGCGGACATCCTGCCCCGACTGTATGCGAACGTCATTCACAAACGTTCCGTTGGAACTATGGTCGTTGATGAAGATTTTTCCTTTCGGGTCGATCTTGAGTGTAGCATGATAACGACTGACACGCCCGGAGGCATCGCTTACCTGAATCCGGTTTTTAAGTCCGCTCCCGATGCTGTATATCAACCATTCGGGCGAGGGAGGAGAAACGATGGGTACTCTTGACCAGTCCAAATCGGCTATTCCGGCAAAAGTCACTTTATCGCCCCTGTTCAGGATTATTTCGGTTTCCGGATGTATTCTCTGTCCCCTTACCGTCGTACCATTTGTACTTCCTTTGTCGGTAATAAGTATAGCGCCGTCATCTCCAAGCAGAATTTCCGCATGATAACCGCTGATGCGCGGATCGTTTATCACTATCCGGTTGCTTGAACTTTTTCCAATACTAATGAGTTGCATAATTCATTTATTTTAATGTTTGATTATTTTCGATATATGTTATTTCTTTCTGTCCCGTTTCTTTTTGAAGTTCTACCCTCGCCTGCATTTTCGGACTTATGCAAGCATATATATTAAAACCGATTGAAACGAGTAATAAAAAAGATAGAATAATAATGATCAGTTTACTTTTTTTATCCATTTTGGGTTTGATTTTAGAATTTGTATTTACTTCAACGAGCAATGCGGTCAGATTATCATGTCCTCCTCCGGATTCGACGCCCATATTGTCTATTTCGTCGGTGATGTCTTTAACCGTTTCATTGATCGTTTTTTTGGAGTCTGTCATTTTTAGAAGTTTTTGTTCTTCCACCATTCCGGATATGCCGTCTGTACACAACAAAAAACGGTCGCCTTTCAGGAAGGGCAAGTTGCCGTTGATTTCCACGTCCACCTCCGGTTTCATTCCCAAGGCACGATTGATAAAGTTGGAATCTGCCGACAATCGGGCTTGTTCTTCGGTGAGTTTTCCCTGCTTGACTAAATCAAAAACCATTGAATGGTCGAATGTACGGAATATTTTATGCTTTCCCCTGAGTTGATATATCCGGCTGTCGCCTACATGCGCCGCCGTTGCCTTATCGTCCGTAATCAGCAGTGCAACGACTGTAGTCCCCATTCCGCGCAAATCTTCTTTCTTCTGTCCAAGTTGATAAATAGCCGTATTTGCTCTTTGCAAGGCATTAATCAATAAGTTTTCCGGTTCAGATTCATTTGAAGCGGCAACTTCTTCAATAATAACTCTCACCGCTTCTTTCGACGCCGTACTTCCCCCTTTCATACCGCCCATTCCGTCGCATACGACAAACAAATGGCTGCCATCCAAGGTTTCGCAATATCCGTAGAAGTCCTGATTTTCATTCCGTCCTCCTATAAGCGATATGCAATCCCATAATAGCATATTCTGTTGTATAATTTCTTCTGTTTGCATATTAACGGTATTTGCTATTTTAAGATAAAATCAACGAATTCTTTTATTTTTTCAATATTGGGATATTTCAATTCATCTTCTCTATAAGGATTTTTATAGAGTTCTGAAATTTGTCTTTGCACCACTTTGAAGTATCTTTCTGCTTCCTTTTGATTTTTATCCGTGTAATAGTAGAGTCCCATTCCATAGTTTGCTAAAAAATTTTCCGGCTCATATTGCAACGCCTTTTGCAAATAATTCAATGAGAGCGAATTGTTGCTTTCAATGTTCAGCATATCCTGAATGGGTTTATTGGCAGGCAAGCGATTGGTATCGAAATAAAGTATTCCCATTTGCGCCAAGGCGTATGAATGGTTTTTATCAGCCGCCTGACGAATCCATTCATATCCCTGTTTATTGCGGCGGTCGAGCAATATCCTACCAAGCAAAGCCTGAGCTTTCACATAACCTTGTTCCGCAGAGCGGGTGAGATATTCTATGGCTTGCTGTGGAGATGTTTTATCTAACGCCACATACAGCTTGTAAAGCGCCGGAGGATAGTTCATTTCCGCTGCTTTCCGGTAGTAATCGATAGCCATATTTGCGGATTTGGATACCCCATTGCCATACATATACATATTGCCTTTTGCATACAACCACTCCGGATTTCCTGTTTCCGCCGCTCTGTCGATCATCTGTCTTGAACTTTCAAAATAGCGTTCGGCTTGGTTTTTATCCGCTTCAACACCTCCAATCCCGTTCTGATAGACAAGTCCCAATCGGTAACCGGCTAATTGATAGCCATTTTTATAAGCATGATCGACCAATGTGAATCCTTTATTGAAGTCTTTGGCTACGCCCAGTCCTTCGTAGTGCATCTCACCTAAATAGTAGGAAGCTTCCGGCAAGTGCATACTTTCCGCTTTACGGAATAAAGTATCGGCTTTCGCATAATCCGAGCGATTGTAAGCCTCTACTCCCTGAATCAGCAGATTCAAAGACTCTATTTTCTTGGCTATACTGTCTTCTTTTTGAATGGCGTATGCTTTGAGATAGGCATCCCGCGCTTCGGGGTAATTAATCATCGACAGTTCCGTAGAAGCCTGAGATAAAGCCTCTTTATACTCTTGCCGTATCGATTGGTTGTTATTATGCAACCACATAGCAACGCCTCCGATACCTGTGGAAAGGATTATGACGGCAGCAGCAATTAATATCCACTTACCAACAGCGTTGCGATGAACAGGTGATTTGCCGTTCTGTATCCGTTCAATATCTACAATAAACTCATAAGCCGATTGGTAACGATCGTTTACTTTTTTGGCTGTGGCTTTCTTTATTACATAACACAGGTATTTGTCGGATACTTTATCTAACGGCACCGGTTTTTCCTTGTGTCCCTCAGTCACTTCATAGGTTGTTCCCGTAAAAGGAAGTTTCCCTGTCAGTAATTCATACAGCACGATACCCGTAGAATATATATCCGAAGTCTGTTTGACAAGCATTTGCAAACCTGAGAGTTGTTCAGGGGAAGCATAGGCAACCTTACCTATGAACTGACCAATCATTGTTTGACGGACTCCCGTAATGTTCATATCTTTTGCGACACCCATATCAATGATTTTTACCCGTCCATCTCTGCATATCATAATGTTCGAGGGGTCTATATCCCTGTGAACCAAATTTCTGTTATGCAGGGCAGACAGACCGGAGAGCACATTTTTGATAATGTTCAAGGTTTCCATTTCGGATAGATTACCTTCTCTTTCGAGCAGTTTATCCAATGTTTCCCCATCTAAGTATTCGCTGATAACATGATGTCTTGTATTGCCATTCGCATCTTTCGTGGATATAGATCCGCGCATCCGAATAACATTATCATGATAAATGATTATATTGGACTCTAACAGCGCACGCGTAACGGCTTCTTCAGGCAGGTCTTTATAGAGGACTTTGATAGCCACATCTTCTACCCTGCCTGTATCTGCATGTATCAGCCTTCCCTTATAGACGACTCCCATACCGCCCTGCCCCAATTCCTTGGTTTCCGGATCGAATTCGTAGTACTGCCTTTCAAGTTTATCCGTTTCGCTCTGTAGTCGAATGATTGCCATTATGCTTTATTGGTATTCTTTTATTGTAAGACAAAACTATTTTTATTTAAAATCTTGTAGCTTTCGGGTCGGGAGCATACCTGTCTGAAACGCCATACGAAAAGTCGTCGCTGTATTCAAATTTAGGTGCAAAACCATCTGCCGTTTTCATTCCGTGCTTGTTAGCGTCGAACAATATCAGTAGTAGTTCATAACTGCCTATCTTAATTTTGTCGTTGTTGTTGCACGAAATAGCCGTTTGCGGCGGTATAAGTTTCTTGTTCAGATAAGTACCATTTGTTGCATTAAGTCCGTTTATCCAGACATTCAACTGCAAGTTTTCTTCTTCATTGATTTGCACAATCAAAGTAGCATGTTTATCGCTTACTTTTGCCTCATTCAACAAAATAGAGCAGTCGCTTGCTGTTCCGATCATATTTTCGCCCAAGCGTATCGGCCAAAATTCGCCTTCCTTTGTGCGCGATACCGACACTAAAAATCCCACGAGCGGCTTGTCTTTTGCCTGCTCTTGCTGTGGTTGTCCTTCCCAATAAGAAGGTACGCTACTATCAACTCCTGTGACAACGGTTTCCACCGGTCTTCTTCTACCTTCAACCTGACCCGGTTGGTTGTAAATCGTCTTTTTTTCATTATCACTGTTCATTCCGGTGATAACTGTTCGTGCATTTCCCATAATCTTTTTTTGTTTATTGTTGTTTATAAATCTATATATTTATTCTGAAAATTGTAATAAAACATTCACACTGCAAAGTTAGGGTGGAAAATAATACCTGTCAATCACCCAAAAGGGTGAAAAATCA
>Ga0082212_10009711_pt1 | contig 12382 bp, 11 predicted proteins | sample TergutNt197P3_FD_71548 | JGI IMG/M metagenome (GOLD analysis project Ga0082212, IMG submission 71548) | Neocapritermes taracua P3 segment gut microbial communities from Petit-Saut dam, French Guiana - Nt197 P3 | ecosystem: Host-associated > Arthropoda: Insects > Digestive system > Gut ... | reverse complement strand
TAAAATCTCCCGAATACCGGCAAGCAACAGCGCCGAAATCGGATAATAAATCATCGGTTTGTCATAAACCGGCAACATCTGTTTGGAAACGCCTTTGGTAATCGGATGCAACCGCGTCCCCGAACCTCCTGCTAATACAATTCCTTTCATTGGCTTATAAATTCAAAAAAAACGGCAAAGCGTCATTAATATTTACAAACGTTTTATCGTGGAAAAAATTGTTTTTTTTGTCTGAACGGTGATTTTCACCGTTTCACCACCTTCCGCGTTACCGCGCCGGTTTCGGTTGTTATTCGAACAAAATACATTCCGGAAGGAAAGGAAGAAATATCAATTTGAGTTGAGAGTTGAGAATTGAGAGTTGAGAGTTGAAAAACACATTTGCCCATCAAATCAAAAATTTCAATATTTTCAACAATGGGGCATGCCCCATTGCTGCAATCAATTATCAATTCTCCGCTCGTCGGATTGGGATATACCCGTAGAGACGGATAATTATCCGTCTCTACAATCCCCGCAGAACCCACCGTCATCGTAACAACATTATACGACAATGTTTCGCACCCATCGGCAGTGGGCTATCAAATCGGTTAATTTTTTTTGTGTTTTGCAAAAAAAATTTGGCGATTATATGGAAAATATTATTACCTTTGCCACAAAATAAAATATAAAATATTATGAAACGAATATTATTATTAATAGCATTAATTGTTGCTGCAAGTAGCAGCATCACCGCTCAAGACCGCACCATAGCCCGCGGTGCCGTAGAAGGCGAATTATATATGGGTGTTGGTTGGTACACCAACTACTACGAGGCAGATTACAGCGCCATTCTCCACATCACCGAAAACGGCAAAAATGTTGAAATGGTTTACAGCATGGAATACCAACCTCCCGACGCAGCAACAGGAGACGCCCTCCCTATGCAAGGCAACTCCATCATGGCTGACGCCACACCCGGCGTAGTATATAACGTCGACTGGTATATGGCGTATGCCAACGACGGAAAACCTTACGATTATACCCGCCTTTGGCTTAGCGATGACTATGGAAAAACTTGGGAGCGGAGAGATTCACATATTGGTTGGAAAAGTACTTATTATGTTGCCAATTTTGAAGGTGTTATTTATAGAGGATCAGGAAAAATATCCCAAAGCGACGATTATGGAAACACGTGGCAAATAATTAGAGACCGTGGATATTCTATGGATGGAGAATGTGGTTTGGATTCTTGCGAAGTGTTCGGAATAGCAGGGAGCTATCCTACAGATCCATGGTCTACATATCACACTAATAATTGGTTTGATACTTATACGGTAGTTCCTATTGGCGATGAATATGTGAGTGGGTTGGGAGCTGGTGTATTTAGAGGCGGGCTGCATGGAGAGGTCTACATTACCTCTGGAAAATTTCCTGACAATATTTACAAAGTTTCTTTTAGCGCTGATACAGGCTATCATTTTAAGGTGGTGTATCAGCAACAAGGGTATATGGATTTTATGAACGATAGAAAGGCGGGGGATTTTTATATTGTAACCTACGATGTAGTAGAAACGCAGCAACCTTGGGGACACTATACACGAATATGTATAAAACATTATACCGATTACGGCGAAACCTTGGTGGATACTTATTGTCATGACCTGACGCGGGAAGGCGTGGTTACAGCGATTGGGGAAGTGAAAACAAATGATGGAATTATCGTATATCCTAACCCAACGGATGGAGAATTACGAATTACGAATTACGAATTACGAATTACGAATGTCAAAATATTTGATTTAATGGGCAAAAACCTAACGTTGCTAACATCGCCCATGTCGCAAAATATCACCATCAACATCTCACAATTACCAACAGGGATTTACTTCCTGCGAATAGTAACAGAAAATGGAGTAGTAACGAAAAAAATAATTAAACAATAGACGTAAGGCAATAGAAATCAATAATTTATTAATTTAAAAATTTTAGCATTATGTTCAAAAGATTAATTTTTACAGTAGTGGCGTTGTTGCTCAGTGTAGCAACAAACGCCCAAGAATGGATTAGTTTCGGAAGCAAAGCCATAGGCACACCACCCGAAATTAGCGTACAACAGAACGACAATCAGGCATGTACCATTACATTCTCTTTATCGACGGTGAAAAATCGGACGCTAAAAAGATGATAGTGAATTAATTAAAAGAAAAAGGCTGCCGTTGGCAGCCTTTTTTTTATCGCGCAGCCTTTATCTCTTAATCGCCGCAGGCTTTTATCATTCCCTCGCCGCAGGCTCACCTCACCTCAATGGCGTTATTCGGGCAAACCTCGTGGCAGCAGAAACAGTGAATACATTTTTTACGGTTAAAAATGACCTTTTTCGGATTTTCTTGTTTGATATCCAACGCTTTAACCGAACAAATATTAACGCACGCTTTACAACCGGTGCAACGATTTTTGGAAAAGACCGGACGGCGTTCCAGCCGACGCAACAACGGAATACGGCGCAAGAGAATACCCACCGACATTCTCCAAAGTGATTCTTTTTGAATCAGTTTGAAGTCGTTGCGGATAAGTTGTTCAATGTCAGCGCCTTCGATGATGATGTCTTCGATGGCGGCGAGCCATTTTTTACGTTTTAACGCTTCGGTGTTGGTTTCGATGTAGGAAGGATTGTAGCCGATGATTTTTGTGGCAACGACGTCGAGCGCCAGCGGATTGGTAGAGCCGAGCATCAGTTGCAGCGGAAAAGGATGTCCGTTGCCCGGACCGGGACCTTCCATCGCCACAATAGCGTCCATAAAGATGAAGTCGGGCGTGATGCTTTCGTTCAAATCCACCAAAAAAGTCGCCATCGACCGGCTACTTCGGTGAAACGCGTGTTGTTTCGTTTTATGGATATTCGGAATCACGCCGAAGGTGTTTTTAATGGCGCCGGTGTAGCCCATCAACTCGTGCGTTTTCAGTTTGGGAAGCGAAAAGATATAATCAACTTCACGGACGATTTTCGCTATCGGCGTTTTTCCCGAAGGCAAAGATAAAGAAGTAGTGTTTTTTCCAAAATAAACCCATTCGGCGCCGGTTTTTTCGCAAACTTCAAAAATGCCCGATTTCATCGGCTTAAAAGAGGTCGAATGCATGGCAGGAGCATCTCCAACAAAGATTTTTTCCACATTCCGGCTTTGCAAAAACCGAATAACCGCTTCCACAAAAACAGGATGGGTAGTAACGGCTTTCACCGGATCTTCATCAAAAAGGATATTGGGTTTCAGTAAAACGGTTTTTCCGGCGACATCAGGACCTTGCGCCTGTGTGTAGATTTTTTCCAACAACGGCAAAATCTGTTCTATATCATATTCCAAACAGGAATGGCAACTTACAATGGGGTTCATAAAAATGGATTATCAAATTTTTTCAGGTTCTTCCTCTTTTGGGGCTTGGTATTTTGGAGGTTTATTCAAGTTATCAAAATGCTCTTCCAAGTCAAAAACGATGTGGTTGAGTTGTTCTGCGAGTTGTTGCTGTTTTGCCGTTATTTCTTCGGCGGAAAAGATAAAATCGAAAGCGGCAATTTTCTCAATCAACCGCTCAACGCTCTCTCTGCGCTCTTTTTTCTCAATCAACAACAATATTTCCGACAACAACGAAGGTGTTTTTACCGGTGATACCACCAAAAAATGGTTAATCTCGTTGGGCGAAGTCCAACTGTAAAGCGTGTGAGGCATTTCCATTTTCTTTTTCGGATTAAACGCCGTCAATTCCTGCAACCGCTTAAATCCAACGTTGAGATGCCGATTCAACGCCAATGCCAACTGATAATCAAGTTGTTGCGACTGTATCAAAACAGCGTAAAAACGCTCCTCAAAGCCATAATCCAGCAAAACCTTCTTTTTCATTTTCTATAAAATATCAAAATCTTCTGACTTGAAATTACTGTAAAAACGTCCGTTTTTCGCCGTAAATTTTAACAGTATAAAATCGCCGCCGTCCTTTCCGCCGGTGTAATACATTGAAAACTCATCTTTCCAAATTTCTGCTTTAACCGCTTTATCATCAACCACTTCCATCTCTCCTTTCAGCATAACGCCGCGAAAGAATCTTTTGTCGTAAAAATAGACGCAAGCCTTCGCATTGTTTCGATACTGTTTCACCCGCACCGACGGGCTGTTGGTGTGCCAATACAACGTTTTGATGCCCTCCCGCTTAACGGGTGCTAACATCGCTTTTGTGTTCGGATAACCGTTTTCATCAACAGAACTTATAAAACTAACGCTCTGTTTATCAATCAAATTACCAATTGTTTCTGCCGGATTTCTCATTGTTTGCTATTTTTTAAGTTGTTATTATTGTCCATTATTTCAGATGTACGAAATTCTCGTACAGCAGGCTACCTTCTTCCGCCATATTAAAACTGCTGCAAAGGTAGCACTTTTTACGATTTTTGTACAATTATGTTTATAAAACATCGTAATTGGTAAAAATTCTCCATTCTCAATTATTTTTCGTACTTTTGCCATTCTTTTGAAAAAATTAAATTTAACGATATAAACATGAATAGAATAGTAAAAAAAGAATTTTTGTCGGAAAATGTGTTCCGAATGGAAGTTGATGCGCCGCGCATTGCACAGAGCCGCAAAGCCGGAAATTTCGTTATTGTTCGATTAGACGAAGGCGGCGAGCGTATTCCGCTGACCATTGCCGACGCCGACACGGAAAAAGGAACCATTACGTTGATTATACAAAAAGTAGGATGCACCTCTGCCAAGATGTCGAAGTTGGAAGCAGGCGAAAACATCCTTGATATCGTAGGTCCGCTGGGCAATCCTACACATATCGAAAATTTTGGAACCGTGCTTTGCGCCGGTGGCGGAGTGGGTATTGCGCCGTTATATCCCATTGTCCAAGCGATGAAACGCGCCGGAAACAAAGTCATCACCGTTTTAGCCGCCCGCACAGCAGATTTGTTGATTCTTGAAAACGAGATGCGCAAATTTTCCGACGAAGTAATCGTGATGACCGACGATGGCTCTTACGGTGAAAAAGGATTGATAACCAAAGGAATGGAAGATGTGATGAAACGTGAAAAAATTGACCAGGCAGTAGTAGTCGGTCCGGCTATCATGATGAAATTTGCAGCGGCAACCACGCAAAAATATAATGTGCCGACGATGGCAAGCCTTAATACAATTATGGTGGACGGCACCGGAATGTGCGGCGCCTGTCGCTGTTCGGTAGGCGATAAAACCAAGTTTGTTTGCGTTGACGGACCGGAATTTGACGCTCATCAAGTCAATTTCGACGAAATGCTCCAACGGTTAAGCGCTTACAAAGAAGATGAACAGATTGCTTATCAACAATATATGAACAAATAAAAAAGAAAATCAAATGATTAATAGATAAAATATGAGGCTGTCTCAAAAGCCCCGTCATTCCGGCAAAAGCCGGAATCCCCTAAAAAAATAATGCTGTTTATCAGGGGATTGCGGGTCAAGCCCGCAATGACGAATGGGGCAAAAAGCACTTTTAAGACGCCCTCCCTATTTACTCATAAGTCATTGATAGTCATTCCGAATGGAGTGTAACGGAATGAGGAATCTTCTATTCAAAAACTGTTGGTGAAAATCATTTTTTTTAATGCGTTTACCCTATAACCACTAATCACTAATCACTAATCACTAATCACTAATCACTAAAAAATAGTATCTTTGCACTCGCATAATTTATTGCGAACATGCCTTATAATATATAGAAACAATTTTGTAAACATATTAAAATTATGAAAAAACTTTTTTTAGTCATTGTAATGACTTTTGTCTATGGATTTTCGGCGTATGCCTGTTATGAAAACAATTATCCTATCACGGTAACGCAGCCCGATGGCGCTGTGGTTCAATGTTTTACCACCGGCGATGAGTTTTATCGTTGGGTGCATGATGAAAACGGATTTACCTTGATCGAAGATCCGCAAACGGGCGTAGTGGTCTATGCCAAACTCGAAAACGACGAATTGGTATCTACCGGCTATCGCGTTGGCAGCGTTGACCCTGCCGCTGTCGGATTGACGCCATGGCAGATTATCTCCGCCGAGAAACGTGAAAAGATGCGTTCCGATTTTTTGGAAAAAACACCTCAAAAGATGACGAGAGAGGATTTTCAAACATCAAGCAGAGGAAAGAACGACGGAACGTTGAACAATTTAGTGATTTATATTCGTTTTTCCGACGACGAAGAATTTCCGGCACATAAAGCCGACATTTACGATGGTTTTTTTAATAAAGATGTAGAAGGACAATCTTCGCTGTATGCCTATTTTAAGGCTCTTTCGGGTGAAAAAACATTTATTCCTTCCACTTTTTATCCCGAAGGTTGCTCTAACGAGGTTATTGTTTCTTATCAAGACATTTACCCGCGTTCTTATTTTCAAATCTATCACCCGGTAAACAATCCCAATGGATATCCGGAAAACGATGGCGGCGAACGCGCCAAAAGAGAACAAGAGATGCTTATACGTGCTATTGACGCTGTGGGAGATGATATTTCGGAAGATTTGGATATTGATTTCAATAACAATGGATATGTTGATAACATCTGTTTCATTGTAAGAGGCACTCCCGGTCCATGGTCGTCGTTGCTGTGGCCTCACAAATGGTCTTTATTTTGGGAAGATACATATATTAACGACAAACAAGTTGGAGAATATAACCTTTTGATTGAAACGCATTTAGACGGTTCAAAATCCAGCGTTATAGCGCACGAGATGTTCCACACATTAGGCGCCCCCGACCTTTATCGCTATTCCGACAACACCATTGACCCCGTAGGCGCATGGGATTTGATGTGTTCCAACACCAATCCACCTCAATCTACTACGGCGTGGATGAAATACAAATACGGCGGATGGATTGATGAAATACCCGAAATCACCGAATTTGGAACATACACCTTAAACAATATATGGTCGGAAACCAATAATGCTTATAAAATAGCATCGCCCAACTCTTCCACAGAGTTTTTTGTTATCGAATATCGCGATAAAAGCGTTTATTGGGATTCGGGTTTACCTGGTAGCGGATTGATTATCTATCGTATTGATACACGTAACGGACTGAGTGGCAATGCCGGCGGTCCTCCGGATGAAGTCTATATCTTCCGCCCGAACGGAACTAATACCACCACCAACGGTAGCATCGGAAGCGCCCACTTTTCGGCAAGTACAGGGCGCACGGTATTTACCAATGTTTCCAATCCTCCATGTTTTTTGTCGGACAATCGTCCGGGCGGCATCGCTATCTTTAACATCGGCGAAGGAAGAGACGGTACCATATCCTTTGAAGTAAACGATGCGGTTCTTTATTCAGAACTTTTTCTCTCGACTTCCAGTATGACTTTTGCTAATGTTCCTGTCGGAACGACCTCTGAACCTCAAACTGTTTCTGTTTACGGTTCCAATTTAGCATATCCCATCACCTACGAAAAAAGCGGCACAAACAGTGATTTTTTTACTATTACCGAATCCGAATGGGACGATAACGGCGGAGTTCTTTCCGTTACCTATACACCCGATGCAGCCAAAATTCACGTTGCCAAACTTACCTTCAAAGCCACAGGCGCCATGTCTCAAAGCGTAACCCTGAAAGGAGGCGGAATCACAGTAGCCATTGACGAACAGGACGCAACAGACGGGATAACGATTTATCCTAATCCAACGGAGGGAAAATTGACGATTGAATACAACAATGGGGTATGCCCCATTGTCGGAAATGTGGAGATTTTTGATTTGACGGGTAAATGTGTTGCCATCGCCACCGTAGAGACGGGGCGCACCCCGTCTCTACAACAAACCACCACCCTCGACATTTCCTCCCTTCCTGCCGGAATCTATTTTATTAGAATAAACACCGAAGAAGGAGTGATAAAGCGGAAGGTAATTAAAAATTAAAAATCACAGATTACGAATGTGCCGATTTATACGTTCGTTCAACTTTTTGAAAAATAAGTTTTGCAAAGGTCTCATTTTGTGAATCATGCAATTGTCGGCTTGTTGCAATTGCAAAAAAAAGAGGGCGTTTATTGCCCTCTTTGTCTTTTTCCGTAACGGATTGATGTAAATTATTGATTATTAATATTTGAAGTATCCCGTAGGGGAATCGAACCCCTGTTACAAGGATGAAAACCTTGCGTCCTAACCGCTAGACGAACGGGACATACTCTTTTTGAACGTTGAAAAAATGCTCTCGCAAATTCGGGTGCAAAGATACATTTTTTTTTAATACCACAATGTTTTTGAAAAAAAAATTTTTTTACCTTTGCGATAGTTGTGGAACAAACATAAATATAATAAGCGTAGCCTTATACTATAAGGTGTCTTATACCCTTAATCAGCATACTATGGTTAATAAAATATTGTGTTTGTGAGGTTAAAAAATATCATGCACTCTCACAAAAGTTACCTTAAAGGCACACTCCAAACAATAAAAAAGCCGCTCAAGAGCGGCTTTCTTTTTCCAATCAACATCGGATTATTCCGGTTGAATAGCCTCTACCGGACAATCTGCTGCGCATGAACCGCAGTCGCTACATAATTCAGGGTCAATTTTAAAAATATCACCTTCGCTGATAGCCTCTACCGGACATGTATCCATGCAATTTCCGCAAGCAATGCAATCTTCACTGATTTTATAAGCCATAACTTAAAATGTTTAATTAATTTTTATTAAAAATGAAATGTAAATTCGGCGGCAAAGGTAATACTTTATTTTTATCAAACAAGATTTTTTTCAAAAAATTTTTCCGCCGTAGTTTCCGCCTTTCACTCCGAAAATGACGAGATTTCTCATTTTGCGATGCTTCATTAAAAGTGTTTTTGAACGCGGATAACAGCGTTCTTCCTAAAAATTCAACGTCAAACCAATACCATTTGCTGTTGTTCCGAAATTTAATTTTGGTTGATAGCCGTAGCTTGTAATACCAAAATATTCTCTCTCGAAGTCATTTTTAATGTGTTTTTTCCTTGATGCACCTACCGAACAATTAATGATGCCGCCTAATGTCATTAGTCCGCCTGCCGTCGTAAGCGAACCTCCGAAATAGACTAAAAATGAGTTATTCATTGTTTTATCAAGGTCATCTGCTTTGGCGACTTGATTTGCCCCAATTCCTACAAGAATAATGCCGACGCCGGTTGTTCCAAGACCTACGCCAAGTAGTGCATTGCCGCTCTTTTTTCTTTTACAAGCCTTTTCGAAAAGATTGTAATATTTCGGGAAATTGTTTCTCTTGAAAAACGCCAACATTGCCTTGTCGTCATCGCCGATTCTGTAAAATTCGGTTTTTAAGTCGCTTGAAGGCGTTGAAACAGGTTGTTGCGGCTGTTCAACTTGTGTTTGAACAGGTTTTGGAGTGGTATTAACTACCTCTTGGCTATCCAAACCGTCTTCCGGTGACATAACCGCCGGATTTTTGTGGTTTTTGTCCCTTACAAAACGAACAAGAGCGGTTTCCGATGCTGTTCCTTTGTTACAATTATAAAAATCTATGACATAGATATTTCCCTGCTCATCGGCTTCGCCGGTGAAATAGAAAGGCTCGTCCCCGTTTGAGAAGTTTTTTATAAATCGACGGTTTCTACACATACATTCAAGTTCTTCTACCGAAGGCAACCGCCAGCCTTTCGGAATATTCATCTTTTCTATTCTCTCTTTCGTTACATAGAAATCGTTTGCCATAATCTCCAGATTGCACCCTTCGTAAGCGCTTATTGGGTATTGCCTATCAGATGGATAATCGTATCCTTCTTTTTTTATAAGACGGACATAGCCGCTTGTGGTGAAATCAGTTTCTAACTCTTTTTTACAATCATCAAAAGTTATCGTATATCTATATCCCCAGCTATCGGTTTCACTCGTAAAATAGGATTGCCATCTTCCGTCTGTATGAAAGTTTCCTATCTCTTTTTTTTCTTTACACATACATTCAAGTTCTTTTAGTGTAGGCAATCGCCAACCTGCCGGAATATTTACCTCTCCTATTCTCCTCTTTTCCTTGTATAGATCGTTTTCCATAATCTTTATACCGCATCCTTTATAACTGCTTATAGGATAATCAGTTTGCTCAGTTTGCCCAAATGAAGGAAGTGTAAACATTGATAAAAATGCCAGTATTATTACTGTTTTCATTATATTTCTCCTACTCGTCAGGCTTTTCGGATTCCGCCCGTTTTTTGAAATGGTATCTGCTTCCATTACTCCCGTTAAATTTTTGAATTTCTTCATTTTTAAATGCAATTACCTTATATCATTGCGAGGTTTTTAATTAAACTTATATGATTTTTTTTAACTTTCTAAACCTTACGCAATCACACGAAAAAAACGCGAATTATTCGTATGATTGCTATTTTGATTGGCAGGCTCTGCAAGACCTTTTACCTAAATAAGCACAAATAATTCACGCTCAAACGTGAACCTTCGCTTACTTATCCTCAGGTAAAAATTTTGCAGATTTTCGCCAATCAGAGAACAAGAGCTACTAACTCAAATTATATTTTATTTTTGCACATATTATTGATTATTAATTATTTATATTTTGTTTATCAAATTTTCTATTGCGGTAATAAATTGTTGGGCGGGTTCGAGTAGTGGGGTGATGTCGGATTCGTTTATAGTAACCCAATCGGCATAGTCGCCGTCTTGTCGAAGTTCAAACAGATGTTTAATGAGTTTGTTTTGTTCTTTGCTTATCATTCCATTTGCAACAAAATGCAGCCCCAACTGATTAAGAACACCGGAATGGGTATGTGCTGTAATGTCGTTTTTAATAAGCAATGCACATGCGGCATAATAACAGGCATAATACAAGCGGTTAGCAGTTATGCGCCAATAACCTAATTGCATCGTTCCTTTGACTTCTGCCATTGTTTCATTAGCTCGTTGAAGGCGATACGTTACAAGGGCATTTTTATCTTCTTAATAGAAACTCTGTTAGGTAATGTATCATATATAAACACGATTTGCCCCAATGGATTTCGCATGGCGTTTGGAGGAGACGCATAAAAACTCTCCATCATGCAACTTGGGAAAGGTCCAGTGATTGTGCAGATTTTAAATGTTAAGCGAGCTGATGAGAGGTGACTAGCGACAATTATCGAATAAGAGGTTTAACTTGGCGATAGCTAAGCATACGGACGTTCAAGTCCATAAGTTGGTGTTGAAGGGGAAATTCCAAATACGGGCTAAGACTTCGCTTTTGTGTTATTAGTTGAAGGCTACAGCATAAAACAGAAAATGCATTTATGCACAGTACTTTCTTTGGCTGCAACATTTTATTGTTAACATAACAACACTGGCAAATAAATTTTGAGAATTATAATTTTTACAAAATAGGGCGAGTAACCCTGCCGAAAATTTCGAATCCAAATATGGACTACCTTCAGAATTTGTAAAAAGTCTGGGGAGAAATTTGAAAAAAATGAACTTCTGGAAGCGAGGACAATATTTGGCGTATGGAATAACATAAGTAATAAAAAATACAGCACATAACAATTATAACTGCACTATTTCTACCAGACAATCGGGTCACTCAACATTTTATTCCCAATAATTCAGTGCATTCTCCTTCCCAGCATGGTATAGTCATTACGTTCTCACATAACACATATCATTGCTCGGAACTGAAGTTCTTTAATGTCTTCGGAGCAGCATAGGTGAATATGAGGCAAAACAGTCATCGGCCTGAGGTTTCTTTGTTCAGTAGGGAAGTCCAGTTCGCTGTCCCTGGCACGTAAGTTTACGTATTCATTTTTATTTTCTTGAGATTCTATTTCGGATGATTTTTCTGTAGCGTTGGCCATTTTGTTTTCAGTTTAGCCTCTATTCTGAAAAAGTCTACACCATCAGGGCATACAGGGGGAGTTAGCTATAACCTCGGCGCTGCAGGATGTGAGTGGATAGTTTGACGCTCCGGCTGCCTTACCGCCAGTAAAGAACACCTACTTCCGTTAAATAGGAGGATGGGTGGGTCCCAGAGCCAGTCTGAAAGGGTTGGAAAAGAAAAGAGAAGAAAGAAGAATAAAAGAAAACTAAAATATCAAAAAAATACGCCATTATGAATGAGATTTCAAAGACCTCATTAGATATCTTGCAATATGACAGGTACGCAATACTAGTCCCATGCCAGTGAATGGCTTAAAGTTTTTTGTCTCGTTTCCGGTAGTGTGATTGCCGCGAGTTTCGAGTCACAGCATCAATTAAAAGCTTATCGACAAGACTTAAGAACAAATGATTTCGTCAGTTGCGCTCAGTGGTAGTAAATTATGAACTGCGGATTAACTCAGGGGGTGTTTATAGTACAAATTTGTATAAGGAAGAAATTATACAAAAGGGTTGTAATAAATTTAGAAGTCGGTTTC
>Ga0082212_10009710_pt1 | contig 12384 bp, 3 predicted proteins | sample TergutNt197P3_FD_71548 | JGI IMG/M metagenome (GOLD analysis project Ga0082212, IMG submission 71548) | Neocapritermes taracua P3 segment gut microbial communities from Petit-Saut dam, French Guiana - Nt197 P3 | ecosystem: Host-associated > Arthropoda: Insects > Digestive system > Gut ... | reverse complement strand
GTGGAGAGAAGGGCAAGCCGATTACGAAAAAAGCGATGAAGGTAGCGCACGAACCAAGCAAGTACCTCGAAAAATTAGGATACTGAAAAACTTGCAATCGGACTGAATACCCCGGAGATTTTCCAATCCCGAAATCCTGACTTCGGATGCGGCACCACAGCCCGGCGGTGGTGCTTCAAGAAGCAATTCACGGAGCATTTATGACATTGAGTTGATTGGCTGTCAACTTAAACTTGCCGTCCTGAGAAGTGACAATATGACCATCGATATCCTCAAAAACTGCTCTGATGACAAAGTTCAAATTGCCCGAAAGACCAGCAAACAACGATTTATTCGCAATAAGGTCTATCCTGCCATCGACAAATTTGTTACCGGTAAGCGAAACATCCTCCACTGAACCCCGAAGTTCCAATTTCGCATTTGCTCCCGTTCCCACAACCACGAAAATTTTGTATTCGTTGTAACCTCCACCTAGACCTTGGTTATCAGGTGGGGTAAGACCAACGGGGTATTTATCATTTGCCGGAACCTTGAACGTTAGGGATGCCGGGGCAGTTGCGTTAAACTTGAATCCCGAAGGGGCGGCATATTTCGCAGTAGTCGCTACGACGCTCTTAACCGCCGACAACTTCTGACCTGACCTGATAGTACCATCAGCCATCAATGCTTCCGCCCCAGATTTATTGGTCGCCAACACTACAAACGTGTACTTCGTCGATGCTTGTAACTTGTTGACTTCCATTTTTGCTACATCCTTTGCCTCAAAGTATAGGGTCTGCACAAGCGGCGGCTCGCTCATGCCCTTGAGTTTAGGCGCATACACCTGAACGATGTAACCGCCGACGACATATCCAACAGGAACTGTACCAGATTCCACTTTCAGGGTAATGGACGAGACCGTGATGTTGGGCTTGTTCAAAGCATTTTTAGCCACCGAAACTTTCTTGACCGCTCCAACAGCCTGCGTCTTCAATGTGGCACCGACCGACTTGGTCGACGAACCGCCCACGTTCATTCCCACAAGCGAAACTTTATACGAGGCACTCGCCTTCAAACCGCCCAGCGTGAGTGTGAACGTTTGGCTCCCTGCCGGAACCTTGGAGGTGCCTGCAGCAGGATTGTTCTTAACTTCGAGTTGATGGAGATAGGATGCCAGTTTTATATCGGATTTTGTTACTGAACCATCGAATCCAATGTAATAGGTGCCGTTTTCTGCAATGTCTTTCGTCGAAATAACCAGCGATACGGTGGTGGCGGGTACGCCCTTCATCCCACTGGGAATAGAATATGTGAGGACATACGAGTCCACTTTGGTACAGAGCGTCTTGTCCTTGTTAACCGTAGAGTTCCAAGACATCGTAGCGGTATCGGGCATGAGTGGAACGACCACAGGTTTGGGAACCGTAATCTTTCCTACGGATGCCGTTCTTATATCGGCTACACCGTCCCCATTGGTAGCAATAGCACTCGTTTTTGTGATGCCTACCCCAGCGGCAGGTGCAACCGACCAGTCAGATTTTCCATCGTCGTTCACTGCACGGACTTGGAACTGATAACCTGTATCGGCTTTCAGCCCCTCAATGATCACCCCTATATTCGAGTCATACACAACGAGTTGCGTTACCCACACCTGCTTGTCCAGAGTCGCCTGCTTCGAAATAGCATTGCCTTTGGTATCCGTGGCAACCCTATAACGGATTTCGTATGTTGCCCCGGGCACGGCATCCCATTTTAATGAAACAGAAGATGAGGTTTTACCGTCTTCGGTAAGATTCTCCGGTGATTGGGGTGCTCCTGCTTCTTTCGTGCCTATATTGATCGTAATCGGCGACGTTTTTAATGTCAGAAGCGGAAACTTCACATTGGTCATTTCGCAATGAATGATGTCACCATCATTCAAGCCGATGAAAGTGAAAACACCATCGTTCGCTGTGAAATGAATATCAAGAGTGAGTTCCGTGTCGCCGAGATACCACACATAGCCGGTCTCTTCTCCATCAATCATGAACTCACTGAAAATGTCCACCTCGCTATCAGTGAGCACGATGGGAATGTCGGACTGGGGTGCATAATCGTAGTCGGCGATGCCGGAACCTACCGGGGGTAACTCCGAAAATTTCAGGAGGTTGAAACCGCAATACAGTTCTGCCAGAGATGTGTTTTTCGACACGTCCAGTTTCGTTAACTTGTTGGAATAGCAAGATAAAGACAACAGAGCAATGTTCTCTGAAACGTCCAATGTTTCTAGTTGGTTCTCATGACATTGCAACGTTTTCAGAGCCGTGTTTTTGGAAACGTCCAGCGCAGTCATGAGGTTGTCACTGCAACTCAGAAACTCCAGAGTCATGTTTTCCAAAACGTCCAGCGTGGTCAGCCGGTTGTTATGGCACCACAACGTTTGCAAAGCCGTGTTTTTCGACACATCTAGTGCTGTCAATTGGTTGTCGCTACAATCAAGGGAACTCAGAGCCGTAAGCCCGGTCAGGTTGAGTGTGTCGGTAAGTCCGACATTACGCGCCACAATTCCCGTGAGTCTTCCCATAGCGTTCCACGTTAATGCAACGCCTGCTCGTTCCGTAACCCCATCTGCCAAGAGCATTCCTTCGCGTTGGAGTGCGATAACGTCTTCAGCATTGTATTCCGGTACAGCAGAAGTCACTGTTATTGTTGCGCCATCACTCGTTTCAGATTCCATTGTGCTGCCTGAAGTGTTATAGACATCACACCAATAAGTACATGCACCAATGGTTGTCGTTGGCGGCGTGTATGTCGCAGACGTTTCACCTGCGATTTTTATTACCGATAATGTTTCGTCCAAACAATACCATTGATACGTCAAAGTTCCATTTCCAGATGCCGTCACGGAAAGCGGCGTTGCGGTTTGTCCCTGCGTATAAGTTGTCGAACTCGGTTGTTTGGTGATAACCGGTTTGTCAGCAGGCAACACGGCAACAATCGTAACCTGCGACGTTTTTAACGTCAGAAGCGGAAACCTCGCATTGGTCATTTCGCAATGAATGATGTCTCCATCATTCAAACCGGTGAATGTAAAAACACCATCTTCCGCTGTGTAATGAGTACCAAGAATGAGTTCCGAGCCGCCGCAATACCACGCAAAATCGGTCTCCTCCCCATCAATCATGAACTCGCTGAAAAGGTTCACCACACTATCGGTTAGCACGATGGAAATGACAGATTGAGGGTTATAAACGTAGTCAGCGATGCCGGAACCTACCGGGGGTAACTCTGAAAATTTCAGGAGGTTGGAATTGCAATGCAGTTTTGCCAGAGTCATGCTTTCCGACACGTCCAGTGCCGTCAGTTGGTTTTCGCTACAATCCAGAGACTCCAGAGCCGTGAGCCCAGTCAGGTCGAGCGTACCGGTAAGACCGACATTACACGCCTCAATTCCAGTGAGCCGTCCCATCACACTCCACGTTAATGAAACGCCTGTTCGTTCCGTAACTCCATCTGCCAACAGCAACCCTTCGCGTTGGAGAATTTCAACATCGCCAGCATGGTAACTCACGGAATCTTTCGTTTCTATGGTCAAGTCGGGATTGCCATCGGAGATGTTAGAGTCTGTGAGAGAGAAGGATTGTGACGTGTTAATGTACAACGTGAGCATGCCGTTGTCCACGCAATTCAGATACTGCAAAGCCGAGCAACTGGAAACGTCCAGTATCTCCAATTGGTTGGTACTGCAATCCAATAATTTCAACTTCGCACAACCTGAAACGTTCAGCGTCTCCAGTTGGTTGCCGCCGCAGTACAATTCAAGCAGATTCGTGCAATGAGAAACGTCCAACTCAGTCAGTAAGTTTTCGTAGCAATCCAGTATTTCCAGATTCGTGCAACTGGACACATCCAACGTCTCCAGGCGGTTGTCGGCGCAAGACAGAAATTCCAGATTCGTGCAACCGGACACATCCAACGTCTCCAGGCGGTTGTTGGCGCAAGACAGAAATTCCAGATTCGTGCAACCGGACACGACCAGCGTTTCCAGTTCGTTACCATAGCAATACAGTTGTTTCAGATTTGTGAGTTCGGATATGATCAACGCCTCCAGTGCGTTGTCAAAACAATTTAGATATTCCAGTTCCGTGAGCCCGGTCAGGTCGAGCGTACCATCCAGACTGGCACTTTCCGCATAAATTGCGATGAGCCGCTTCTCGGCGTTCCAAGTTAAACGGACATCATCAGGTTCCGTGCCATCTCCCAGCAACAAGCCTTCGCGTTTGAGGATGGCAACATCACCAGCATGGTAATCGTTGAAATCTTCAATTTGTATGGTCAAACCGGGATTGCCATCGGCGATGCTATGATCTGTGAGAGAGAAGGATTGCAATTTGTTGACGTACAACGTATTCATGTTGTTGTTCGAGCAAGACAACATGAGCAGATTTGTGCAACGAGAAACGTTCAGATTTCCCAGTAGGTTGTCCCCGCAATACAATTGTCGTAGATTGGTGCAACTGAAAACGTCAAGCGTCACCAGTTGGTTGTCACTGCAAGCCAGTGTTTCCAGTTTCGTGCAACTGGAAACATCAAGCGTCACCAGTTGGTTGTCGTTGCAAGCCAGTGTTTCCAGTTTCGTGCAACTGGAAACGTCAAGCGACCCCAGTAGGTTGCCGCCGCAATCCAGTACTTCCAGATTCGTGCAATCGGAAACGTCCAGCGTCTCTAGTTGGTTCATGCCGCAATTCAGTGCTACCAGATTCGTGCAATCGGAAAAGGTCAGCGTCTCCAGTTGGTTCCCCCAGCAATCTAGGTATTCCAGCGCAGTACAGCCGGACACGTCCAACGCCGTCAGTTGGTTTTCGCGGCACTCCAGATACTCCAAAGCCGTGAGCCCTGCCAGACTGAGCGAACCGGTTAGACCGATTTCGGAAGCAAAAAGTTCGGTGAGTCGTCCCTCGGCGTTCCATGTAAATTCCACGCCCTTTCGCTTTGCACCACTTGCCATGATTAGTCCTTCGCGTTTGAGAATGGCAACATCGCCAGCATCATAAACGTCGAAATCTTCCGTTACTATTTCCAAGTTGGGATTGCCTGTGGAAATACTTGTATCTGCGAGAGTGAAAGATTGCGATTTGTTAATATACAAGGTGTCCATGTTGTTGTACGTGCAATTCAATCTTGTCAAAGCCGTGCAGCCGGAAACGTCCAGATCTTTCAGCATGTTTCCGAAGCAATGCAGAGTTTCCAGTTTCGTACAACCGGACACGTCCAGCGTTTCCAGTTGGGTGTCATAGCAATACAGCCATCTCATATCCGTCAAATTGGACACATCCAACGTCTCCAGTTGGTTGCCGCAGCACGACAGATATTCCAGTTTCGTGCAATGGGAAAGGTCCAGCGAATTCAGTTGGTTGTTATTGCAAAACAGTCCGAGCAGATCTGTGCAACCGGACACGTCCAACGCCTCCAGTTGATTGCCGGTGCAATACAAATCCTCCAGTGCTGATAATGCCGATACGTCTAATGTACCGGTCAAACCCAATTTTTCTACATCAATCTTCGTAATCCTGCCGTCTGTCCACGTGGCAATACTCGTACTTAAACCGGGATTGGCGGCGAGGAAATTGTTGAGCCATACTTGATCATCGGAGATGGTTACGCCTTCATTTAGCACCACTACGTCTTTATTGACCCACAGGCGCAGAACACCTTCTAAAGGGTCATCCGATGAGTATGTGTATGTGTACCGCCAAAACACACCATAGTCTTCTTGAGTGTCCAACGTGGCATTGGCAAACGGTGTGCCGAATAAATTCAATTCCGTCAGTAGGGTTCGCTGGCAGTGTAGTTCCACCAACTTGGTCAACCCAGACACGATCAACTCCGTCAGTGGGTTGCCCCCGAACCGCAGAGATTTGATATTGGGAAACCCGGACATGTCCAATCTCCCTGCCAGTCGGTTGTCATCGCAAAACAGTGCTACCAGAGCAATGCAATCGGTCATATCCAGCGTCTCCAGTTGGTTGCCCCCGCAAAACAGATTGGTTAATGCGGTGCAACCGGACACGTCCAACGCCTCCAGTTGGTTGTCATTGCACCGTAGCGATTGCAGACTCGTCAGGCCGGACACGTCCAACGCCTCCAATTGGTTTTCGCCACAATCCAGCCTGACCAGTGCTGTTAATGCCGACACGTTTAATGTACCGGTCAAGCCTTTATCGTTCACTTCAAGTTCCGTAATCCTTTCGCCTGTCCACTTGGCAATGCTCTCGCTCAGACTGGGATGGGCGGCGAGGAAAGCGTCGAGCCATACTTGGTCAGAGGTGGTCATGGAACCATTGTGCAACATTACGGTTGTATCGACATACAACTTTGCACCCGAAGGATAAGCGTACTGATAGTATGAACCTTCTGCCCACGACCTCACAGTTCGAGTTGCCGATGAGAAATCGGCAAGCGACGAGCCGAATAAGTTTAATTCCGTCAATTGGTTGCCAATGCAAGACAGGGTTTCCAAATTTGTCAAGCCGGACACGACCAACACATTCAGTTTGTTGGAATCGCACTCCAGAGTCGTCAGAGCGGTGCAACTGGACACGTCCAACGTCTCCAGTTGGTTGGAGTGACATCTTACATACCCCAGAGTGGTGCAACCGTCCACATCCAACTCCGTCAGTTGGTTGTTATCGCACCACAGCGAACGCAGATTCGTCAAGCCGGACACATCAAGCGTCTCCAGTTGGTTTCTATTGCAAGCCAGCGATGACAGATTCTTGCAACTGGACACATCAAGCGTGCCCAGTTGGTTGGATAGGCACTGCAGACTTTCCAATGCCGTGCAACCTGACACGTTCAGTGTCTCCAGTTGGTTGGAATAGCACTGTAGGCTTTTCAATGCCGTGCAACCTGACACGTTCAGCGTCTCCAGTTGGTTGTCCCAGCAGCATATCTCACGCAGATTCGTCATGCCGGACACGTCAAGCGTCCTCAGTTGGTTGCCCTGGCAAACCAAAAATGCCAAATTCGTGCCGGATACGTTCAACACCTCCAGTTGGTTGCCGTTGCAATACAAACTCCCCAGAGCCGTGAGTCCTGACAGGTTGAGCGTGCCGGCTAGCCCCGCATTTTCCGCATCAATTGAGACGAGTCTTCCATAAGTGGTCCACCCCAACACTTCTTCGGGCAAGCCTTCGCGTATGACAACAGCGACATCGGCGGCGTTTCTCTTTAATATTTGTAAGCCGGGATTACCACTGGTGATACCTGTACCGGAGAACGAATGAGATTCGTTAGTAATGAGCGTGGTCATGCCATTGCCACCGCACCACAGCGACCCCAGAGCCAGGTTCGTCGAAACGTTCAGAGTCTTCAGTTGGTTGTTGTCACACTCCAGATTTGTCAGAACGGTACATCCCGACGCATTCAGAGTGGACAGTTTGTTGTTATTGCACCGTAGATTCCCAAGAGCGGTACATCCCGACACGTTCAAAGCCGTCATCTGGTTGTTATTGCACTGTAGATTCCCAAGAGCGGTACATCCCGACACGTTCAAAGCCGTCATCTGGTTGTTATTGCACCACACCTCACGCAGATTCGTCAAGCCGGACACGTTCAACATTGTCAGTTGATTGGAACTGCAATACAGAAATTGCAGTGCTGTGCAACTGGACACGTTCAGTGTGGACAGTTTGGCAGATTCGCACTCCAGAGTCGTCAGAGCAGTGCATCCCGAAACGTTCAACGTCGTCAGTTGATTGCCGTTGCAAATTAGTTGTTCCAGAGCCGTGAGCCCGGACACGTCCAATGTACCGGTAACTCCTCTACGAGATGTCGTTATGTCAGTAATTTGCCCTTCGTCGTTCCACCAAAAATCATTGTCACGACATCCGCGAGAGATCAGGTTGTTATAGACCGCCAGATCGCGGGCTTGCGCATTACCGGGCGCGGCGGCGAGCGGCGCAAGAGCGGGGGTGTTCTGCGCAAGAGCGGGGGACGTTAGTCCCTCGACATACATTTGATATTCGTCGGTGGGCGTATGCTCACCGCTCATTTCGTCATCATGCAAATAATCATTTACCAGCGACCAGGGCGTAACCGAGAGCATTTCTCTCCCTTCGAGTTCTTCGATTCGGCATGTGCGTCCTTGCCGCTGTTTCTTTGCCCTTTTTTTTGAGGCGAAATTGTTGTTGCCGAAAAAGTGACTGAAATCGAATTTTGTCATGGAATGTTTTCAAAAATGATGGGGAGTGTAATTGTACAATTGTTTCGGTTGTTTGGCAAGAACGGCAAGTCGCAAATCTGGATTGGTGTGTGCGTGTATTTGTTGGTGGCGATCCTGAAAAAGGAACTGGGACTCACGCAGGGGCTCCACCAAATTCTACAGATTTTCAGCCTGACCCAATTCGAGAAAACCCCTATATTTTCAATGTTTGAAAGAAAAAATTACACTTTCGAAAACACCTCTTGTCATAACCAGTTGACACTATTCGACTTATGATGGGACACTAGTGATACTGGCTTACTCTTTCTTACTCTTCGTTTTTCGTGATGACGACCTTTTCGTAATGCCAATGGGAACTGCATGCATTGAGTCCGACATACCCTCCGCTCGTGTAGGTGTCGTCAGTAACATCAATGCATGGAACATCCGATCCGTCGTAATAAACTTTGATCCTGTTTCCTTTGACGCTCAATTTCAATTTTCTGAATATTCCCGGACGTTTTCCTGCCCAGGCTTCGCCGAGCAATTTGTTCCCGGCATACAGTTGTACAGAACTTTTTGCGGTGAGATAGGCACTGTAACCGCCTTCCTCTGGATTGCCCTCCATGCGGGTTTTCCGTGCATACACTCCCGCTTTCGCCGTTGCGAAATCCCATATCTGCTCTACATAACGTAGAGTGGCTTCTACCGTTACATCGTTATACGTCTCGGGAGTGTAAACATTTTCGCAGCCGTTATTTTTGAATCCTAAACTGTATTCCCTTCCGTACTGCACGGCACAATCGCCATGAATTGTCTTCCAATTATTCATCTCACCCGGAAACACCACATTTTTTTCTGCCGGTTTTTCCACTTCCGTTATCGAGACGTTCACGCGACCAATCGGTGCGAAAAGTGTCCAGGGCGTGGGGGCGGGTCCGAACGCCGTGAAAATGATCGTATAGGTGCCATCATCCTCACGTATCAGGCAGCAGGGAGTGCGCACGGAAGTAACGAAATCATTGTTTCCTGCCCAGTGTGTATGACCTGTAAGATCAAGGGTTTTGCCCGTCCAGTGGATTCCGTCGAACGAATAGCCGTAGCCGAGAGAATGTTGGTTCGAAAGGTCGTCGTACACGCAAAAATAGACTTTCCTGCCGTTGATTTCATAGATGTTTACAAACGGATTTTCCGAATATACAAAGGTAGGATGTCCGTCGGTTTCTACTCGCGTCCATGGACCGTCGATGTTGTCTGCCCAGGCGAGTCCATTGACCCACTGGATGTCGTCGAGATTTCTGAAATCGCCGACTCCGACGAAGGAATAGAATTTTCCGTCCTCCGCCGTGTAGATATTTCCGAAGGAGTCGAGACTATTGTTGTCCCAGTACGGAACTTCCCCCTTGAGCGGAGGATAAATTTTTGCGGCTTCGGTATAGGGACCTGCGAATCCGTTCTTGCCTTCTACTTCGGAGCGGTATCTCCAGACCCAACTACCTCTCCAGAAGATATTCCATCGGTTTTCCGCTTCATTCCAGTACCATGACGACGACCAAGTGTTGTTTTTTGGGTCTTCGTAATCGTTGGGGCGACCGGTGGCGGTGCCTTGCACGATTGTTCCTACTCGTTTCCAGTTGTCGCCGTCTGTACTTGTCCAGTATCCCACGCGTGCCGGGACACTTCCCAAAGTTTCCGGGTGGGGCTTGTAGTCGAAAAGTTCGGTCATGAGCATGTGGTATGTGCCGTCAATTTTGATGACATGTCCGTTTTCATACCCGCAGTCATTGTCTGACGAACCCGGATGATCTCGGTCGATTACCGGTTTGTTGCCGCATTTCGCAACGGACATGACGTAATCTATTTGAGGTCGCCCGATTTCCGTTTTGATCAGAGCGGCAGTGTTTGGTGCATCTTGAGCGACGATGGATGACGCGACGTAAAAGGATAACACTAAAAGAGTTGCGATGATTTTTTGATGTAATTTTCCAGTGCCGAGCGGATGGAGCATGTGCGTTTCTTGTGAATAACGAGAACCTAATCCACCTCATTTTACGGAGTCGGTTGTTGGGAGTCAAGATTGGATCGTTTTTCAGATTCGACACTTGCTTACGCGGCGGGCTCTGATAGTCGCAATCTAAAAATTGCGGCTCTATTACATGCCCAGTCGCGAGCGTTTCACGCTTTCAAGAACCTGATTGTCCTTTGTTGTTTTTTCAACTTTAATCAGGATTGGTTCAAATCGTTCTTTGTTCGGTTCTCTCAAAAAACGATGATGAGCCAGTTCTGCAAGCGTTTCACATGCCGCTTGAGCAAGTTCGGAGTCGTCCAGATAGCCGGCAGTCCATTCGACCGTCTCCATTGTACGAACAGTCGCCGCCCGGTTTAGACACAGACGTTTGTCGGCAACATCGTTTGCGAATTTCATGGCATTTTGGAGCATGCCCAGCGTCTCGGCTTCCGGGCGGTCACTTTTGAGTGTTACAACGCGAATATAAGCGCGAAGTCCCCATTGAGCATACAGCGGAGAGGGATTTTTCGTAGCGATGTCCCACAATATATCTTTGTATTCCGCATTGGGCCAGTTGCACAATGCACGAATCGCCGACTGCTGAATATCCGGTTGATCGCTCGTGAGGTAAGGAAAAAGAAGGTCAGCCACCTGTTGATTACCGAGTTTTCCTAACAAGGGAAGCATCGTTACGAGAGTTGTTTTCAGTATTTCTCCGTTTTCAGTCCGCAAGTGATGGAGAACCATATCGGCACGCGTCGCGGGATCAGGTATCTTTTCACCAATAACGACAATCGCCCTCTCGATGTTTTCGCGATGAACCCCAGGGTGGCTTGCCGAGTAGAGTTTCAACATTCGTGGAATGTCGCTGTCATCGGGATCGCAAATTTTCCCCAGAGCGGCAATGACCGGGATAAACACAGCGGATTCATCCGCTTGCGCCATAACGATCAAGGGGTCAATGGCATCGTAATACTTGATGTCGCTCAGAATTTCCAATGCCTTGTTTCGTAGATCGGCTTGGTCGAGTGCTCGGATCAATGGCGGACCAATCACTTCTTGAGGAAACCGTTTGAGTGCTTCGGCAACCTCTTCTTGCAGCGATGGGGCTTTGAGCATTTCGATCAGCAAGGGGACTGATTCCGGGTTGCCGATCAATCCCAGGGCACGTATTACGATCAACTGTTCAGCCGTATTACCGGTTTCCAGAGTCTTTCGCAGATTCGTCTCCACTTTTTCATTCTGTTGTTCCGCAGCGAGTTCCAGAAAGACAACTTTGGCTTGCGGATTCATGACCGCCATTTTGTCGAACAATCCGTCAAATTGTGCTGGTGAAAGTTGCTTGAGGTGCGAAGCGGCAATGACATTTTTCAACGCATCCTCATCGAGAAACCATTGAACGATGAGAGCATTCTGCTCTTTTTCATTGAGCGTTCGTAATGTGCCTTCCAGGGCGGCATGCCGAATGTTTTGGGGGAGTTTTTGATTAGAAAGCATGTCGAATACCTCTTTTGCTTTTGCGTTGTTGCCCTTGTCCAGACGGGAAAAACCGATTCGGAGCAGTGATTCCCAGCGGGTTTTTTCCCTCGCAAACTCACGGGATTTCATGAGTGCTTCCAGTGATTCTTTGTTGTCGAAGGCTCCCAGAGCGGTCAGAGCGGCACAGGCAACCGCTTGATCGTCTGAATCGCACAATCGAATCAAAGCGGGAACGGATGCAGTATCCTTGCGGTGGGCAAGCGATGCGATGACCCCGGTCAGGGACGCTTCTTTGAATGTATCCAACGCTTTTCGGAGAGGAATCAAGGCTTCTTCTCCATCAATGTTTTGCAGTGCCATGCGTGCATTGTCCGAATCATCAGATCGGTTCAGGTACTTTTCCAGAATGGACACTTCCGCCGCCGTCCCGATGAAACGGAGTTGCAAACAGATAAACTGACGACCCGCATACGTCGTTTCGTCATTAAGAAAAGACGCAAGTTTCGCCGCCATGTTCGACCGGGACTCCGGTGAGACCGATGCCTGCCGGACTTCCCATTCAATGGTATTCAGCGGCATCAATTCATCGCCGAACTGAAATGTCTTGAGGGCATTCCACGTTGTTTCCTCTTCAGAGGAAAGTCCACGGAAACAAAATCCGGTCAAAAAAAGCAATGCAAATAGTAACGGTAATGACAATTTTTTCATGGATTTAAGGTCAATCAGGAATTGAATA
>Ga0082212_10009709_pt1 | contig 12384 bp, 10 predicted proteins | sample TergutNt197P3_FD_71548 | JGI IMG/M metagenome (GOLD analysis project Ga0082212, IMG submission 71548) | Neocapritermes taracua P3 segment gut microbial communities from Petit-Saut dam, French Guiana - Nt197 P3 | ecosystem: Host-associated > Arthropoda: Insects > Digestive system > Gut ... | reverse complement strand
ATATGATGGCGGCTTATAAGGACGTGTACCCAAGAGCAAAAGTACCGGTTGTTGTTTCGAGGAAGGATCAGCTTGAAGTGCAGGTTGTGCAATGGGGCTATGCTATGACCTGGCAAAAGGGTGTTGTGTACAATACGAAAATGGAAACGGCGCTTGCCTCCAAGTCGAATATGTGGAGCGATTCCATACAAAATCGGCGGTGCCTTGTGCCCTCCTTCGGCTTTTTTGAACCGCATATAAGAGACACCCATCCCAGCCCCCAAACTGGCAAGCCGATTAAGGATCAATACTATTTTCAAATGCCCGGCATGGACGTTGTTTGGATGGCCGGAGTGTTCGAGGATGAGCATTTCTCGGTGATGACAACGGTTCCCAATCAGTGGATGAAAAAGATTCATCCCCGTATGCCGGTTGTACTGCACCCTGATGAGCTTGATCTATGGCTGCATGGAGATTACTCCGTGTTGGCGGACCGGGAAAGGATGCGGCTCAACAGCAGCAAAGCGGCGGCGTAATGGCGGTCATGAGATTTTTAGCTGTGTTAGACGTGTATTGATTGACAGAAAATATATTCCATAGGAGGATGTAAAGTGACTGATATCAAGAGAACAGAAACAAGTGAAGAATGGGCGCATTCCGGAATTGTCGAAGCAGGAGACTATGTTTTTATAAGCTACTGTATGGGAAATGAAGGACAATCCATTGAAAATCAAATAAATGGCGCATTTGATATTTTGGGTGAGAGGTTGGGACTAATTGGCTTGACACTGGAATCAGTCGTAAAAATGGATTGTCTGTTTAAGGATATAGCGGATTTGTCATTTTTAGCTAAAATCATCAAGGAAAGATTTGTTGAGAAATATCCTGCAAGAAAGGCATTTGAGACAAAATTTATCAGAGATGGCATTTCCTTTCAGATCGACGCAATAGCATTCAAGGGATAGCATATACAGAATAAGCATTTATCACATATCAATAGAGTTATCAATCACAGCTAAACTTTGAGAGAAATAGATGATCATGATATCGGACAATAGCTTGCTGAATAGCCTCGGCAGAATCCATACAACCGAATTGGGAATCAAAAGGATAATACAAAATCTTGATTTAAAAACCGATGATGCTGTAAAATGGTGCCGGCAGCGAATTGCGCAAGCTGACAGTATAATCAAAAAGGGCAAGAACTGGTATGTCTACTCGGACGATTTCGTTATAACGGTAAATGTACGTAGCCACACAATCATTACAGCACACAAAAGGAATGGCTCTATTAGACAACCGAATTGACAAGAAGGTAGTTTATATTGTGTAAGGAGGGCCGGGCAATGAATATCCAAAAAGTCTATGCTATTTATTTTAGCCCAACAGGCGCAACGAAATCCGTAATAAAATCTATGTTGTCAGAGTTTGATATACCGCAGGAAGTAATAGACTTAACATCGTATGAAAGCAGGAACAATTCTTATTTATTCAATGAAGATGAATTAGTATTTATAGGAATACCTGTATACGGGGGACGTGTTCCCATCACGGCGGAAAATCGAATAAAGCTATTGAAGGGCAACAACACACCCATCGTGCTTGTCGCTACTTACGGTGGCATACACTATTCAAACGTCTTACACGAGCTTCAACAAATTGTGAACCCGAACGGCTTCATGACGATTGCCGCGGCAGCTGTGATTGCAGAGCATAATGCTATCAACATTGACCCAAACATCAAGATTGCCGCTGGCAGACCTGATGCCCAGGACTTATCCGCCATATCAGCTTTCGCAAATCAGGCATATATGAAGGCATTACAATTAGATGGTTTTAAAAATCTGGTCATAAAAGGTAAGATACCCGTTTTCCATAGAAACAAATATCCCGCATTACCTTACGGAGATAAAAAGTGTAACAAATGTGGCATATGTATTAAACTATGCCCCGTGCAGGCAATAAGCGATCCTCGCAAAAAGGCAGGACAAGGGTGTATACACTGTATGCGCTGCACTAAACATTGCCCGCAGCACGCGAGAACATATATAAAATTAATGAGGGTTGGTTTAAGATTGCTATTATCCATTGCTAGCCGGGGCGAAGAAAAGCAATCAGATTTTTTTATGTAAGCAATCAGCCTTTTTTATGCAACACGATAAACCAATGCTTTTGTTTAACAAAGCCAAAGGAATAAACCATGAATTGGGAACCATGGACAGGTTGTTATCAAGTCAGCGACGGCTGCGCATACTGCTATTATTATGGGCCGTACTCCAAACGATACGGTCAAAATTCCATATCCAAGACCGATGATTTCTACAAGCCCATCGCCAAGAACGCGAAAGGCGCGCTGAAAATACCGGGCGGGAAGATTGTTGCCACTTGTTTTGCCAGCGACTTTTTTATCGCCGAAGCGGATGAGTGGCGTTCCGAAGCATGGGCTATAATAAAGCAACGCAATGACCTTGACTTTTTGATTCTAACGAAACGAATTGAACGGTTCCTTGTTTCGCTGCCTTCTGATTGGGGCGATGGTTACGATAATGTGAATATCGGTTGCACGGTCGAAAATCAAACCATGGCGGATTATCGGCTGCCTCTGTTTTTATCCTATCCGATCAAACGGCGTTTTGTCGCCTGCGGACCGATTTTGGGAGCAATTGACCTCTCACAATATCTATGGGGAGTTGAGCATGTTACTGTCGGCGGCGAAATCGGACGAGACGCCCGCGAATGTGATTATAACTGGGTTCTCCTTATAAGGGAACAATGCGCTGCAAGCGATACCACATTTTGGTTCAAAAACACCGGTTCATTATTTCTGAAGGACGGCATGGTTCAGAAAGTGAATCCGTACAAACAAAGCAGCCTCGCCAATGAACTTGGAATCAATATTGTTGGCGATAGAAGACTGTTTTAGCTGCAGAGTTACGTTTTCACATTGTATGATCTTGAATTGGCGGCAACCCTTGAATTGCATTATACATGGCAACGATGTTTTCCATCGGCGTTCCAATTTGGATGTTGTGCGTCGGAGCGAAAATCAGACCTCCCTTTGGAAAAAGCGCTTTACGCAACGCAACCTCCCGCTCAACTTCCTTAGGTGTGCCGAAAGGAAGTGTGGACTGTACGCTGATGCTTCCGGAAAAACATAACCGGCTGCCAAATTGCTTCTGAAGCGTATGAATGTCCATGTCTTTACAATCGACCTGCACTACGTCCAGAATATCCAGCCCCAGCGCGATAAGCCTTTCAATCAGCCGATAGACGCTTCCGCAACTATGCATCATTGTCTTTGCGCCATATCTGTGCGCCAGTGCGAATAACGCTTCATAGTAGGAGGCAAATAGCTTGTCAAAGGCCTTTGGGCTGATCAACAGCCCGTTTTGATTCCCCAAATCCTCCCCGCACCAAATGATGTCGATTTTTCCATTGGCGGATTGTAGGATTTGCTCGGACTGCGCATAGTAGAATTCGAATCTGCGCCGTACAAGCGTCAAAAAAACAGGATTTTCCTCGGCGATATCCAGCAGCACTTTCTCAACGCCGCGGCAGCGGGAGATACCGTTAATAAAGTCCAAATTACCAGTGTTCTGCGCAATGATCGCATAATCAGAATTGGCGTCACACTGCGGCTCAATGGTAGAATAATCATACCAATCCGCCTGCGGAAAGCGGATTGCTTCCGCTTCTTCCACCGTTTCAATGGCCTCAAATGGCAGATATACAACTTCTCCATAACTGCCCATTGCATCCGGCTGCTGCTGTATGATTTCGCCCCACCGGCCTTCCTGCCGATTTCCCGGCAGGGCTCTTAACTCCGGGCCACAATACAGCGGATTCACTTCGCGCGTATCGTCGCCAAGCGCAAGCAGCAGCGTCTCATAATCGGTCACTCCAAGATATTCCATTAGCTCCGCCGTTACCTCCGGCGTCGCGAAGTACTTGCATGGCGGGCGGTCGTACCCTTCGTTGGCAATCGCAGACAGAACGCGCTCTCTTCCTGTCATTGTCATCGCTCCTTTCATCGCATTATCCATTATCTGTTTATATATTATACAATGCGCGATACCTTATGTCCACCCGAGTTTATCGAAACGCCGGGCCAACGCGGAAATCCTGCGTCATCGTAAAATAATGCGTAAAGACTTGAGGCACGAGACGATTTATGGTATAAAGTATATGATTAACCCGGTTATCGCGAAGACTGTTTGAAAGGGGACGTCTTACGCGAGTTCCTGAATAGACTGAATGAAAAAGGAGAATGATCCGCACCATGGATTACGCGAGAGAGTCCCTGCGTTTGCACAGGGAGTGGAAGGGCAAGATCGAAGTTGTCGCAAATGTACCGACAAAGGATAAGCATGATTTATCCCTGGCCTATACGCCGGGCGTGGCGCAACCTTGTTTGGAAATCCAAAAAGATCCCAGCTTGAGCTACGATTTGACCTTGCGGCATAACCTGTGTCTGGTGGTTACCGACGGCACGGCCGTACTCGGTTTGGGAGATATTGGTCCGGAAGCCGGAATGCCTGTGATGGAGGGCAAATGCGTGCTATTTAAAGCGTTCGGCGGAGTGGACGCTTTCCCCCTCTGCATCAAATCCAAGGATGTGGACGAAATTGTAAACACTATCTACCTGATCTCCGGTTCTTTTGGCGGGGTAAATCTGGAGGACATCGCCGCGCCGCGCTGTTTCGAGATAGAGCGTAAACTCAAGGAGAAATGCGATATCCCCATTTTCCACGACGACCAGCACGGCACGGCGGTGGTAACGCTGGCCGGGTTGCAAAACGCCCTTAAAATTGTAGGCAAAAAGAAAGAAAATGTGAAGATCATCATCAATGGCGCGGGAGCGGCCGCCGTTTCCATTACCAACCTGCTGCTGTCCGACGGATATGAAGATATTATTTTGTGCGACCGCTCCGGCGCAGTCTATGAAGGACGCACGAGCGGTATGAATTTCATCAAGGAGGAGATGGCCCGGATCACCAATCGGGAAAAGCGGGTTGGGCCGCTTTCTGATATGCTGGCAGGGGCCGACGTATTCATTGGCGTATCCGCACCGGGGACGGTGACGACCGAGATGGTTCGAATCATGAAGCAGGATTCCATCGTATTCGCATGCTCTAATCCTACGCCGGAGATCTTCCCCGACGAGGCCATAGCGGGGGGCGCGAAGGTGGTCGCCACAGGGCGCAGTGATTTCCCAAACCAGATTAACAACGTGCTGGCTTTCCCTGGTATCTTTCGGGGAACCTTTGACGTGAGGGCTCGTGATATTAACGATGCCATGAAACTGGCGGCCGCGCGCGCGTTGGCCGAACTCATTTCAGACTCCGACCTAACCGCGGAGTACATTGTCCCGCAACCCTTTGATCAACGGATCGGACCCGCGGTAGCCGCAGCCGTCGCAAAAGCTGCCCGCGACAGCGGCGTGGCAAGGATTATGTGAAATCGAATTACACTTTGCCTATGCCTGCATCTCTTGCGCCAGCAACGCCGCTCCGAGGGGCACCGCCAGATCGTTCAGCCCGGAAGGGTTAATCGTATACTTATCCCGATCCGGCGCAAAGACCAGCGTATCGGTATGCTTGCGGACGGGCCCGAATAAAAGGGATCCCATTTGGGCGACTCCGCCGCCAATCACCACCCGGTCCGGGCTATATAATGTAATCACGTTGGATAAACCGACGGCATATACCTTGGCGATCCGATCGATTTCCGAAAGGGCGAACGGATCGCCATTTCGTCCCGCCTGCGCCAAATCCCGGCAGGTCAAGGCCGTCCCAGGCAACCGTGCCAGCAAAGAATCCTCCGGGATATATCCCGGTTGCCGCAATCGCTTCTCGATGCCAAATCCGGAGCAAAGGTTTTCCACTTTGGCCGGTGCGCCGTATTTTTTTATAAAAGGATCGGGCACCCAGGTATGCCCAAAGTACGCCGCTCCATAACCAAGACCGTCGTCGCATTTTCCTTCCGTAATAAAGGCTCCGCCAATCCCCGACCCAATGTTGGTATAAAAAAGGCGCCTCGCTTTCTGTCCCGCACCCATGCGGTATTCCGCGTAGCCGCCTGCCACCGTGTCGTTTATCACCCAAGCCGGGATGTTGAAAGTATTCTGAAACCACTCCCGGACAGGAAACCCCTCCCAGCCCTCCACTTGCACGGAAAAACAAGAGGCTCCCGTAGCCGTCTCCACGATGCCGCCAAAGCCCACGCCTATGAGGCCGACACGCTTCAGCAGAGGTGTGATCTCCTTTTGCATCCAATCAAGGATACCCTGGGCACCATGCTGTAAGTTCACAATGCCCTGTCTTTGCTTCAGCACGCTGAAGTCTTCATCAAACAGCACTGCCTGGTGCTTGCTTGCTCCGATCTCGATGCCTAGAAAGCGATAATGCATTGCCTTCCTCCTCCCGCAGCTTATGCGTTCCGGCAAGCCTGCATCCGCTTTTGGAAAGCGCCAAAATCATCGTCTCCGTCCAGAACACTGATGGTCAGCGAAGAATGCACCTGCTCGAAGGGAGCAAGCATTCGTAACGTCCCTTGGTCCAACTCCATCTGCCGCCCGGCGGCAAAACAATTGCTTGGCTGCAGGCCCACCACATAATCCCCGGAAGCCATGCATCGCCACTCTACCAGGTAGGGCAGGGCGTCTGCTGAAAAGCATATCGCCAACCCCAGCTTTTCCTGTGGATGATAGATGGCGCAATGACATTGACCCGAGGCGTCGCTGCGAATTCTGTGCAGATATACGCACTCAACACCCCCATCTACAGGGTCGCTAACAAATGCCCAATACTCTTTTTCCAGCTTGGCTTGATCGTTCATACAGGTTACCGTTTCAGTAGGAATGTGTATTTCCGCGCCTTTTTGCACGATTGGAAAACCGGCATTCACATGGTACATTATCATAAAGGGGCTTTCCACATAGCTCTCGTTTTCAAAAGTATCCGTAATCTGGATTGACCGTGTGCCCAGCACGGTATCAATACTCCGGCGCAAAACAACGTTACTTTGAAATACGCCCGTTTCCCGCATCTCTCCGCGTAAACCCAAGTGGTATTCGTCACCCTTCCACTCAGCTGCAGCGCATACATTGCACGCAGGCTCAAAACGCAGACGTCCATGAAAATGCTCCTCCCCGTCATGCCGGCGGAATGCGGCGCCCACGTTGCCCGTGCCGCATGTATAGAGCAAACCTCCCGTGATGCTGCGCAAGAAGTTCATCTCTTCTTTTTCAGCCAACCCTGCATGCACCGGGCCGCTTTTGGACAAAAAATGAAGAGAAACGCCCCGGTAGAAAAGGTCCAGCAGATCTAAACAGCGGCTTTCCATTACGGAGAAAGCCAACTCGCCGGACAGCACCCGGTGCATACGGATGGAGTCTCCTTTGCCGCCGTCGATGCGGCTTGTTTTAATACCCGCGATCTTCTCCATATTGCCTGCATAGCGTAATAATTCCCGCTTGGTATATGCTTTGCCCAAATACCTGGCCATCCGCATTCCTCCCTTTCTGCCACAACGAGATTCCGTTACGGTGTGTACGAATGGTTAATAGCTGTCTTTGGGTGGCATGTGGACGCTGAATCCCTCAATATCATGGGCGGCCTCCATCCAAACCTCGCTGATCGTCGGATGGGGATGGACAGTATCAGAAAGCTCCTCCACGGTTCCCTCGGCCCGCATGGCTACTGCAATTTCAGAGATCATCTCTGTGGCGTGGGGAGCCATCAGCTGTGCGCCCAGTATTTCTCCGGTTCGCGCATCCGTCACAATCTTGGCCAACCCCGCAGCCTCCCCCAATGTCATCGCACGGCCGTTTCCTGCCACCTGGTATCGGCCGACCTTGATATCGCGCCCTTCCTGCCGCAGTAGTTCCTCAGTCTTGCCGATTGCGGCAATTTCCGGGTGCGTATATACGCAGGCGGGTACAATATCATAACGCATTCGCAAGGCTTGTCCCGCACAGTTGGCTGCGGCCACCAGTCCCTGGGCGCTGGCTAAGTGAGCCAGCTGAGCCTGGCCTGTGATATCGCCGACGGCATAGAGGTGCGGCACGCTCGTTCGCATCAGCGCGTCTGCTTTCACATAGCCCTTTTCCAGAATAACGCCCGTTGTTTCCAGCCCCAAACGGCTCGTCATAGGCTTACGTCCTACACAGACGATACAGCGTTCCGCCTGTATGATCTTCTCCTGTTCACCTTGCGTATAATACACTGACGTGTTCTGCTCCTCCGCCTTTACCGCCGTCACGCAAGCTTCCGTCGATATTTCGGTTCCCATCCCTCGCAGCAGGCGTTTTAGCGGCGCCGTGATCTCAGCGTCCATGCCGGGCAGAATGTCCGGAAGCATTTCCAGCACCGATACCCTCACCCCCAGGCTGCTCAGCAGCGTAGCAAACTCAATGCCAATGACGCCGCCTCCGATCAGCACAACGCTATCGGGCAGGGTATCCCATGCAAGCGCCTCGTCGCTGGTGAGAACAAAGTCGCTCTCCATGCCGGGAAGATTGGGCTTAAAAGGTGCGGATCCCATGGCTAGAATGATCTGTTCGGCAGTGAGCGAAACGTTGTCAACACGTATTGTGTGCGAGTCCTGCAGGACACCAAATCCGCGAATCATTTGTACACCGTGGGCTTTTTCCAGGAATTCCACTCCGCGGCGCAGCTTTCGCACAGTTTCATCTTTAAAGGCAGCCAGTCTCCCATAATCCAGCGTCGCTCTTTCCGTCTCGATTCCGTAGCGCCCCGCATTTTGTACGGTCTGCCATGCCTCCGCGCCTTGCAAAAGCGCCTTTGTGGGAATACAACCCCGGTTCAGGCACGTACCGCCTAACTCCCGCGCTTCAATCAGCGCCGTTTTTAGCCCAAGCTGGGCACAGCGAATTGCCGCCACATAGCCGCCGGGACCGCCGCCCAATACTGCAACCTGATAATCCCACATTTGTGACTCCTCTCTTCCAAAGCCTACAGCAACAAGGCCGGATGCTCCAGCAGCGCCTTGACTCGCGCTAAAAATAAGGCAGCGGGCGCGCCGTCCACAATTCGATGGTCATAGGTCAGCGTCAGCCATAGAGTGGGCCGTGCAGCTATACCGCCGCCCGACAGTGCCACAGGTCGCTCCTTGACTGCGCCCACGGCCAGAATGCCCGCTTCCGGCGCGTTGATAATCGCGGTAAACTGGTCCAGACCATACATCCCCAAATTACTCACCGTAAAGGTGCCGCCAGCCAGCTCGTCAGGCTGTATGCCGCCTTCTTTAGTACGCCGGGCCAGGTCTTGGGTATAGCGGGCTAGGGTTTGTAGCGACATTTGGTCCGTGTGGGGAATTACGGGCACCAACAGGCCCTTGTCCGTGGCCACCGCCATTCCGATGTGGATCGCGCTCTTATAAAGGATTTGTCCTTCCCCCATCGCCGCGTTCATCATGGGATGCTCACGAAGCGCTTTGGCCGTGCAGCGGATCACAAGATCATTGTAGCTGATCTTCACATCCAGTGCCATAAGTTCGTCCCGCAGCCGCGCGCACGCACTCATGTCCGCCTCGATCCGGTGAGTGGCTTGAGCCATACCGTGCAGGCTCTCCATCATGCGCTCCGCGATCAGTCTCCGCATGTTGCTCATGGGCATAACCGTATCCTGCAGCCTATCTTCCGCCGTTACGGGGGGAGTCGTCAGGCTGGCCCGCACGTCATCCGCCATGACCTTACCGCGAAGTCCGGTACCCGTAATGCCGAGCAAAGGCACGTCGTGGAGAGCCGATACCCTCCGGGCTAACGGGCTTGTTTTTTGTGATGAGGCGGACAAGATATCCCGTTCAATTATCCAACCCTCCGGGCTGCTGCCGGAAATCTGCGTGTAATCGACGCCTTGTTGCTCCGCGCGCCATTTCGCCCGAGGCGTGGCGAATATACGGCTTTTCTGCGATCCGGCTTCAAGGGAAGGCCTGCCGGGCTGCGTTTGCAAGCCGCTCTCCGCCCGGGTTTCGGATTGAGAAGAGGGTGGGTTTGAACCCGGCCCTTCCATTTCAATGATTTCTCCGGATTGGCCGATATACGCGATGACCTCCGCAATGGGCACTATATCTCCGTCGGGATGCAGAATCTTGAGCAGGATTCCCTCGGCTGCGGAATCTATGGTAATGGAAAGTTTATCCGTCTCCATCTCAAATAGGGGTTCTCCCAGCGCAACGGCCTCTCCTTCCTGTTTCAGCCATTTACCGATGGTTCCCTCTGTCATTTGCAGCCCCTGTTTGGGCATGATGATTTTCGTTGCCATGGCTTTCTCCTTATGAACGGTAGCATGTGCGCCGGACGGCGGCTACGATTTCCTCCACCTGCGGGGTGGCCGCGCTTTCCAGACCCAGGTTGAAAGGCAGCGGACAGGCTTTGGCGCCAAGCCGTTCCGGCGGTGCGTCCAAGTATTGAAAGGCCTCTTCCACAGTCAGGGCGGCGATTTCCGCGCCCCATCCAGCGGTCCGATGCGCTTCATGAACGATCACGAGACGCCCTGTTTTTCGCACGGAACTCAAAACGGTCTCCTTATCCAAAGGCACCAGGGTACGCAAGTCAATGACCTCGGCTTGGATTCCCTGCTTTTGAAGCTCTTCCGCAGCCTCCAGCGCGCGGCCTACATAGAGCAGGTTCGCAATGATGGTCACGTCTTTCCCTTCGCGCTTTACATCCGCCCGGCCGAAGGGGATCATGAATTCGGGGTCATCCGGCACTTCGCCTTTTTGGGCGTAGAGCGCCTTATGTTCAAAAACCATTACAGGATTATCGTCCCGAATGGCGGTGCGAAGCAAACCGACGGCATCCCGGGGCGTAGAAGGACAGGCAACCTTGATGCCCGGAATATGCATAAAAATGGTCTCGACGCTTTGGGAATGTGTGGCCGCGTTGCCGCGCCCGATGCCCTGCTGCCCCCGGATGACCAGCGGGATTTTGGCGTGGCCGCCGAAGATATACCGCGTTTTGGCCACCTGGTTGAGCAGCTGGTCCATCGCCACAAAGGCGAAATCCATATACATCAATTCACAAATAGGGCGAAGCCCCCCGCATGCCGCGCCCAAACTCGCGCCCACAATCCCGGCTTCGCTTATGGGCGTGTTCCGTACCCGCTCCGTACCGAATTCCAAATAAAGATCCCTCGTACAACCGAAGATGCCGCCTTGCTTTTCCACATCCTCACCCAGTACAAAGACCTTTTCATCCCGCCGCATTTCCTCGGCGATCGCATCGCGGATAGCCATTGCATAACTCTTTATGCTCATGCTCTCGCCCCCTCATAAAAAACGTCGTCCAGCACATGAGCCGGATCAGGCTCCGGGCTGCGCAGGGCAAATTCGGACGCGGTCTCAGCTTCCTCACGGGCAGCTCGCTCCATTCCGTCCAACTCCGCATCCGAGAACAAACCCTGCTCCAGCAATCTGGCCCGATACCGCTTGATGGGGCACTTCTGCTTCCAGGCATCCACTTCTTCCCGGGTACGGTATACCTGAGGGTCGCCGGTCCAGTGGCCCATCCAGCGGTACGTCTTGCATTCAATCAGGCTTGGGCCATCGCCAGCCAGCGCGCGCTCCTGCGCTGCCCGAAACGCTATGTCTACGGCTTCCACATCGTTACCGTCCACCGTACAGCCCGGTATACCATATGCGGCGGCGCGTACGCCGATATCCTCTACACTGGTGGACTGCCAGGTTGGCACCGAAATGCCAAAGCCGTTGTTTTCACATATAAAAATACAAGGCAACTTCCATACGCCCGCTATATTCAGAGCCTCGTGAAACGTCCCCTCATTGCTTGCACCGTCTCCGAAGAAAGACACCGCAACATTTGACCGCTTTTGCATCTGCAGGGCCAAGGCCGCGCCTAAAGCCAGTTCCCCGGCCTTCACCGCCTCCTGGACTTCAGGGACCAGATCGGTCAGGTCTAGCCATCCTTCCACTGTCCGGACTTCGACGTTGTTGAGTTCGGCGATTTCGTCCATCCCGTAACCCCAGTCGGCCAAGCGTTTTGCCTTGGCCGCTTTGACATCAATAGGGTCATCAACCCGGTAGGAATTAGCCAACACCATCAGACCGATGTGTTCTTTGTCCTGGCCGCGTTCCAAGGTAAAAGGAACCTTACGCGGCATTCCACCTTGGGCGGCAAGCCGTTTGTTGGCCTCCAGGCAGTTCTTGACCCGCTGGCGACCGTCGATGACTTCCAGCTTGGTACCGTTGCGACGGACCGTGATAGGAGTTTTAACCCCCTTTTTCATGATGGATTTGACCATACCTTCATTGATGGGCAGGTCCGTCCTCTCATCGTAGAGCGCCCCGCTGGTGGCGAGGGTGAAGTGTTCCGGTTCCAGGGTGAAAAGGTCGTTGCGTCCTACGCCTTCGATGTCAATTTTC
>Ga0082212_10009708_pt1 | contig 12384 bp, 13 predicted proteins | sample TergutNt197P3_FD_71548 | JGI IMG/M metagenome (GOLD analysis project Ga0082212, IMG submission 71548) | Neocapritermes taracua P3 segment gut microbial communities from Petit-Saut dam, French Guiana - Nt197 P3 | ecosystem: Host-associated > Arthropoda: Insects > Digestive system > Gut ... | reverse complement strand
CAAATATCATGTGTCATAAAACCATTAGCAAAAATGATTAATCATTTGGATGTAATGTCAAATTATTTTATTAATGGATTAGCAGATGAAAAAAATGCTTATGATATAATTGGACAATCATTTATATCTATAATTGAACAATTTGCTGTCATTTTAAAAGTAAGTGAAAATGGAGGGTTGAATGGAATAAGAAAACTGTATATTATTTGGAAAAACAGAAACAATACAATTGCTTTGTCAAAGCAGAAGGGAACCATAGAAAAACAACTCAATGAAATATTTGATTATTCCATAAAAACAGTGGGTGAAACTATCTGACATATTGACATAATATAGACTTTATATTATATATATGATAAGAGGCATATATGGCTGTTGCTACAATAAATATAGCGTTTGATGATGATTTAGTCAGGCAAATAGATGTTATTGCAAATACTTCGTCAATAACTCGAAACCAATTAATATACAATTCTGTAAAAATGTACATAAATGATAGGCAGAGATTACAGGAATTATATGCTTATGGAAGAAACATAGCTGGAAAAAATAACTTTACAGAAGAAGATGTATTTAAAGAAATTGAAAAATATCGAAAAATAAATGAAAATAGTAATTGACTCAAATGTTTTTGTATCATCATTTTTTTGGGGTGGAAATCCAAAGGAAGTATTTGAAAGAGTCATCAATGGTTTGGATGAATTATTTATAAGTGATGCAATAATTGAAGAAATCACCTCCGTTATGGGTAGCAGTAAATTTAATGTGAATGGTGATGAAATAGAAGACTATGTAGAAATAATATCAAAGTATTCAAAAAACATTTCAGTATTTATTAGCAGGGATCAAAATGATAATAAAATAATACAATGTGCCGTTGATGGAAATGTAGATTATATTATAACTGGTGATAAAGATCTATTGGTATTAAGCAATTATGAATCTATTAAAATAATGAATCCAAAAGATTATTTAAAATTAGTATGAAAAGCCGGGTGTTTGATATTTTTTTATTTCTTTTGATGAATGCAAGGGGTACATTATGGGAATATTTCAATTAGACAACGATGACTCGGTAATTGTAATAAAAGGTGAAAAAAATCTTAGCTTGATAAAAAAGGAAAAATGGAGAGAATTTAACAGTAATGTTCTTGGAATTGGCGATATCAGCATAAATCCTATATCACGGAGTGTGATTTGTGCTTTTTTTGATCTTGAGGGTTTTACCAAATTTTGCAATCAAATAGATCCTGAATTGGTTATTCCGGTTTTCCTGAAAAAATATCTGGATTGGTTTTTTATTCAGATACAGGATGAAACAAAGGATACTGAATATGAGGAAGGTATCGATACATGGCATGATTTGCCTTTATTGGTAAAATTTATGGGTGATGGACTATTGATATTATGGGACGTATCAAACCTTGGCAATACTGCACAGGGAAATATTATCGTATCAGCATTGACAATAACAAAAAATTATTCCAGGAAATTTCTGCCGGAGATAAAAAAACTGGTTAGTGAGCCGCCGGTAAAACTGCGCTGCGGTATTACAAGAGGAAGGGTGTATTCGGTTGGCGATGGCAGCGATTATGTCGGCCCGTGTATTAACTTTGCCTCTCGGCTTCAAAAACTTCCTGGTATTTCATTTGCTTTTTCCAACAGGGGAATAGTGTTGGAAGTAATTGATAGCAAAGTAAGAAATCAATTCATTGAAAAAGTCATTGGAGCGCGGGGAATAGGTGAAAACGAACTGGTGTATATTTTGGAAGACGATTATAATAAAATGAATGACGAAGACAAACAAAAGTATAGGGATGTAGAAAACTGATAACCCGACAATGGCAGCTATGAAATCCATGACCAACATTATTCTGTGCGGCGGCAGCGGGGTGCGGCTGTGGCCGCTTTCGCGTGAACAGTATCCCAAACAATTCTGTAGACTGACAGGGGATCGTTCCCTTTTTCAGGATACTCTGCTGCGGAATAAAAAGCTGTGCGACAAAACGGTTGTTATGACCAATGAGGGGCAATACCCCTTGGCAAAAAAACAAATCGAAGAACTGGGCATACAGGACATTGCATTTATTCTTGAACCCCTGGGTCGCAACACTGCGCCCGCAATAACTATTGCCTGTTTGGCATTGGAAAAAGACGACATTGTGTTTGTAACTCCTTCTGATCATTACATTCAGGATGAGGGGAAGTACGGTGGCATACTGGAAAGGGCAGAAACACTTGCCGCCGCCGGGTACCTGGTAACCTTTGGCATTAAGCCCCTGTCTCCCGAAACAGGCTTCGGTTACATCGAAGCCGATGGTGAAAATGTAGTTTCATTCAGGGAAAAGCCCAATGAAGAAACTGCACGGGAATATATGGCAACAGGAAATCATTTTTGGAACAGCGGAATGTTTGTGTTCAAGGTACAAACATTTCTTGATGAAATAAAACATTATGCAGGCAATATATTTACTGCCTCGCGGGAGGCTTTTGAACACCGGGAAAATGACAAGGGCATCGTGAGAATTGTAAAGTCCTATATGGAAAAAATACCCGCCGACAGCATTGATTATGCCGTCATGGAAAAAAGCGATAAAATAAAAATGGTGGGTATGGATATAAGCTGGTCGGATCTTGGCAGTTTTGAGGCACTGTACGCGATTTCAAATCATGATGCCAATGGAAATGTTTTCTCTCAAAACAGTATTTTAACCGGCTGTGCAAATAATTTTGTTCTTGCCGGCAATAAGCCGGTTGCGCTTGTTGACGTGGACAATCTGATCGTAGTTGATACCGGCGATGCGATCCTGATAAGCAAAAGAGGATCTTCCCATAGAATAAAGGAACTGGCAGGCGATCTTGAAAAAGTATCGCCGGGGATAACCAAAAATCATGCTGATTGAAATACAAGACCTTTGGAAAACCTACCAAATGGGCAATGTCGAGATACAGGCGTTAAAGGGCGTGAATATTGACATTGCGGAAGGAGAATTTATTTCCGTTGCAGGGCCTTCCGGTTCGGGCAAAACCACCCTGCTGAATATCCTCGGCCTGATCGACAGTTACAGCCGCGGCAGCATGTCCATAAACGGCCTGAAAATTAAAGACCAGGGCAGACAGGAGCTTGCCCGGCTCAGGCGTGAACTTATCGGCTTTGTGTTCCAGTCCTTTAACCTTCTGCCGGTCTTGAATGTTTTTGAAAATGTGGAGCTGCCCCTTGTTATCGCCAAAAAAGGCGGTTCAAAAGCCGAACGGCGGGACAGGGTAGAGTATCTTCTTGAAGAAGTGGGTCTTGCCGACCGCAGGGACCATATTCCCGCGGAACTTTCCGGCGGTCAGCAGCAGCGAGTTGCCATCGCGCGGGCGTTGGTAACGTCGCCCCGGATTGTGATCGCCGACGAGCCTACCGCCAATCTTGATTCGGATACGGGAGAAAAAGTACTGGCCTTGATGAAATCAATTAACCGTGAAGAAAAAACAACATTTATCTTCTCCACCCACGACCCCGAAATATGGAAGATGGCGGATCACATTGTTTTTCTTCACGATGGCAGTATTAAATGATTATTTTTCTTGCCCTTCGCAATATCAGCCGCAATAAAAAGGACAGTTTCATTATCGCAGCGCTTGTCGCGGTTATCACTTTTCTTTTTTTTATTGGCAACAGCATTATCACAAAGGCGAATATTGGCATACAGCAGGCATTTGTTGAAAGCCTTACGGGCGATGTGGTGCTGGAAAAATCCGGCGATGTCACCATGAATCTCTTTGGCGCGAATACCCCCATTGTCGATGAATTTTTTACTATTCCGACACTTCCTGCCTATGACGCGGTTATGGAAATTGTCTGTGCCGAGGAAGGAATTGAAGGGATTACCAGCCAGGTTTCGGGCAAAGCCTTCATGGATCTGCAGGGTGTTCGTGAGCCGGTTTTGCTCTGCGGCATTGATCCCGCCTCCTATTTTTCGCTGTTTCCCGGAATTGTGCTAGAAGAAGGCCGCTATTTACAGCCGGGCGAATACGGCGCGATGATAACGGCGGAGCGGGCGCAGCGGATTGCGCAAAAAAGCGGGAGACCTGCTGCTGTCGGTACGCCGGTGCTTTTGACCTCCGGCAGTACGGTGGGGTTTAAGATCCGGGAAGTTCCGCTTGTGGGAATATTCCGCTATCAAAACCCCGGGCAGTTTATGAACGAGATTGTCATTACCGATCCCCAGACCGTCAGGGTGCTTAACTCTATCCAGGTGGCGGGCGGTCTGACAGAAGGGATCCCCCTTGATCTGCTGAACGCCGAAGCGGATGACTTGTTCATGTCCGCTGCTTTCGGCGATGACGCTGACGAGCCGGGATTTTCGGCGGATATGCTGCAGGCTTTTTTACGCGATCCAACCGTTGCCGCATCCGTCACTGAAACTGGAGGAGACTGGAATTTTATTATGCTGCGCCTGAAAAAAGGAATATCTCCAGCGGCCTTTATTGCATCGTTGAACAAAAAAATTGAACCGTACGGCATCGCTGCGGTAAACTGGCGGACAGCGTCGGGAACCTCCGCCATTCTTGCGCTGCTGCTTCAGGCGCTGTTCAATGCGGGGATTTTTCTGGTAAGCGTTGTCGGTGTTGTCGCGGTAATCAACATTCTTTTAATATCCGTTTTCCGGCGGGTGCGGGAGATTGGCACGCTCAGGGCAATCGGCGCATCAGACCTGTATATCCGTTCCCTCATCTACTGCGAAAATATTTTTGTCGCTTTACTGGCCGGTTTTGCCGGAGTTGCGGGAGGCTTCCTGTTTTTCCGCTGGGTTAACAGTATGGATTTGCACATCTCAAATACGCTTGTCGCATCGGTATTGAACGGATCGGTGCTGCACTTTGATTTTTTGCCGCAGGTTGCCGTTTTTTCTTTTTTTGTTGCGGTAGTATTGGCCCTGGCCGCCACTATTTATCCGGTAGAAGCTGCAGTAAGAATCGAGCCTGTTGTGGCGGTGCAAAGGGGATAATGGAACGGTTTTTTGCGATTTTCAGGCTGGGAATCCGGTATTTGTACCGCCACCGCCGGCGCTATTCTTTTCTCATGGCGGCCCTGGTTTTTGGTTTTGCGATAGTCACTTTTATCAGTTCGGTTAAGGATGGAATGTACGACAGCGTGTATTATGCCGCGCAGTCGCATTATGCCGGAGATATTGTCGCGATGGGCTACGATACCGATACTTCTTCGGATTTGTGCCGCCATCTCGGACAAAATGAAATTACGGCGATTGTGGATGCGGCAAGGTTTCTGGGGATCAATCCCCGCCATACGGTGCTGCGGACTTATTCCAGCACGGAGGCGATTGTCCATTACAACGGTGTTACGGCTCCGCTCAAAAGCCTGGTTGGATGCGACTGGGATAGCGAGGCCTTTTTATTCGAAAGGATGGTTTTTGACGAGCCGCCCGGAACCCTTGCCGGTGACGACAGCATGGTACTTTCGGTTCCGGTTGCCCGACAGTTGGGCGCCAAAATGGGGGACAGGGTAACACTGGAAGTTAATACCCGTTACGGGCAGAAGAATACCGGAATGTTTATTGTCAAAGGCATTGTTCAGGACACTTCGATTTTTGGCTATTATAAAGCGCATATTGCAAGGCTGCCGCTTAACCGCCTCCTTCTTTATGAAGAAGGCGATTGTTCGTCCCTCGGCTTTTTTCTTGACGAGCCGGCAGCAGCCGAAAGGGAGCGCGTTCGTTTGCAGGAAGTTCTGGCAGAGCGGGTGCAAGCCGGCCCGCTGGTTTACGACAGGGGCGGGATGGACCGCGAAAGAGAGCGTGCCTTTAAGGGGATCAAGGTTTTTCTGTACACCCTGCCGGTGTACCTGTCGGAAATTGCGTATCTGCTGGATGCGATGAATCTCCTTACCTATTTTCTCTACGGGATGATGCTTCTTGTCATTCTGGTCAGCGCCGCCGTTACCTACCGCCTGATTCTCCACGAACGATCGAGGGAGATGGGTATTATGCGGGTTATCGGCTTTTACGGTTCCGACCTGCGCCTGGTACTCTGGACCGAGATCATTGTTCTTGGACTTGTTTCCATGGCTGCGGGCTTTGTCCTGGCGCGGCTTCTGGCCTGGGCTGCCTCGTTTATATCATTTTCGTGGTTCCCCGGTTTTGAGATTTTTTTACGGGACGGACGGCTCATGGCAATGTACCTGCCGCTTACCATGCTGGTCAATGCCGCCCTGCTGTTGTTGGTGCTTGTGGTGCTGGCGCTGTTTCCGTCTTTCCGTGTTTCACGCAAAAGCCTGAGCGGACTTTTATCAGGAGAACCGTTATGAAAGCCAAATTGATTCAAAAGCTAGTTTTGTTGATGTTTGTTTTTGCCGCAGCCGGGCGGTTGTCTGCCCAGAACACTCTTGCTTCAGATCGTGAACTGCTGGCGCGTCTTGATTCGCTGGTCAGTTATTATGACACCGATTTTTCCGCCGAATATACGATTGATCAGCAGAAGCCGGGCCAGGGAATTTCCAGAACCGTAGCGGGAGTTTTTCGCCGCGACTCAAGCGAGACTTTTTTGATTGTGATTATGCAGCCGTTGATCAGCAAGGGACAGGGTTATCTAAAAGAAGGCAAAACGCTCTGGTTTTACGATCCTGAAAGCCGCCGTTTTAACACAACCAGCAATGCCGACCGTTTTCAGAATACCAATGCCAGAAACTCGGATTTTACCCGCTCTACCCTGGCGCAGGATTACCGGATAACCGCCGGCGAGGATGCGGTATTGGGGCGTTTTAATTGCCGGGTTTTAACCCTCGAAGCGGTCACCACCGATGTAACGTATCCGCGGATGAAGGTGTGGATATCGAGCGACGGCCTTTTGCGTAAAACCGAGGATTACAGCCTTTCCGGCCAGCTGCTGCGGACATCGGCGATTCCCGACTATCACCGCATTGGCGCCCGTTATGTCCCCAAACAGATTCTCTTTGTCGACGCGCTGCGGGGGGCGGTTATAAACGGAAAATTCGAAAACGAAAAAACCCAGATTACCATTACAAAACCTTCTTTTGGCAGGGTTGCGGATTCGGTTTTTTCCAAAACATTTCTGGAATCGGTTAATCAATGAAGCGATTGTTTTTATTGATGGGAATACTGCTGGTGATGCGCCTTGCCGCCCAGGAGGAAGGTCTTCTGGACTGGGACATCGACTCAATTTTTAACGAACCTTTGGAAGAAACCCCCGCTGAACAGACGGCGCCTTCGCCGGGACAGAGCGCGGTTGGCAGCCTGTTGCAGCGGCGCGGCTTTCGCTTTGACGCCGGTTATGAATTTGTTGTGGGCATTGCCCCCGGATGGCTCAGCACACCCTGGTCTTCAGGCTGGGAGGAAAGCGGTTATTATCTGGATCGGTTTATCAGGATGCGCGTTTCTTTCGGCCTGGACGCTCAAATATCAGAGGTTTTTCGGGCCAAGAGCAATATTTATTTTGAAGTTCCCAATTTTAAGGCGGTGCTGGGGGATTTCTTCTTTGATTACAAGCTCTATGATGCCGTTTTTTTCCGGGGGGGGAAGTACAACCTTTCCTGGGGTATTTCACCTAACTATGGGTTTACCAATCTTCTGACGCGGGTTCCGGAAGATGAAGCAAGAAGAAAAAAGTACACCAATGATCCTTTTATTTTCAAGGCGGATGTTCCTGTTGGCATGGGAGGTTTCCAGGCTCTGGCAATGACCAGAATCAATATGCTCGGCAGCGGCGCTGCTTTGCCCAAGCTGGAAGACTTTGGCTTTGGGGGCAAGTACAATCTTGCCATTCAGCGGGTCGATTTGGACACGGGCATTTTTTATCAGGAAGGAATGGCACTGCGGGGCTTTGTTTCCGCCAAGACGACTCTTTGGAACACCGAACTGTACAATGAATGGCTGGGTGCGATTGATGTACGCGAGCCGTCCAACATAAGCGGCGCCGTGAATATCGGTTTTGAACGGGAATTTTTTGACAAAAAATTCAACATAAACGGGGAACTGTTTTATAACGGCGAAAAAGATACCTACTGGTATCAGAGCGAAACAAATGTATGGGAAGCGGGCACCTATGATTTTATTGAAGGTTTTAACATGGCCATGAATCTGCGCTACAGGCCGTGGGAGAAGGGTAATCCCCGTATTTTTCTAAGAACCCTCTACGCTCCGGTACAGCAAACTGCCCAGCTTATTCCCGGCTTTAGATTCAGTCCGTGGCGGCATCTTGAGTTTTATCTGGCAGTACCCATGGCTCTGGGCAGCGAGGACAGCTATTATGCCAGACACACCATTACCAAAACAGACAGAAATACTACCGATTCAAATGCGAGAAATAAACCCATTCCTTTTGCCGTCATTTTCATGATCACGCTAAAAGGCAGTGTTCAATTCGGGCACTACTATTAGCCCTTCCTCACTATCTTCCCAAATGCTCCCTGATTATCGACACTAGAGAATTCTCTTCGGTCCTGACAATGGCCTTTTCCCGCTCGTAGCTTTCAACGGAATCCGAGGCGTGGGCGGTATTGACCATTACGTTTGAGCCGAATTCCCGGCGTACCGTGCCGTCCGGCGCCTTGAGGGGATCGGTGGGTCCCAGTACGTCGCGGATTTTACTCACCGCGTTTTCGCCCTCGTAAATCAGGATCATGCACTTCACATCGCCGGGCCGGTCAAGTTCTTCCTGCGAATAATTGCCGGGCTTCCTGCCGCACATAAATTCGATTATCTGCGCGTACTGGTCTTTGGCGCAGTCGATGCCGAAAACCCCGGTAAGGATATTTGCGGGTTCCTCGCTGAGGGTAAACGCAAATTCCCGTTCCAGAAGTTCCTTTGCCCGCCGGCCAAAACCCGGGGCAAGTTTCTCTTTCAGTACCGCTTCCACAGGGCCGTAAAAATCCATTGCCTGCGCAAGAGAAAAACGGTGAACCTTGATTCCGATAACCCGCAGCCCGGTGCGCGAGAACATGTCGATAATGGTTCCGGGGCGGGACGAATGGAATGTCCAGTTGTCGGGTTTTATTATTACCAGCGTCTGTTCTATTTTTGAAGGGTCAGAATAATTGATATTCTGAACAATGTTTTTCTTTCCCTCAATGAATTTTGCCATAAAGAGGAGATCCCGATTCGCTTCTTCCTGTGAGCGGGGCGTAAGGCAGGCCGGTTCAAAATAGGTTACCTTTTCGGGATCGTTTGGTGAGAAAATCAGGTCGGCGTAGGTATCCCGGATGGTTTCCCCCGAAAGCGCGTCCACTTCAACATGTTCGGTGTATATGTGGCCGCAGGTGGTAAGAAGCTGTTCGCAGGGATTTTCTCCGCGGAATAACAGCAGCAGCGAGCGGTGCGCCCTGCCGCCCGATGGGGCAAAATGGTCTTTGACATAGTCGGCAAGCAGCATCAGCTGATTTTGAGGGGCGCGTATCCGTATACTGTCCGCGTATTCCCTGGCAAAGGTTTCATCCGGGGCAAACATCTGCGCCCCGACCAGTTCGAGATCGGTTCGTGACAGCAGCCGGGAAAGAACACCGCCGGTTCTGCTTTTGGCAATTGTGTAGGGAGTTACCAGCACATATGAAAGATTCTTGTTCATTCCGGTAGTATATATGGTATTAAATGTATGTTCAATCACCAATTTCTGTGGTATACTGTAAACTGATATGGCTTCGCTGCCGCGCCTGAAAGAGAAAATTGCGTCCCTTGCCGGCAGAATCCGCCGTCGTCCGAAAGAGCCAAAATCCGCTGCGGAAAATACGGCCGAAAAAGAGCCGAAATCCCGTATCGGTATCAAGACGGCGCTTGCGGGTTTTTTTGGCAGAGTTAAGGAACTGGCGGCACAGTTTAAAGGGCAGATGCAGCTTGGCGTGGAAAGGCTGCTGGAAAAGGTGCCTCCGCACAGGCGGCGCATGGTTGTAATTGCCTGCGGCGTATCGTTTGCGGCACTGCTGTTGGTTATTGTCGGGGTATCGGTTGCGACGATGGACAGATCGCGCAAACCGGTGATTTCTTCGGCGGGGAATACCGGGTCGGGGCACACCGAGTCCTCCGGGAATGCCGTGCCCCAGCGGGTCACCATTCCGCCGGACGAATTGTTTTTGCCTTTTGAGCCGGACTTTGTGCCCGGGGTGATGCTGGAGAGACAGCAGCGTACAGCATGGACAGCGGAAGACGCCGCGCCTTTCTGGCAGGATCCGCTGAAAAACGGCGAACAGGAATGGCGGGATAGCATTGAAAAGACTATAGACGATATCATGGAGAGTGTTCCTTGAAAAAAATGTTGTTAACCAGAGTTGTTGTCATTTCGCTTTTCCTGACGGCAATGTCCTGCGCCAGTGCGCCCAAAAGCGAAGAAATGCCCCCAGCGGCGGAAGAACCTTCTGCCGACAGCGCCGCAGTGCAGGAAGATTTTTCCGATGATGCATTGCCTGGTGAAGAATTCGATGATGAGATTCTTGACGAGGATTTTTTTGCTTTAGATGAATATGAAGAAGATGAAGTATCCGCAGAAGAACTCCTTGCGGACATTGAAGAAATTGAAGACATAGAAGACATAGAAAAGAGAGAAGAACTTGGAGACATCGAAGACATCGTACTTGAGGATGTTTTTCTTTCGTTGGAAGAGAACGAAAAAGAATTTACCGAGGAGCTTCTGCTGGAAGATGGGGAGCCGGCGCTTGTCGAAATGCCGCCGGAACCGCCCGCGCCGCCTGTCGTAAGTGTTCCGCCGCCCCCGCCCCTGTCTGCTGCGCCACCGCCAGCGCCTACTGCCCCTGTGCCCCCGCCGGTGACGCCGCCTGCACCGGCCATACCGCCGGCTCCGCCGCCGTCAGCCGCAGAGCCCGAAATCGAAAAAGCCCAGCCGCCGGTCATTGTCAGGGAGCCGGACTACAGCGATCTGGGCGAAGTACCAAGTCCGACCCCGGCTTTCACCGGCATGGACGACAGGATTATTTTTTCCCGCAGTGTAGAAGCCGTGGTAGGGCAGCTGGTCGAGGTTCCCTTCCGGGGAACCGGCTGGGTGTATCTTGGCGAAGCCGGCTCGCGCCGGGGCATAGTCTACGATTCCCGGCGGATTGATCCCGAGGGGCAGAGTTTTATCTTTAGAACCGAGGAGCCGGGGATTTATGCGCTGCGGTTTTACCGGCAGGATTTTATCCGCGACATTATTATCAACGACAATGTACAGGTAGCAGTTGTCGAAGCCCCTGAAACCGCCGGTCCCGGCAGGCCGCCCGTCGACCGGGGGAGGGTAATTGCAGAGCCGCGCTGGCCCAGCAGCATTGAAGAGGCGCTCAGGCAGGACAGGGCGCGGCCGCTTCCCCCGGAAACGGCGCCTGCGGTACCGCCGGTGCCTGTTCGAGAGGCTGTGCCCGTACCAGCAGTGCCGCCTCCCGCAGCCCCGGTTCAACCGCTGCCAACGACACCGCAGGCGCCGCCCGCGTCTGCAGACGGTGTGCAGCCGGTCAGCCCCGCTCCCGCCGAGGAACCGCCTCCTGCACTGCCCGCAGCACCCCTGGTGGAAATGCCGGCGGAATCTCCCCCCGACGCATATATCAAAAAGGCGCAGGAGGAATTTGACGCGGGCAATATAGCGGTGGCAATAGCTTACCTCGACCTGTTCAGCCGGCGCTTTCCGGCGGGCAGCGACGAGGCTTTATGGCTCTACGGTCAGTGCTACGAAGCGAACAGCCCCAACCGGAACATCCTTGCCTCACTGGACAACTACCGCCGCCTCGTCGATGAATACCCCCAGAGCAGCCGTGCCCCAGAAGCCCGCAGGAGAATTGCCTACCTCCAGCGGTACTACATCAATATCCAGTAGCGCGCATACAGGAAAACACCCGGATAAATTTATTTCGGGGCCCGTCGGAGGCCAAGCGCACTCGTGCTGATCGCACGGCACGCTTGCCTCCGACACCCGCCGCCCCTCCCCTTGTTGGTTTTTTTCACTAATTGCGGGTCAACAGCAGGTGAAGGCGTTAAATCCGCTGGGTGTGGTGGTAGGCTGCGCTGCGAAGCTGCTTAACGGAAGTGTCCTGCAGATAGTCGTCGAAGGGCATCATGCGGTCGATGCAGGAGTTGTCCGCAGCAGAGTCGTCCTGGGGCAGTATCTCGATAATGCGATTGGCAATCGAATTGATAAATTCATGATCGTGCGAGTTAAAAAGAATCACGCCGGGAAAGGCGGTAAGTCCGTCGTTCAGGGCGGTGATCGCCTCAAGGTCGAGGTGGTTGGTCGGCTCGTCAAGGATTAACACATTCGCGCCGGAAAGCATCATTTTGGCGAGTATGCAGCGTACCCGCTCGCCGCCGGACAGCACATTCACCGGCTTGAGCGCCCCGTCGCCGGAAAAAAGCATACCGCCCAGAAAACTGCGGACATAGGGGGCGT
>Ga0082212_10009707_pt1 | contig 12385 bp, 9 predicted proteins | sample TergutNt197P3_FD_71548 | JGI IMG/M metagenome (GOLD analysis project Ga0082212, IMG submission 71548) | Neocapritermes taracua P3 segment gut microbial communities from Petit-Saut dam, French Guiana - Nt197 P3 | ecosystem: Host-associated > Arthropoda: Insects > Digestive system > Gut ... | reverse complement strand
CTGATAACGAATTGCGTCGATCAATTCATTGACCGCATTGACGGTAAAATTCGCGTGCAGTTTTCTGGAATACTCGCTCATCAACTGCTGAAACCGCTCCATCGATTCGCGCGACTTGCCGGTGATCTGGCCGATGATGTCCGGCGTTTTCATGCCGTCCCAGATGCTTTTCCCTTGCGCAATCGAGGTTTCCATCAATTTTTGGATGCTCGTCTGCCCGATGCCGCGCGGAGGGGTGTTCATGATTCTCAGCAGCGAAACTTCGTCCTGCGGCCTGAGGGCGACTTTCAGATATGCGAGGATGTCACGCACCTCTTTGCGGTCGAAAAACGACTGTCCGCCGATCAAAACGTAGGGGATTTTCGCCAGCCGGAACTCCATCTCGAACGCTCGCGGCTGTTCGTTCGTGCGAAACAATACCGCAAAGTCGCGAGGCTGTCGTTTGGTCTCGGCCAAACGTTCGCGAATCTGCCCGACCACCGTTTTCGCTTCCGATTCGCCGTCTTTGCACTGCAAAATACGCGGAGGTTCGCCCATTTTTTCCGCACGCAATTTTTTGTCGTGCCGGTGTTTATTGAAAACGATGATGCGGTTGGCCCAGTCGATAATTTGCTTGGTCGAGCGGTAATTCGATTCCAGCCGCACGATTTTCGCGTCCGGCCAGTCACGTCGAAAGTTGAGAATATGCGTCACTTCCGCTCCGCGCCATCCGTATATCGCCTGATCGTCATCGCCGACGACACAAATATTCCGATGCGGCAGTGCCAGCCCCCGCACGATGCGGTACTGGCTGCCGTTGGTGTCCTGGTATTCGTCGATGAGCAGGTGGTCGAAACGCTCCGACTCAACCTTGAGCACCTCGGGAAATGTGCGGAAAAGCTCTTCCGTTTTGAGCAAAAGGTCGTCGAAATCGACCGCACCTTTCGTTTTCAACGCTTTTTGGTAACGGTCGTAAGCCAATGCCGCCAAATGATCTTTTGCCGACCACGATTCGGCGGCGGCATCGTCCGGCGTCATGGCTTGGCACTTCCAACCGCTGATTTTTGCCAGCAGATCGCCCGGTTTGAGGGCGGTACTGCTGATTTTGACTTCCTTGAGTGCCTGCCGTGCCAGCGATTCTTGATCGCCGCGATCATAAATCGCAAACAGCTTGGGGTAGCCGAGCCGGTCGATATGCCGCCGCAAAATTCGGACGCACAGCGAATGAAACGTTGAGACTTCAGGACGAGCTTCGGGCTTCGGGCTTCGGACTTCAGGGTTGGTTTTCGACAATCTTTCCTGAAGCCTGGAGCCTGAAGCCTGTCTTAGCACTTCCGTAACGCGGGTTTGCATTTCCTTCGCCGCTTTATTGGTAAACGTAACGGCCAAAATGCGATTGGGCCGAATGCCGTTTTTGATGAGCCGGGCAATACGGTAAGTCACGACGCGCGTTTTGCCCGTACCCGCTCCGGCCAGAACCAAGAGCGGCCCGGTCAGTGTTTCAACGGCGGCTTGTTGTGCGGGATTTAAGGACATTGTGGTGAGTAGCTGGTGGCCAGTGGCCAGTCATTAATATTACCTCATTTCCACAAACAAAACAACCTCACTGTCTCATTCTGCACAATTTTCTGAAAAACCACCACTTGACTTTTCCGTTTCCCATAAGTAATCTGAATCAGAATTAACGTCCGGTGTTGTTTTGGACAATAACAAGAGAGGTCAAAAAGGAAAGAGTAACATGTCAGCATCAACCTGTTCTTTGCACACATACCGTTGGATAACTTTTTTTGGAATCTTGTTGCTGGCCGGCGTCATGGGATGCGGAGAAAAGGCTCCGAAGCTCACTCCCGCAGAACAAGCGGAAGTTGACAAATACATCAATGAGCATGGGAGAGCGGCACTGGTGTTTTGTTTGAGGGATAATTATGGGACAGATGAAAAATTTGTGCTCAAATACTGCAAATACTTGGTTGCCAATGGAGCAGATGTGAATGCCAAGTATGGAAACTGGGGCACGACTCCGCTCCATCTTGCGGCATTGGATGGTAATGTCGAAGTTGTCAAATTCCTCGTGTCCAAGGGGGCGGATGTGAATGCCAAGGATATGCACGACGCGACTCCGCTCCATTATGCGAAACCGATCGAAGTCGTCAAATTCCTCGTGGAGCAAGGAGCGGATGTGAATGCGAAGACAGACATCGGCAAGACTCCGCTCCATAATGCGGCACAATGGGAACATATCGAACTCGTTAAATTTCTCGTGGAGCAAGGAGCGGATGTGAATGCAAAGACAGAAAATGGCTGGACTCCGCTTGATCACGCAAAAGCATATTATGGCAACGAAACTACTGTTGAATACCTTAAAAGCAAAGGAGCCAAATCGGGAAAGGAATGATGTCAATGGGGTTGTCGCGCTCTGGCGGTGATGATTTTTAGCGCGCGGCCGTTACGTCAACCTTATTTATACCTTATTGACAACAAGAAAACAACCTTAGTAGCACCGATGTCCCCCTTGAATATTAAACCTTATTTACCTCATTTCCATCCACGCAAAAATAAGGTAAATAAGGTTGTTCTTCTTGCACGCGAGACTTGGCTACTAAGGTTGTTTTGTTAGGAAAAATAAGGTGGAAATAAGGTTTTTCTCAAATACATTATCTGCGAAAATCCTGCGCTGCGGCAGAAGAAACACGTGTATCTGCGGATTTGATCCCTCTTCGTGGCACTTCGTGCTCTTCGTGGTGAAGAAAAATCCCCGCAAAATTCACCTGCGCGTTAAAACAGGAGGTATAATCGTTAAAACATGTCGTCTGTCATGCAAAAAAACGCGAAATGCGTAACAGAATAGTTGATATGAGTACATAAAGCCGTGATCAAAGTAGGAAACACGAAGCTCAAAGTTCCGTGCAGGAAGGTTCAAGGTTGAAAGACCAGGCTCGAAGTAGGAACGATAGACCTTGAACGTCCAGGATTCGACCTTGAAGCTCGAACAACCAAAGTTCAACCATGATCACCCGAACGAATATTCCGGTCGTTCGAACTTCAACCTCGGCTTTTTGTAAGGAAATTAGAGCGTCAGGTTCCGGGCTTCAGGGAGGGCCGGTCACTTGCGCCGCAGCAGAAGAAACACGTGCCCCGGCCAAAACCAAAAGCGGCCCGGTCAGCGTTTCAACGGCGGCTTGTTGTGCAGGGTTTAAGGACATCGTGGTTTGGGACGAATGACAACGCTAGCCGCGTCACCCTGTGACTCGCAAAAGATAAGGCGGTCATGCCGTTACCTCCGAATCAGAGCCACGAGTGTAAACGAGCGATCGAAGTGGGATGAAACTCTGCACTGTTGCAACCGCTCCGTGACCGTCGCGGCTCTGATTCCCTTGCTCACACTGCGGACTCTGATTTTTCCGCTTACGATGTACGCGGCTCTGAATCATCGGTCAGTTGGTCGATGATTTTTTGCAAATCACGGACGGTGGCTTTCAGTTCTTTGAGTTCGCGTCGCATTTCGGGCAATTTGGCCATGGCCACCTGCATTCGCATCTGCTCTTTTTCAGGTGTGGCCGGGATACCCACAACACGGGCACCTTCGGGTATGTCACTAATGACGCCGGACATGGCCCCTAGTACGGCCCCATTGCCGATATGGACGTGATCCCGAACACCAACCCGACCGGCCATGACGACGTAATCGCCGGTGGTTGAACTTCCCGCGATGCCGGTTCCCGCACAGATAAGATTGAATTTCCCGATCCGGCAATTGTGGGCGATCATCACCAGATTGTCGATTTTCGTTCCATCACCGACGGAAGTCGGCCCAAAGGTTCCGCGATCAATCGTGCTGCAAGCCCCGACTTCGACATCGTCACCGAGAACGGTGTTGCCCAACTGCTGGGAGAGAATGTGTGTTCCGTTTGACGAATCGTAACCGAAACCATACGCCCCCAAGACGACACAGGCATGAATAAGACAACGTTTGCCGACCACGGTGTTTTCGTAGAGCACCGCATTGGGAAAGATGACCGAATCCTCTCCGATTTTGCAGCCTGCCAAAATTCGTACACCGGCACAAATTGTCACACGGTCACCGATTTCGACTTCGTTATCTATCACGGCGTAAGGGTCGATGGAAACATCATGTCCCAAGATCACGCTTTCGTCGATGATGGCAGTGGGATGGATTTCTCGTTTGCGGAGCTTGCGTGGGGGGCAAAAATGGCGAACAATGATTTCAAATGCGGCGGCGGCATCATCGACTTGTATTGTGGCAAATCGTTCGGCCTTTACATCGCGCGGAACGACAATCGCCGACGCGCGGCAGTGAGTCAAATAAGAAGATTTGTCGGCATGAGCCAGAAAGGTGATATGGCCTTCTTCGGCGGTATGCGCCGGTACCGCCCCGGAAATGACGAGATTTTCATCTCCGGTAATCGTTCCGCCGACCAGTTTTGCCAATTCCGCCAAAGTGTAAGTCATGCGAGCGTCTCTTGAATGGCCTGCATAATTTTGTCCGGTTCCGCCATGCGCCCCATGCCGACTTCGCCGCAACTAAGTCGCCCGGCTTCGGGACCGACGAACAGCACGCCATCGCTTTGTAATTGCGCGACATTGCGTTGCACGGCTTTTTTCTCCCACATTTCGCAATTCATTGCCGGGGCAACAAGTACCGGTCCGCGAAAGGAAAGGTAAACCGTACTGAGCAAATCGTCCGCAAGACCTCCGGCCATCTTACCGAGTATGTTCGCCGTTGCCGGTGCGATACACAACAACCCGGCTTCGCGTGCCAATTCGATATGTGCGTGTATTTTCGTTGCGTCGAACACTTTGGTACGAACAGGCCGTCCGGTGAGTGCTTCGAAAGTTCGCGGGGCAACCAGCTTGGTTGCCGAATGGGTCATCATGATGGAAACGTCTGCCCCTGCTTGCACGAGCTTACTCGCCAACATTGCCGCTTTATACGCCGCAATGCCGCCCGTTACACCCAGCAAAATTTCACGCCCTTGCATATTGTTCATAGTAATGAGTTGCGAGTTTTTGTGGCTGACAACTGACCACCCTCTTCCCTACATTCCTGCGTCGCCGAAAACGGAATCGAACATTCCCGAATCAAGACCGTCGGGATGCGTTGTTTGTAAGTTGCCTTCCATGTCGAGATAAATCTTGTCTTCGATGATTTCCTGGATGACAACCGAAAGTTTGTCCTTTTGGTCCGATTCGACAAACGGCCTCGCACCCTTGTTCAGGTAAACGAGACGTTTTTGAATAAGTGACGACAACTTAAATCGTCCGCCAACCTTTTCGATCAATTTTTCTTCTTTAAGTTCTTCAATCATAATGTTATCCGAATATCGTGCGTATCTAAAAATTCATTCAAGCGATTTTAATATCTCATGCAATTCGCGGACGGCAACCTCCAAGTTGTCGTTGACCACTTGGTGCGTGTATTTGTCGGCCATGTCAAGTTCTGCGTCTGCCTGTTTCAGGCGTTGTTCAATAATACAATGCGACTCGGTTCCGCGTTTGGCAAGTCGCTCTTTGAGCACATTCCGGTCTTTCGGATGAATGAAAACCATCACCGTTTCGGGAAAAAGCCTTTGAATTGCCAAGCCACCCTGTACGTCAATTTCGAGGACGCCCCACTTGCCCGCGCTACGTTGTGATTCGACTTCCTGCCTCAACGTACCGTACCAGTGTCCGCCGTGAAACACCTCAAAACATTCGAGAAACTCGCCGTTTTCGCGTTTCTGATGGAACTCGTTCGACGTGAGGAAATGATATTCGACGCCGTCGGTTTCGCCCGGTCGCGGCGGACGAGTTGTTGCCGAAATGCTCAACACAAGCGGCAGGTCGGAAATGCGGAACAGCTCCCGCAGGAGCGTCCCCTTCCCGACCCCGGAAGGTCCCGAAACCACAATGATTCGACCGTTGCCATTATTCAATATTCTGTACCATTTCACGAATACGTTCGATCACGGTTTTCAGTTCGACGACGACTTTCGTGATGTCCGAGTCGTTGGCCTTTGAGCCGATGGTGTTGACTTCGCGAAACATTTCCTGTGTTAAAAAATCGAGCCGCCGTCCACTGCCGTCTTTTGGAGTGGTTTCATCAAGTATGCCGGTAAACTGCGTCAAATGGCTACGAAACCGCACGATTTCTTCGGAAATGTCCGAACGATCTGCAAATAGTGCCGTTTCACGAATCAAATCCGCCGGTTCGAGCGTCAAATTGTGTTCGGCCATGACACGACCGATTCGCTCGTTGAGTTTTGCGCGATATTGCTCGGCCACCCGGGGAGCGAATTGTTCAACTTGGGCAATCCACTCACTCAACAGACAGCTGTTTTCCCTAAGGTCGGTCGCCATCGATGCGCCTTCCTTGTGTCGCATTGTTTGTAGTTCGTCAATGGCCTGCTTCACCGCCGATTCCAGCACCGTCCAAACGGAACCGGCCTTGTCATCCAATGCAATGCTTTCTTTGACAACACCAGGTAACATCAAAAGTTGCGTCTGCACAATCTGCGTATCGAGACCAAGCCTGCCCAGTTTGCGAAGTTGAGCGACATAATGCGTCAAGACCGGCTCGTTGATTTCATAATCGGACACGTTGCCTTGCCGGATGATTCGTACAAACACCGTAACCGTCCCGCGTCGCAGGGTTTCACGGAGCAGGTTTTCGATTCCCGGCTCTAGTGAGGCGTAACCGTCCGACGTTCGCAGGGAGATTTTCAAATAACGGTTGTTGACGGCCTTGATCTCGACGGAAACGCTGATGTCATCCCGCCGAACCATCGCACTTCCGAATCCGGTCATACTGAGTAGCAAGGAAAACACCTTTCTAAGGGCAGAGAACAGAGTTCAGACCGCAGAGTATTTTGTTATGTTCCGCTATTGATTTGTCAAACAAGGACACTCTTCACCCTGAACTCTGCGTTACAATGATTCTGTTCCAGAGTCCGTGCCGGTTCCGGTGCCCGAATCGGTTGGCGTTACACCGGTGGGTTGATTTCTGAACATGCCGCTGTCTTGTACGCCCGAGGGCTTGGCCGCAATGTGGATCGCCAGACAACACAGAAACCAGACCGCCGTGGCAACAATCGTGACTCGCATAAAAGTGTCGCCGGCCTTGGTGCCGAAGGCACTTTGGCCGCCCATTCCGCCGAACGCACCGGCCAAACCACCGCCTTTGCCCCGCTGAATCAAAATCAGCAGAATAATAAAAATGCAGAGCAACGATAGAAAACTCGAAATTAAAAATGACCACATAACAGATTCTCCATGAAATTATTTGACGCCGTTGATGATTCCCATGAACGCATCGACTTTCAGTGACGCTCCGCCAACCAATGCGCCATCGACATTCGGCTTGAGCAGAATGTCTTTTGAATTTTCAGCCTTGACGCTGCCACCATATTGGATTCGCACAACTTCGGCGACCTCTTTACCATATCGTTCGGCAATCAACGCCCGCGTCACGACATGCACTTCTTCGGCCTGTTCCGGCGTGGCAACTTTGCCGGTTCCGATGGCCCAAACCGGTTCGTAAGCAATAACGACTTTTTTCATCTGCTCGGCGGTGACACCGGAAAGCGAACCGTCAAACTGACGGCGAATGACCTGATCGGTCACCCCGGCTTCGCGTTCGGCCAGTAATTCGCCGACACAAAGAATGGGCGTCAAATCTGCCGCAAGCGTTGCAAGCACTTTCTGGTTAATGAGTTCGCTCGATTCGTGTATAATATGACGGCGTTCGCTGTGCCCCAAAATGACATATTGACAACCGACATCCTTTAACATAGCGGTACTAATTTCGCCTGTAAACGCCCCATCTTTCTCAAAATAAACATTTTGCGCACCCACCCCAATATTCGACCCGGCCAGTACGTTGCTGACTGATTTAATATAAGGGAATGGCGGACAAACGGCAATATCAATATCCGAGATGTTTTTTGCTGCTTTTTTCAAATCTTCGGCCAATGCGACGCAGGACGCGAGATTCAGGTTCATTTTCCAATTGCCGGCAATCAGAAGTCGTCTCATGTTCTATTGAATCCTTATTATTGTAAGTCTTTATAGGTAAATGTGTTATGCAGGAAGTGCCGCAATAGCATGGAATTGCACGCGAGCGACGATTGACAGAAAAATAATCAATATAATATAATGCCAGAAATCAGGGAATTGGGAAGGGGGGAGTGGACGCAGAGTACGTAAGCGACGGCTCAAAACCAGGACCGCGACGGTTACGGAGCGGTCAAATCAGAGCCGCGCACGCAGTAAGCGGAAAGTCAGAGCCGCGAGTGTCAACGAGCGGTTGTAGCGGGACAGGAGCTCAACAGGTTCGACCGTTCCGTGACCGTCGCGGCTCTGATTGGTTTGCAGTGCCGGCCAAAAACTGCTCTTGCCCGAAAAAATTGCGTGACTATCGTGGCATCATAAGAACACGTTGACGGTTACGTAGTGAGCACCACTGTGGCGGCAGGAAAGGTAGGACGGTCACGCCGTGACCGCCGTTTAGCCGAGCGTCCTAGACGCCGGTGTCATCCTGCTCCAAGAAACCCCGGCGGTCTTTCCCACCCCCCATTCGCCCCTGGTCTATTAATCGCTTAACAGCTTCCAGGCAAGCCGAGGAAAGATTCACCCGCAATAGCACAATAGGGTAAGAGTTGTTTGGCCGGAGTACCGGCGTGTCGCGCGGTCCCCAAAGTGATTCCTACGAGATGCTGTAGGAAGGGTAAGGGCAGTAACAAAAACCAACATTTAGGTAGCTAAGTAAGTGCAGATAAGATAATCCGCTTACTACGTGCGCGGCTCTGATTGTCCGCTCCGTGACCGTCACGGCTCTGAACGGCAACCACGCCGTGACCGCCCTACCTTCGTTGTTCTTCGCACCTCTGTGTGGAAAAATAATAAGACGGTACAATAGGGCGGAAATGAAACGCACGCTAAACCATCTGATCACGACATTGGGCATGACCTTGCTCTTTCTGGGAGTCTTGGCGATGGTCATGTTTTTCTTCGGACGGCGGTATGTCAAGCCCTTGTTGCCGGAGTCGCTCGGCGGGATGCTCTTTCCGCCCTTGCCGACGCGGGTTGAAAAAGATTTCAGTGCGATTTTTACGCCGCCGGAACTGCCGGAAACGCCGACGTCGGTCACCCGTGCCGCGCAACAATGGGCCGCTGACCGGGGTTGGGAAATTGGCGATTGCGAGCGGCTTGCGTCCCAACCGTTTTCCTTGTCCGCAACGTCATCGGCATCCCACTCGCCTGTTTATGACGACCCGGATTACGCGATTTGTTTGCGATATGTTCTCGCCCGAGCAACTGATCGCAAAGTCGATCATACGTTGTCGGAGCAGTATGTGCCGGGCAAATGGTTACCGGAACATCGGCTCGGCGAGCAGGCACGGCACGATTTTGAGGCGATTCTTGCACGTCGGCCTGATTTCTTTTACGCGGCTTATCTGCTCGGCTGTTGGCATCGCCAAAACGGAGATGCTGAAACGGCAACGCAGTATTTTGAGCAGGCGTATTCCGCAGCCCCGGTCGTGCTGGTCATGTCGTTCGATTTGTTCGAGTTGCACGAAAGTTGGGAGCAAAACCGTCCGCCGCGCGTGACGCTGGTCAACAACCGCACCTTCGCGCATGACATCGACCTGACGTATCATTACGGCGTTGACGATTGTGCAAAAGTACGTTATCCCCTGTTGCGAGCCGACGAAAACGGATTGGTTCTCATTCCCGCCGAGTCCGATTGGCTGACCTGGGAACGGACGTGTTACCCGGATTTACCGGCGGTTGTACAACCAAATCGGAAATTCGACACCGCCTGGCGGTTTCGCGGGCAGTCGAAAGTTGCTTACCTGCAACACGCTGAGATGATTTCGCGTCCTTACGACACGAACCCCATTCGCACCGACCCTTTTTTCGACCCCGTTTGGGGAACGCAACAGTCACTGGGCGTTTACGAACGTATTGTCACCTGGTGCGAAAGCCAAAGCGAATTGCCGTTGTTGTACGACCGGCAGTTGTTGACATCGCTGTCGCATGATGCTCCGACTTGTTGGCAACACGGACGTGTTGTTCCATACAATGACACGCAATCTTTCGGGTTTGTACTGACCGAATCGGGAACGATTCGGCCAACGGGTGGTGCCGAAATCGCGTTGATAGACACTTGCGACCCGCGTTTGTTGACCTGGTATCTTCAACAGACGGGCATGACACGAAACGCACTCATTACCAAAATGCAAGATTATCAGGCCGAACACATCCCGAACGAAGAAATCGCATTACCGTTGGGAATGGGGGCCGTTCTGGTCGTTGTCGATGACGACCGTGCCGCGTGGCTGGTCAAACTTGCACCGACACAGGCGTCCTACATGGTCACAACCTTGCGCATCGGAAGTCTCAAGGTGGTTACTCATAAAAATCCAGCCGAACGGACGTAATTTCCTGGTTACGGTCAGCATCACCCAAGATAATGATTTCGTTCGGAGCGTCCGGTTTGACCCACGGCGTGATGTTCAAATGCGTGAACTCCGTCAAATTGTGGTGGCTGCGGCGCAAATATTTGCCGTTGATGATAACGCCTGTCCAACCGCCGCGTGTTCCTTCATATCGAATATAAACCTGCGTCGGCGTTTCTAACCTCGGGCATACAAAATCCCGTCGTGCAAATCGATATTCGGGAACCGGACCGGGCAAGGGACTCGGCTTGTCATTCCAGTTCAAAGCGTCTTTGGAAAGCGTCCAATCGCCGCCGAGGTCAAAAGTCGAGGCCGGTTCGGGAATCCAAGTCACCCAAAAATTCCCGCCGGGACCGCAGACATCGCCCCAGCCCCGGACAAACAATCCGACATGGTACGTTTTACCCGGTTCCCAATCTTTGAGCGGAACCCCCCGGTAAAAGTTTTTGATTTCTTCGCCGTCGATCCAAAGCCGTCCTTCACCGCGTCCACCGACGAACGGATTATCGTAGTTGCCCTGAAACATCAAGATGGCTTGACCGCCTTTCCAATGTGCCGGAATTTGGAAGTCCCGACGATACATGCGCAGTTTCGAGGCCGATTCTTCCGGGACAGTCCACGATTCAATTCGGCCTTTTTCCCAGGCGGAGTCGTCGTAATCGGCGGCAATCCTACTCGTCGGGTCGTCGGTTTCCAAGAGCGGTTTGATTGCCCAGCCGTCATTCAAGTTGAGCGTGTGATCGGTCGGTGCCGGCGGAAGCGGCGTATAATTCGCGTCAGGCTTCCATGCACCTTTCCACCATTCGCGTTGGAGGTTCAGCCAGTTCAACGGAGCGGTCGCAATTTCGTTGCGCGGTGCCGTGAAAATTCGCGATTCGTTCCGAATAAACGGAATCGGTTCGGTCGCCCAGGTTTCGTCGTCTTGCATGGTGAGCGTCCAATGCTTGTCCGTTCCGATTTCGACCAGTTCTTTCGGAGCGTCGGCGATGAACACGAGTCGCGTTTCTCGCGGGTCGCGGTCCATATTGACGAGCGTCCACGCATCGAACAGACCGTCGTTGGTCACGGAATGCTGGAGCGTGATACCTTCGGCGCGGGCCGTGAGAAGCGGCGTCTTGTTCCACGCGAGAATCTGCCCGAGAACCTTCGGAAGCACACCGTTTCCGCCCCAGATGACGTTATCGGAAAATTTCGCACCGAGCTGAATGACATAGCCTTTCCCCAACGGTCGCAATCCCGCTGCCACGCTGCCGTCTTCCCAATAGAGCAGATCGGTACATTCCGGCGCAACTTTTTCGAGTGACAGGCCGTTGCCGTTACGCTGGTTTTCCGGCCAACGTTCCTCCGTGAAAACCGGCTGATTGTCGGCGATTTTGAGTTTCCGCCATTGCGTGCGACCTTCGGCGTCATAGTGGTCAATGCCGATGACCTTATACCCGGTCAATTTCGAAATCGGCCAAGCGTCGGCAACATCGGGCGTGTGCCGACCGGTTTGGACATAAGTGACGAAAAGCCCGCCGTTGCGCACCCAACGTTCGATGGCATCGACCTGTTCCGGCGTCAAAATGGTCGTGTTCATATCGATGACCGTCCGATACTTCGATGCGTTTTTCAGTTCCGGGTCTTCGAAATCATACAACGTAAGGTTGTCGCAATGGTATTCCTGCATGAGTTGGATCGGCAACACCCAATGACCGGGAACCTGCGGAAAGCAAACGTTTCGGTCAACCGGAAGCGGAAACGAAGTCAAATTCGACACACGGTCGTCGGTAAGCGACGCAACCTCGGCGCGTGGAATATGGTGTTTTCCCATGAATTGGATTTGCTCGAACGAATCTTCAAAAAATTTCCAAGTGTTCATAAGCTGGTTGACAAAATAGAGAAATTGGAGAGGCGATAGAAGGGCGAAAATGTTATCCTTCCTGTTTTCATTCGCAGTGAAGTTCAAG
>Ga0082212_10009706_pt1 | contig 12386 bp, 11 predicted proteins | sample TergutNt197P3_FD_71548 | JGI IMG/M metagenome (GOLD analysis project Ga0082212, IMG submission 71548) | Neocapritermes taracua P3 segment gut microbial communities from Petit-Saut dam, French Guiana - Nt197 P3 | ecosystem: Host-associated > Arthropoda: Insects > Digestive system > Gut ... | reverse complement strand
AACCAAGCGAAAAATAAATTGCCAAATTTTTTCTGTGAGTTTTTGCATCAGTTTCTTCAAATTCCAAGCCGTTGCAGCCATGAACGCATTGATTTGTATGCCTTTTTCATGCCAAAGGTAATTCTGTTGCATGCGGTGATCGGTTTTCAAGTGTCCGATTACCGGTTCGATAGCAGCCCTGGTTTGGCATTTTTTGCGCTTGGTCTGCTTTTGGTATTGTGTATCCGTCTTTTTCGCAGGCGATGGAATGATGATTTTTACGCCTTTGATTTCCGTTTTCCCTTTGCCGCCGCGATCATATGCCAATTCCTTCGGCAATCTTATTTCATGACTTTCCATTTGATTTAGCAATGGTTCGATCGTGTGACCATCATACGGAGTGTCCACAAAGGCCTGAATGGCCAAAATAACTTTCCTGCCTTTTTTACCGCCGGTTATCAATCCGACTTTGTTGCCAAATTCGTACTGTTTATGTGGCTTACCTTTGGCAATGCACTTTGTAAAGGGTTTATGCAGACTGTAAACCTTGTCACAGTCGTGCTTCTGCTGATTTACAGCGCGACGGTAAAGTTCCATATCATTACCGTAACACGCTCTTTGAGGTTCGGACATCTTGCTGTCCAACTCTCGCAATTTCTTATTGGCTATCGTTTTCAAACGATTTACCGCTTTTTTTGCCTGTTTCGCTCGTTTGGGATGTTTACCGTTGTGAGTGGCCCTGACAAGTTGTTTACTCTCCTTTATGAATTTATGACGTTGCTTTATACCGGATGCCTGAGCAAGCTTAAAACTCATTCTCAAAATAATCCCAGTCTATCGCCTTTGACAACAAAGCCAGTTTGTGATTGGGATTAATCAAATCTTCCAGGCGGGTACGAAATAAATCGCGCTCATTCTCCTGCAATTTTCCTGACATAATTTGCCACTTTTTTAAATGCAAAGATACAAAACGTGGTGGAAATAACCAAATCTTTATCAAACTATTTTTCTGAAAAATAATGCATTAGGGTAATGATAAGGAACGACTAAATATTTGAAATCCCAACGTCTTTGAAGATTTGGGCATATGTAATGCTATTCGGGGATTTAACCCTCTGGCAGAAATACAAAAATGGATGAAAATTTGGTCTATATGTAGCTTGTCAGATTAGGATATGCCGTATATGTCGGTAAAATAGATAATTTTGAGATAGATTTTGTGGGGCGCAAGTTACAGGAGAGAATTTATGTACAAGTTGCCTATAAAATGGATGCGATCGAAACAAAAGAAAGGGAAATAGCAAGTTTGCTAAAATTTTCTTCGTAAGCATTTGGAAGAAAAACTGTTTGCCCAATTCCATACCTGTTTAGAGGCAAAGGGTTAGTATGTCAATAAGGGGAAAAAATTGATGCAAGTTTTGTTGAACTCCCTCGTCAGCGTAACCGGCGTGAAGCAAACGAAAAGATCGGGCAGGGCGAAGGTTCGTTCATGTGAGAAAACAATCCCACAAGAAATGCTTTGTATTATGTTGATATGCAGATAGATAGATAGATGGATATTTTTTTAAAGAAAAAAAGTTATTTTATTCATAAAAAATGTATTCCTTTGGAGTGATTTTTAGAGAGTTTTAATGCACTTCGGCTTTTTGCAAAAATCAAAACGCAAAAAAGTATTAAGAAGTACCCAATTATATATTTTTGTCGTGAAATACGAAAATACATGATGCCCTTTTTGCAACAGATAGCCATATTGTTTTATCAGCATTATGATACAACGATCCATCGACTGGCATTTGTATTTCCTAATCAGCGGTCAGGATTGTTTTTTCGCAAATACCTGTCGCAGCAGACTCGGAAACCTCTCTTTTCGCCTACCATACTGACTATTAACGAACTATTTCTGCGTCTAAATGATAAACAACCTGCGGATCGTATCCGTATGCTATTTTTACTTTACCGGATATATATTCGCCATAGCCACGCAGACGAAAGTTTTGATGATTTTATCTTTTGGGGCGATATGCTCCTTAACGATTTTAATGATATTGACAAATATCTTGTAAATGCTACTCACTTATTTACTAATGTAAAAGATATTCATCAGATTGACAGGAAATTCAGCTATCTTCAACCGGAACAGATTGAAGCCATTCGCACCTTTTGGTCAACTTTTCAACCTAAAAAACAGGGGAAGATTGGGGAAGTAGGGGAAGTCGGGGAAATCGGGGGGAACCGGGAAAACTTTTTAGATATCTGGCAACATTTGCATGCGATTTATACGGATTTTCGACAGGAACTTGCGGCCGAAGGCAAAGGATATGAAGGGATGATTTTCAGAGAAGTGGCTGAGACTTTATCAATTACGAATTACAAATTACGAATTACGAATGGAGAAATATGCGAGAAAATTGTCTTTGTCGGACTGAATGCACTCTCTACCGCCGAAATAAAACTGATGAAAGCGCTTCAAAAACAGGGAATGGCCGATTTTTACTGGGATTGCGGCCCCAAATATCTATCCCCGACTTCCCCTGCTTCCCCGATTTCCCCAATTTTAGACAACGAAAACAAAGCATCGTTTTTTATCCGTGAAAACCTGAAAATGTTTCCTTCCGCATACCCATTGCCTGAAGAATCGCATAGTTGGCCTGAGATTGAATTGATTGGAATTCCTTCGCGCACAGGCCAGGTAAAACAGGTGTATCCGGTATTGAAAGAAATGTTGGCCGGAAGAGCCGAGCCTGACCCTGAAGAAGCCTTGCAAACTGCCATTGTTTTGCCTGACGAACAGTTGTTAATACCCGTGCTACATTCTATTCCCGAAGAGTTTTCGCGTATCAATGTGACACTTGGTTATTCATTATCACGCGCTCCTATCACTTCGCTGATGGAATCTATTATAGATTTGCAAAAAAAGATACGCCTGACCGACAACCGGACGTTTTTTTACCACCGCGAAGTCCTTTCCATATTGAATCATCCATATATTGTGTCAGCCTGCCCCGATAAGGTTGCCCTTTTCTTAAAAGAAATCGTAGCGCATAACAAGGTATTTATTCCAATGTCCGATTTAAACGCATCGCCATTGTTGGGATTGATTTTTCAACCGGCAACCAACGTCAATGAAATACCGGATTACTTGATTCGGATTCTAAAGGAATTAAACCGGCTCATTACGTCCCGAAACGGCGAAACGGAAAAAGACGAGAACGAAGCCTCTGCGATGGGGGAATTGGAGCAGGAATTTGCATATCATTATTTTACAATGATCAACCGGTTGAATGATATGATCAATGACAGCAAAATACAAATGTCGGTAGAAACCTTTTTCCGTTTACTGAAACGCCTGACCGATTCTATTACCATTCCATTCTATGGAAAGCCTCTTTCCGGGATCCAAGTTATGGGTGTGCTGGAAACCAGGGTGTTGGATTTTGAGAGGTTAATCATTTTGTCGATGAACGAAGGGGTTTTTCCGGCAAAGACAACAGCCGGTTCGTTTATCCCGTATAATCTACGGCGGGGATTTGGTTTGCCGACCTGCGAACATCAGGATAGTGTATGGGCATACCATTTTTACCGCCTGATTGCCCGCGCCAAAAAGGTAAGCCTGCTCTATGATACCCGTACCGAAGGTTTGCAAACAGGCGAGGTAAGCCGTTTTGTACATCAGCTAAAATATCAATATGGCGTTCCTGTAAAAGATAAACTCGTGGTTGCTAATATTTCATCAACGCAACCGATTGCCCTGCAAATCGAAAAGACAGCAGAAGTCATGGCAAAAATGACAGCTTACCTGAAAGGTGGCAACAAAGCGCTTTCGGCAACTACGATCAATACATACATAGATTGTCCGCTGAAATTTTATTTCTCATCAATCGAAGGCTTAAAAGAAGACGAAGAAGTATCTGAATCTGTTGATAACATGGGGTTTGGGAATATTTTCCATTACGTAGCCGAGTGGTTGTACAAGCCTTTTTGCGGCTCGATTGTGACGGCGGATTTACTGAAACAACGTGCAAAGGAACAGCTATTGACGGAGGCTATACACCGTGCGTTTTCTGAAAAGTTTTTCCTGTCTAAAGAAGTGCAGTCGTTAAGCGGACAGCATTATCTGACAGGCGCAATGATTCGGAAGTATGCGCTGAAATTGATTGAAAATGATCAAAAGCTGACTCCATTCAGGTATATCAGGTCGGAGGAAAAGATACAATCACTGTTTCGGTTGACAAACGGACAGGAAATTCAACTGAAAGGTATTATTGACCGGATAGATGAAGTGGATGGGATACTTCGGATTGTCGATTATAAGACCGGTGCAAAGAAAGCGCTTCAATTGAAGTCAATGGAAAGCCTTTTTGATCCGACCGAAGAAAAACGTCAATCAGCCGTTTTACAAGCATTCATGTATTCCTTTATGTATTGGGCAAGCAGACCTTACCCCTACAATGGCGTTCAACCCGTAATATATTATGTGCGCGACTTTTTTTCAAACGCATTCGACCCTGTTATTTATCTTGGTAAAGAAAAACAACCGGTTTGCGATTTCACCACCTGTTGGGATCATTTTGAGGACTGTATGCGTTCCTGTTTGGACAGCATATTTAATCCTGACGCCCCTTTTATACAGACTTCAAGTACAACCTCATGCAGTTATTGTCCTTTTGCAAGAGTCTGCGGAAAGTAAATACAAGTTTGATTCCCCTTAATTGTTCATTATTCATTAAAATCGTATCTTTGCCGGTTAAAGAAAAAATCCGTTTATGGAGGAAGATTTTGATATTCGTAATTCGGGGCGGTTTCCGGAAACAGAGCGCGAATTTGAAAATGCGTTGCGACCGCTCTCGTTCAGGCATTTCAGCGGTCAACATGCTGTGGTTGAAAACCTAAAGGTCTTTGTGGCCGCTGCTTGCATGCGGAAAGAAGCGCTCGATCATGTGTTGCTGCACGGGCCTCCGGGTTTGGGAAAAACGACATTGGCCAATATTATTTCCAACGAACTGAATGTCGGCTTTAAGGTGACGTCAGGGCCGGTATTGGATAAACCCGGCGATTTGGCCGGATTGCTTACCTCATTGGAGAAGAATGACGTCCTGTTTATTGACGAGATTCACCGCTTGAGTCCTATTGTAGAGGAATATCTTTATTCGGCTATGGAAGATTTCAGGATTGATATCATGATTGACAAAGGGCCAAGCGCCCGGTCAATACAGATTGACCTGTCGCCGTTTACGCTCGTTGGCGCAACCACTCGAAGCGGTCTGTTGACAGGGCCTTTGAGGGCGCGGTTTGGGATTAATATGCACTTGGAATATTATGACATCAAGACGCTTACGCAGATCGTGACGCGCAGCGCCGGCCTGCTGAATATAGCATGTGAGCCGGACGCCGCACATGAGATTGCCGGTCGCAGCCGGGGTACGCCGCGTATAGCTAACGCACTGTTGCGCCGCGTGCGCGATTTTGCCCAAGTGAAAGGAAGCGGGAAAATAGACACTGCCATAGCCCGTTATGCTTTGGAAGCATTGCATATCGACAAATACGGCCTTGATCAGATTGACAATAAGCTCCTAACGCTAATCATTGATAAATTTAATGGCGGGCCTGTAGGATTGACAACGATCGCAACGGCGCTAAGCGAAGATCCCGGCACGCTCGAAGAAGTATATGAACCTTTCCTGATTCAGGAAGGTTTTATCAAACGTACTCCTCGTGGAAGAGAAGCCACCGCTTTGGCTTACGTACATTTGGGCAAAACACGCAACTCCACGCAAGCATCGCTGTTTGATTAGAAAGTGTTGTTAATATAGAAAATGGGGCTTAACAGAAGATATTTAACACTATTGTAAAGTCTCAATTAAAATCGTATTTTTGCAACCGATTTTAAAAAAACAATACGTTAATACAATGAATTTTGTTGAAGAATTAAGATGGCGGGGGATGATACATGACATCATGCCCGGAACGAAAGAACAGTTGCAAAAGGAGTTAACGTCTGCTTATATCGGTTTTGATCCGACGGCCGACTCATTACATATCGGCCATTTGGTCGGCGTGATGATGTTACAACATTTTCAACGCGCTGGACATCGTCCGATAGCGTTGGTGGGAGGAGCAACCGGCATGATCGGCGACCCTTCTATGAAATCGGTAGAGCGCAATTTGCTTGATGAAAGCACATTGCGACATTTTCAGGAGTGCCTCAAAAAGCAACTGTCCAAATTTTTGGATTTTGAATCCGACATACCCAACCGGGCGCTTATGGTAAATAACTACGACTGGACAAAAGATTATACGTTTTTAGACTTCATCCGCGATATTGGGAAAATGATAACCGTTAATTACATGATGGCCAAAGACTCGGTTAAAAAACGGCTGAGCGCCGACTCAAAGACCGGCATGTCTTTTACCGAATTTTCATACCAGCTATTGCAGGGATACGATTTTTTGTATTTGTACGAAAACGAAGGTTGTCGTTTGCAAATGGGCGGCTCCGATCAGTGGGGCAATATTGTTACGGGTACGGAATTGATTCGCCGTAAACATAGCGGAGAAGCTTTTGCATTGACTTGTCCCTTGATAACCAAGGCCGACGGCGGTAAGTTCGGCAAAACCGAATCGGGCAATGTATGGCTCGACCCCAAACGCACATCCCCCTATAAATTCTATCAATTTTGGCTGAATGTCAGCGACGAAGACGCAGCTAAATACATTAAAATTTTTACCATGTTGAGTAAAGAGGAGGTTGAAGATTTGGAAGCAGAGCAGGCCGAAGTGCCCCATTTGCGTCCGCTTCAAAAACGTTTAAGCAAGGAAATAACCATTATGGTACATTCTGTCGAGGACTACAATGCTGCTGTTGAAGCATCTGAAATATTGTTTGGAAACTCAACCTCAGAATCCTTGAAAAAATTGGATGAAGATACCTTATTGGCTGTTTTTGAAGGCGTACCCACATTTGAAATATCGTATGATGAATTAAAAGATGGCATAAAGATGATTGACTTGTGTACCGAAAAGGCCACCGTATTCCCTTCCAAAGGCGAAATGCGCAAGATGGTTCAAAGCGGCGGCGTCAGTTTGAACAAGGAAAGAATAGCCGAACCCGACATGTTAATCAATACAAACAATTTATTGAACAACAAATATTTACTAATACAACGAGGCAAGAAAAACTATTACTTGCTAATCGCAAGATAAAATTTTCGATTGGAAAGTTGGTAAATAATTTTTAATTTTTAATTTTTAATTCTTAATTATTTCTTACCTTTGCCCCCGCTTTCAAATAAAGCGCAGTATTGTCTCATGGTGTAATGGTAGCACAACAGGTTTTGGTTCTGTTTGACAAGGTTCGAGTCCTTGTGAGACAACAAAATAAAACGCTAAATTATTAAAAACAAATCTTTTAGCGTTTTCTATTTTGTGAAAATCCCCTAAAAATCCCCATTTATTTTAAAGTAATGAAAAAAGCACATCAAAAAACTAAAGTTTCTCAATGTGCTTAATGAATTCAAAAACAAATACCTCACGGCATCTATTCGGGTGCAAAGATAATCATTTTTAACTGTCAAACAATCGCATCATAAACAACGCACAATTTTTCAAATAAATCGCTCTCTGCCTCTTTGCTCATCTTTGCCCGCATGTAGTCACGGCAAGCCCTAACCACTTTCATAAACAATTCCTTTTCTGTGGAATCATGGCGATCATAAAATCCAAGGATATTTTTAACCCTGACTTTTGGGCAGTTGCACGCATTGCAGAAAATTTGAAACTGCTTTGCTCTCAAAGGCCGCATTGAATACTTTATGCCATTGAAGAAATACCTGTCTTTTATTCCCTTGATTAATTTTTGGATCAACAATTTTTCAAACCGGCCTTCCTTTTTATATTCGTAAAATTGATAGTTTCTTATGTCACAAAATTGTCTTGCAGCTAAAACAACTTCTAAAAATGCGATCCCTTCGATATTTGTGTACGGCTGGAACTCTTCACACAAATTTATTAACTGGCAACGCTGTTTGATGTCCAATCCCTCAATTTCAATTCCGTTTACCGTTCTCATGGCATTTGATTTTTAGGGTGGAACACATTACTTGTCGGGATTTCAATTGTACCCGTTCTCTTTCTTTGAGGGTTTATAGCCGCCTCATGGCTTTCATTGTAACTTGTCATAATAAATTGATATTAAAAAAAGTAACGTGCCTTTCCTGCTGACAAGTTACCATTTTGGGATAAACTGCATCGGCCATTACAACCGACACACAGGGGTACACGTTACAAAATTCTTTTCCACAAAACGAACAGGCATAAAAAAAGCCCTTTTATCGGGCAACCTGCCCAAAATAGTAATCTTGTCACTGGCAAAGATACACCCTTTTTTAAAACCACCAAACTTTTTTTTGAAAAATTGCACAATAATACAATTATCTCTATCTTTGTGCCATGAAAAGAAATATAATTACATACGGCGGATACTTTGAGGCGTTTTTGCTTACTCTTTCTTCAAAAGAAAGAATAAAACTTGATTACGTTATTTCATTGCTTGAAACACAAGACAGAGTACCCGCCAAATTCATAGATTACATACGAGATGGATTGTATGAATTAAAAATGAAGTATAACGGTAACATTTACCGTGTGTTTTTCATATTTGACAGAGAACAAATAGTTGTGTTATTCAGCGGATTTCAAAAGAAGACCCCAAAAACACCGGAAAATGAAATAGATAAAGCATTAAAGATAAAGGAGGATTATTATGCAGACAAACGATCATCAAATTCGTGATTACAGCGCAGTACTGGAAGCGGAATACGGAGCACACGGAACGCCGGAAAGAGCCAAGTTTGACGAGGAGGCATACACTTTTTATACGAGTCAAATATTGTTTCAAACCCGCAAAGAAGCAAGATTAACACAGGCAGAACTTGCAAAACGGATAGGAGCGGACAAATCGTATATTTCACGGATAGAAAACGGTATTACCGTTCCCAGTGTGGCGACTTTTTACCGTATAGCCTCCGCTTTGGGGCGGTCGGTTGAGCTGATGCCGACACAGTAACAGGCAGCCGGACAAGGAATAAAATAAACGGATATTACCGCTTTTAACTGGTGCCGCTTTCCTGTATCAAACAATCATTAACAACATCAAATTGACGTTTGTACACTTTGTTGTACTTCAATTCAATGATTGCCTTGTCTGCAATATGACGTATTGTGTTGCGGTCACGACCTATCAAGCGGCCAATAATGATGTTTTTCCTTTTGATACGTGATTTCAAAACTGAATGATTCAGATAGTACACAAAAAACATCCGTGCATACACAAGTTCTTTTTTACGGCTTCTGCCTGTTATCTGCTCCTGTGTTATACCTGTTGCGCTGCGTATTGCTTCAAATATGTCTTGTGCTGTCATATCTATTCTTTTGCATCAATGTTACGCCGGTATCAAAAAAATGGGATTGGTGGCAAGCCAACCCCATTTCATGGCAAATTCAAACAAACTACATCCTTGACAAAGCACTTGCCATTTCGTTCAAATCGTCCTCATCAATGTAATTCTCAAGCGGTTTCATCTTTTCTTTTATTACATCAACTTTGTTTTTCAACTCTTTCCACTTCATTGCGTCCAAATTGTAATAATGCTGTCGGGAGCAGTCTAAAATGGGAGTCACATCTCCGTACTCTTCGATTAAATACATCTCATACTCTTTAACATCCAGTTTTGCTTTACGCAATTCACCCCGTAGCATTTCAAGATACCTGTCATTTTCTGCCTTGCGAGCTTCTCTCGCTCTTAATTTACCTAAATCCATAATTAATTAATTTTGTGCCGCTTTTACACGGCGGTTAAAAAATATTTAAAAAACACAATCATTTTAATTCTTCTTCCCAAAAATCACCGTTATCTTTCAAAAAATAAGGCAACGTGTTGCGCTGTTCTGCATCTTTGATTCGGTCAGCATTGTCGGCTATCCATTTTTTGAAGTTGTCGGGTACGTCCTTAACTTCATTGACGCTCGTTTCGCTGTCGTTCCAATACTCCTCGTCTGTTTTAAGTAGCGATATTTGATAACAACGGCAGTTTGGATGCCAACCGACAAAGAGAAAATCTTTAGGATATTTGCCCGCGAGGGATTCACATACAGGACAGTCGTAGTGTCGGCCGGAGCGTTTGATTTCAAAGCCTACAACAAAATCCAATTGCTGCCATCGTTCATTGTCGGCTGTGCGGTAGGCCATATTTATCTCTGTTCGGGCAAGTCGCAGGGCATTTTTATAGCTTGAGCGGTAAACGCCCTGTCCTGGATGGTAGGCACGTGCCGCCTTTGACAATTGCAAGACGCCGTATTTATCACGTACACGCCTGAATAGTTTATCAGGCTCATTCAGATACTTTTTAATTCTGCCTGCAATCTGAGCAGCACTTAATCCATTTTCAATTCCGGCAGAAATTGCATATTCAAGCTCTCTCAAATAGTCGCCTGATTGATTCCATATCTTAGCCGACAGATTCAGCCCTTTATCTTTCCTGTTTATGAATGCTTTGAGAGCAGCATTGTTGTAGTTGAAGTACTTTTGATACGCTTTATCCGCTGCATTTACTCCGTAATACATCAAAGCAGACTTAACAAGGTCATCATTGAACTTATTAGAGTTTTGCCATTCGGTTGTAATGGCTTTTACAAATATTGTCCCCATAGCCACATAAAACGCATTTCTTGACTTTTTGACTGTGGCCTTTGTTTCGGGGTAGTCTGAGAAAGAAAATGGCTTGTTGCCGTCGTATGAAGTTCTCAGAGCAATAGCGGCAACTTCTTTGTTGTAAGTGTCGAATACTCCATCGATAAGTGAAACATACTGCTCTGTTCGACTGTTAAGTTCTTTGTATGCCTTACGTGCGTTTGGTAGATTTCGTCGCTTCATTGTCGTTTTCCTCCTCAACTTGATTTGCTTTGCTCATTATATCATAGAAAAAATTCAGTTGCCTTTTTGAATACAATGCCGGTATTTTCAGCGTGTCAAGAATGCCACATTTCAGGGCTTCCTGTAATAATTTTTCCGTTTCTTTGTCAATTCGTATCTTCATATCTTTATCAATTAGTTGTTATTTTATCAAAAAAAATCCCTCATCAACTGCTCATCACTCACATGCCCGTAATCGCGCTGCTCTATTGTTCCTGTAAGCGCATCCGGCCCGTCATCGTGTTCATTCGTTCCAACCTTCAAATAACCCAAAACAGCCGTAGCAAATTCGGGAAACAACCTGATCCAACCCGCAGGCATAAACGTCAAATTTTGCACTGCTGCCGAATGTGAAAATATACGCACATCCTTGTTTACGGTTTGATGAAACCACCTGAAAGACGTTTTATTGTTCTTCATCAAACGACACTGATTTTCAACAGCACGAGCAAAACCACGCCCCCCATTGTTCGACTCAACGACACATTCACGCACACCGTGCTTTGTGAGCATCCTTGCAAGCGCAGGCTCTGTATATTCCATCGGCCTCTGCGTGTACATCACGTCAATAACATAGTTGCCTGTTTCCGTATCGTCATAAACTATCGCACACAAATAGTCTTTACCTGTATCAGCCGTATCCACGTATGCCTTTCTGATGCAACTCCTGAAAGCAGGCATCATATCATATTCCTTAAAATCCATATCGTACATAAGCCCTTCGCTTGGTTTTGGGTCTTGCTGATACAGCGAATTAAACACATGCGGGTTCTTCGCCCTGATAGCCTGCAACTTCTCAAGCGAATGTCTGCCTGGCCAAAGAGCCTCGCCATCATTCCTTGTGTCGTATTCAGTCGGTGCACCCTCTTTAATTGCCCGATATACCACAACAACCCAACCGTCAGGGTTTTCTTCCGCATCATAAACGCCTTGCTGCCTCAACAGCGTACCCGCCAAATCATCCTCATGCCACCTTGTAAACACAATCAACTGTTTACTGTCATTGTGCAAACGTGTTTCCGCTACCGTATCATACCAGTCTGCAATAGATTCACGCACAACCGGCGACCAAGCCGTTTTAGCATCCTTGTAAATATCATCCATAATCAGCACGTCAGCCGGATCGCCCGTCAAAGCACCGCCAACGCCAACCGTTTTGAAACCGCCGCGCCGCCCGACAATCTCGCATTCGTCAGCATTTCGTAACCATGCGCCCGATACAGTTGTAACGTTACTTTCATTCAGGTGCGTATCGGGAAATATTGCCCTGTACTCTTCCGTATCAATAACACGCTGTATTTCTCTGTTGAATTTACGCGCCTTTGTTGCGCTGTATGATACAATCACTGTTTTTGTATCGGGATTTAATCCCAGTATGAAAGCCGGTAACCGCCTTGTGCTGCCCTCGCTCTTGCCATGTTGCGGAGGCATAAATACCATC
>Ga0082212_10009705_pt1 | contig 12387 bp, 10 predicted proteins | sample TergutNt197P3_FD_71548 | JGI IMG/M metagenome (GOLD analysis project Ga0082212, IMG submission 71548) | Neocapritermes taracua P3 segment gut microbial communities from Petit-Saut dam, French Guiana - Nt197 P3 | ecosystem: Host-associated > Arthropoda: Insects > Digestive system > Gut ... | reverse complement strand
ATCACCGTGTCGGAATCTCCAGCTTGCTTCAACGCCTGTGCAATGTCACCAAACTCCAGGTCTATTAGTAGGGGTGCCACCTGCGCCACTTTATTCGAGATAGCAGCTTGGATTGCTGCCGGACGCTGATCTGGGGTGCAACCGGTCAGAGTTATCGCTCCGGTGCCTACTAACCCAATAGTGAGCAGCGCTGACAGCGCTCTTGACAATCGATGCTTTCCGCGATCCATGCTGGTTCCTTTCGCCACATAAAAATGTTTCTAAAGGCAATACTGGCAGTCTAGCGACCTGCGAGGGTCTGCTGGGAGCAGACAGTTTTTTTCGTGGGTTGTGCAGCCGCTGAAGATGCAGCAGCTATATTTGAACCTCCGATGGCAAATAGCTGAAGCAGGGAGTCAAATGCAGTCCGTACCCGAAAGAACCAGAGTGTACGATCTAGTACTGGCTGGGTTTTGCGGACTGCTACTAATATCCAACGTTGGGGCGACGAAGCTGATCGGGTTCGGCTCGGAACTGGTTGTCAATGGTTTCCAACTGCTCCCGATCATCGTAGACGGCGGCGTATTCCTATTCCCGCTCACCTACATTCTCGGTGATGTGATCGCCGAGGTGTACGGACTGAAACGTGCTAACCGTGCCATTTTCGTAGGGTTTGCACTGGCTGGGTTAGCTTCGCTCACCTTCTGGATCATTGATCTGTCTCCAGCGGCTGCCGATTGGCCGATAGCCGATGCTTGGCACCAGGTTTTGGGTTTTGTTCCCCGCATCGTGGTGGCCTCGCTGCTGGCGTATTTAGCTGGACAACTCCTTAACGCGTTCATCTTGGTACGAATCAAACAGCGCTGGGGAGAGGGTCGGCTCTGGGCACGTCTGCTCACTTCAACCGTGGTTGGCGAATTTGTAGACACGTTGATCTTTTGCCTGATCAGTTACGGCTGGTTGGGTGCTATTTTTGGCGGTGATTCTATTCCAGCAGCCACCCTGCTCAACTACATCCTGGTCGGCTGGATTTACAAAGTTCTCATCGAGATCGTGCTGCTGCCCCTCACCTACCGCATCATTGCTCTAGTTCGCCGTCACGAAGACGCTGGCTGAACCCACTTTGCTGATTGCCCCGTTCCCGCAGGTTGCTGTCCCTTTCCCGTCATTCGCGTGTCAATCGCGGAATCCAGTGCAAGAAGCGGTGAGACAGTGAAGAATCGGTGCCAGCTATGGGATTGGCCTACTTAGTTCTGAGGAAGCGGCAGGGTGGAGTCGGATAACACGACGAGTTGACCAGCTGAAAGTCCAGTCTTAACCTCAATCCAGCCATCGCTCTTTGCGCCGAGGCTCACTTCAACGGCTGCTGCTTTATCGGCTGATTCCGACTCGACGACATTTACGACTCCGGTATCGACACCCGTCATCGTCACCGCGGACATTGGAACGAGTACCGCATCATCAGCTTGTCGTACCACAATACTCAGGGCTGCATCGCCACCATGTACCAAGATTAAATCTTTGTCTTCAACAATGGCGGTAGCTGAATACGTCGGTGCGTCGCCTGCCGTCCCAGAAGTTTCCAGCGGATTGATCGAAGTTAGCTGGCCTTTGAACTGGGCTAAGCCCCCGATGGCGCTCAAGCTAACCTCGTCACCAACTTTTACTTGCTGACGAATCTGTAGCGGTAACTCGAACCTGACTTCAACAGCTCCTGGGGTAACGATCGTTACTGAACCTGTCGCTGACTCTCCTTTGACAAGGCTCAAAGCTGCGACGACACCCGAGACTGGCGTCGTTAATGTCGCCTCATCAAGGTTGGCTTTAGCTTGATCTAATCTCTGCTGCGCCTGCAATACATTGACCTCAGCAGCCGCAACTTGAGCCTGGGATACCGTGGCACCACTACTGCTTGGCAACTGTGACCCGGAAGATGGCGGCTTAACATTTGGTGTTTTGCCACTACTTCCAGGCGGCGAGTCGTTGCCTGCAATGGTTCCAGTCGTCAGCAACTGGTTGTAATAGTCAGCCAACACGGCGTTCGCCATTGCCAGGTCAAGACGAGCTTTTCCGCAGGAGTCTAACTCCGCTTCTGTGATTTCGTCTGCCCGGACTGCCAAAGCAACTGCTTGCGGAGTTGGTTCGGCACTGCTTTGCGTCGGAGTTGGAGTTGGTTCCACGGTTGGCGTAGGAGTAGGCGTCGGGCTAGGAGTCGGTGTCGGAGTTGGAGTTGGTGTCGGTTCTGGAGTAGACGTTGGGGTCGGCTCTGGAGTAGACGTTGGCGTTGGTTCCGGAGTCGGCGTAGGCGTCGGTTCGGGTGTTGGGGTTGGCGTGGAAGTTAGAGTTGGTTCTGGTGTCGGCGTTGGAGTAGGACTTTGTGTCGGTGTCGGGGTGGGGGTAGGCGACGGGGTCGGTTCCGGGTCTGGGGTAGGTGTGGGTTCAGGCTCAGGGTCTGGCTCTGGCTCAGGGGTTGGTTCTGAATCAGTTTGATCGAGCTCCAGCGCAGCGAAAATCCGATCACAAACCGTAGGTGGAGCATCCGGATTGTCAGCAGTACTCCAGGCTGAACTCGCACGCACTGTCTCTGCAATCGCCGCGTAGAGCTTGCGCAGATCATCTGCTGAAGGATTCATAGGATTGGGAGTTTGTGCCCCGCCTGGAGAGCCTAGACTTGGGAAAGAACCGCCCGACGGCATCCTATTACCCGCTGAGGAAGGATGCTGAGCCGCATACAACGCTGCTTGCGCATCAGCGAGTTGCGCCTGCGCATTGAGCACCGCCAACTGCAAACTCGCTGCGCCGACCTTTGCCAAAACATCTCCGGCTGCAACTTGATCTCCCAGTTTCACTGGCAGCGAAGTCACTATCTGGTTTGAATCGAACGAAAGGTCAAGTGAACCTACACGATTGAGGGTTCCAGTTGTGGTGTAGGTCTGGCTGATTGAACCCTTTTTTGCGCTAGCCAACGTGTACCGCTGTGCTGGAGCAGCCTGCGCAACCGTCGCCCAAATGCCAAGAATTACTGCCAGTGCCGCAGCAACCCCTATTACCAGACGTGCCTGTTTCATTTCAGTTCTCCTATTACCTTATTCATTCCGCAATGCATCAATCGGAGCTAGCTTTGCCGCTCGGGTGGCTGGATACACTCCAGCTATCAACCCAATGCTCATGGCCACGCCCAGAGCTACGGCTGCCGCGCTGAGCGAAATCCCTATGGGCATCGCAACTGCAACCGAGATGGCAGCCGCGCCAGCGTAACCCAACGCCATGCCTAGCACGCCTCCGGTAAGACCCAGGAAGGCTGCTTCCACCAGAAATTGTCGTCTAATATTCGCCGGAGTAGCCCCCAGCGCCTTGCGCAAGCCGATCTCTCGCACCCGTTCACTCACCGAAACCAGCATGATATTCATGACACCGATTCCCCCCACCAACAGCGAAATCGCAGCGATGGCTCCCAGTACGGTCGTCAAAATTCCGGTGATAGAAGCCATGGTTTCAACCAGTGCAGCTTGAGTTGTGAGTTGAAAGTCTTTTGTGTCAGAAGTCACCCCATGTGCAGTCATCAAGGCCGCCTCGACCTCTTGATACGCCATAGCCAGTGATTGTTCATCGATGCCCTGCAAGTAAATCGTAGATACCGAGTTGATATTCCCATTTCCAAAGCGAGTGGCGAACGTTGAGATGGGAATGACTACTGTGTTTCCTTCATTCATCGCAAGCGCAGACCCGCCTGCTTCAAAGACTCCGATCACAGTGAACGACTGTCCGTTCACCAAAATCGTTTGTCCGAGCGCTGATCGCCTTTCAAAGAGTTGTTCGGCAGTCTCTGGCCCAAGGACGGCGACATTCGCCCCAGAATCCACTTCAGCTTGGGTGAAGAAACGTCCGCTTTCCACCGTTTTTGTACGCACGTCGATGTATGCCGGAACTGTCCCCTGTAGCGAAGCTGTCCAAGTTGTCGTCGCGGATTTGAGAGAGGCCGACCCGCTTTGCACTGGTGCAACTGCGGCAATGTGAGGTGCGATCTGCGGATCGCTAAGCATTTTAACGTCATCGGTAGTCAGCGTGTCAGCGCTGCTATACATGCGGAAATTTCCGCGCTGCTGTACCCCGCCCGGGCTGACAGTCAGCAGATTAGAGCCCAGCGAATTGATTTGACTGGTGATTTCGTTCGTCGCACTTTGCCCCAGTCCCACCGTCAACATAACTGCCGAAATGCCGATCAGGATGCCCAAGATCGTTAGCGCAGAACGCATACGGCGGGCGTTCAATGCTTCAAATGCGGTACGTACAGTCTCAGTCCAAGCTGCGATCATGCTGGCACCTCAACTAACTCCATGTCTGCTGCATCAACGTCTGAGAATTTGCCATCTCGTAGGTGCATAGTCCGTTTTGCTCGCTTTGCAACGTCGGCTTCATGGGTGATTACGACGATGGTGCGTCCGGCATCATTTAGCTCTTGAAAGAGTGTCAAAATGTCGTCGCTGGCTACCGAATCTAGGGCTCCAGTTGGTTCATCTGCTAACAACAAAGCTGGGTCGGAAACTATGGCTCTGGCCATAGCAACACGCTGTTGCTGGCCGCCGGAAAGCTCTCCAGGACGATGATCGACTCGATCTGCTAAACCCACCCGCTCCAAAGCAGCCAACGCCCGAGATCGGCGTTGAGCTCGCTTTACCCCAGCGTAGAGCAGCGGCAATTCAACGTTTCGTACCGCAGTCAATGAGGGAAGCAGATTGAATTGCTGGAATACGAAACCGACTCGATGATTACGAACCTCGGCCAATTGGGTTTCATCCATTTCCGCAACGTTCTCCCCGTCGAGATAGTAGCTGCCTCCAGTGGGAACATCCAAGCAGCCGATGATGTGCATCAACGTCGATTTACCAGAACCAGAAGGCCCCATAATCGCCAGATAGTCCCCTGAATTTACTTCAAGATCAATTCCACGAAGCGCCTCAACACTGATTCCAGTCGAATATGTTTTACGCACCCCGCGCATACTGAGCAAGCTCATCGGCCTGGTCTCCTCGAACCCGAATTTTCCTCACCAGATACGACTCTGACAGGGCCGCCGCCAACTTGAACCGGTCCCATACCTGGGCCCATAAACACTGGGCCGTCTCCTGACGAGGATGCAAGCCGCATCTGAATGATAACTTCATCACCTTCGGCCAATCCCTCAAGAATCTCGGTGTTTTCGCCGAAAACTCGCCCGGTAGTAACAGCTACCTGTTGCTCATTGCCGTCTACCATTCGAGTAACATGAGCTTTCCCATTCAGCTGCGAAATTGCAGCAGTGGGCACACTGAGCACTCCGGTAGCTTGGTCAACGATGATCTGGGCATCAGCACTGGTTCCGGAAAAAAGCTGTGGATGTTCGCCGTCCAACTCGATAGTGACTGGGAATCCAGCGGTGCCATTCGAGACTGACTCGGCGACAATGCCAACTTGGGTTACTTTCCCGTCAATCGGCGCTGGACTTGAATCTAGCGTCACCTTGACTGACTGGCCGGTTTCGACCAGCCGCAGATCGGCGGCACTCACGCTGCCTTCAAGTTTCCATTTCGAGGTGGCAATGACTACAACATGCGCAGCGCTGGCCGAATTTGGAGAGTACTGGCTCAGCTGGCCTCCGGTGCCAACTTGGTCGCCAACCGCGACACCGACTTGAGCAACCGTTCCAGTGATAGTTGAGCGCAGCACTGCCGCTTCAAGGTCTTTCTTGGCTGAATCGAGAGCCGCTTTTGCGGAGTCTACTCTTGCTTTGGCGGCATCTTTTGCGGCAGTTGAGCCTGACTTAGCTTCCGTATACGACGCTTCGGCGGACTTTAAGTTTGCCTTAGCTAGGTCAACCGCGTTTGTGAGTTGAGCCGAATCAATGCGGGCAAGATTGTCACCCTTGTTGATCTGATCTCCCACCTTCACGTACACCTTGGTAACTTCTCCGGATACCGAGAAATTCAAATTTGCCTGTTGTGTTGGGGTCAAGGTTCCGTTCAGAGTGATTGTCTGCGCTAAATCTGAACGTGTCACCGTCGCGTTGATGATCGGGCTTCGCATTGCCTGTGTCGGAGCGGGTGGTCTGGTCAGATACCAGAATCCAATTCCGCCGCCTAATACCGCAAGGACGATACCCAGCGCCAACCAGCGCTTCCATTTTTTCTTATTCGCAGCCATCGCAATCCTGTCATCAGTTTTAACTGAGCCTAATCAATGTTGTTCGCCGAAACTAATGGCGACCCTGTGTGTCACCTGTGAATCTTTACCAGGATAGCCGTTAGCCCAAGCTGGTTGAGTATTGCTCAGCCAGCGATGCGGAACCAGACCGGGGTGTGTGAGCTGTACTGCCAACCCACTTCGACGTTGATGCCAGCCTTAGCCAGCGTCGCGCCGCGCACATATTCACCGCGAGCGATAGCGGTCAGATTTGTCGAATCGAGAACTTGGCGAAGCTGCTCGGCTTTAGCCGAGTAGCCATACCAGGTGAGGATTTCGGTCAACTCGTTAACGTCGTAATAGTCCGCCATTCCCTCACCCGGAACGTACATAAAGGTTTTCGATGGGTAGAACGCTTCGTCGTTCAACTCGAAGGTATGTTGGTGCGCCAAGACGGCAAAGCCACCACCTAGCCGATTGCTAATCGGCTCGGCGATGATGGCGCCAATACCGTTCGCAACCAATTCCTCAATGGTCACGCGACGCTCGGCGAGAGCCTGTTTCAGCGGCAGGCGTTCTTTACCACCGATCACGACGACGATCTCCTCGGCAGAATCAACGTTCAGGTAGTACCGAATCGCGTCGAAGTCGTCCTCCCAGATCAGAGCGCGCTCATCGCCTTCGGTAGTTGCTCGGTCGAACTCAAACTCAAGGTTTCTAAACCTGTGAAAAGGGTTCAAATACTCGGCAACCGCCGCGAATCCATTGCGCAAGGGAACAGTCGCGCTGTGGTCTAAGGTTCGGCGTGATAGCAAGTTTGCCGCAAGCAGGCGGTCATGGTTGGCACGCACTAGTACGGTGTCTGCTCCGACCACCTCATAGAGTCGGGTCGAGAAATCCTCCCCGACAAGGTGGTAGACATAGGGTTCAAAATCAGCCAACTGCAACGCAGCACCTTTGCGGGCGAGTGCAAAAACGTCCGCAATGTTCAGCTGGTTCTCCCAATACGGCGGTGCAGGAGCGGGTTGTGGATTGCCTTCGTACACCACTAATGCTCGCTCCAGATCATTCAGGCTGGTCTTTCCGGTGCGTTGGAGTCGATAGACCGACCAGATACGATCCCCACTGAGCTGACTCAACCAAAGTTCGTTGTCCATCTGGTACAGCTTGTGTCGCACGCCGAACTCGCCAGTCATTTCAGCTAGCAGGTAGCGTTCTTTGTAGGTTTCGAGTTCGGGCAGTTTGGCAAATGCTGGTATTTCTTCACCAGCGAACTCGTCAACGCCCACTGGGGTGTGGAAACGTTCAGCCGTGTAGCGGTTCACGGTTCCAGATGTGGTATTGCCGACGAGGAAAACCGGAACCAGGTCGCCGGTGAAACCATAGACATATGGTGTCTTTCCGAACGGCGCTACCGAACTGAACGGACTCATGTAGAGAACCTCGGATGTGACGTAGCAACAGGTCGGCTCCGGTTCGACTGCCGGAGTTGCCCAAGCCAAACTCGTTCCCAAAACGGCGAAAGCGGTACTAACAGCCAGAACACCAATCAGGGTGCGCTTGCCCGGCCAGGACAGACGTTTTCGCGACTGCTGTGCAATCAGCGCAGTCAGCCCGCCTGAACCGGCAACGATCAAAATATCCACCGGCGCCAGTACCAGTGAACCCAGCGGCTCAAAGAACCAGCCATTTCCGAAGCGATACAGGTTTCCAGACATCATGACCGCCTCCCCAACGTACATGGCCATACAGGTTCCGACGCTTACCAGCACCGGCAGCACGAACGCCCACAGTCGTTTTCGCGCCAAGGTGTAGCTGCCGACGTAGCTTCCAACCGACGTACCCAAAACCACAAAGAATGCGCCGGTCAAGGCGGCGGCGAGCGGAGTCTGAATCGGGGCAGTCTGGCGAAAGAACGCGGTGGTATTGGCGAAAATACACATACTGACTAAAGCCGCCGTGGCGCTGCCGCGCAGTATCAGCGCTTTCGCCCGCGACCAGGCTTCGGCTCGAATCATGCGGGCGAGCCCGTAGAGCAATCCGGCGACCATCGTAATCAGAAACAGGGCGATCAGATAGTAGTGAACTTTGTATGAATCATCGCCAGCGATGTATAGGTATCTGTCGTTGGAAACATACGTCCAAGCCCGCTCCCGGGTGAGTGGAGAGGCGATGCACAGTGCCGATTGCCAAATGTCGACGGTTGGGGCCTCGCCACCGGGAAGATACCCAAGTGTGGATGGGTTCACCAATGTCATTTCGGAAACCCTGATCTGGATGGACTCTAAAAACCGCTCCACCACAAAGAAAATGCCGTAAGCTGCGCCCAAGCCAACCCCAATGCCCAAAAATCTAGGTTTTTTCAGTGCCAGCAAGGCAGGTAGCGCGACAGTGAAGGCCAATAGTGCGGTACAGATGGCGGCGTAGGGAATGACGTATTTCGTGTACTGTTCTGGTTCGATTGCCCCTTCGGACACGCTGATCGCCGTCATACGTATGGCATTGATCAGCGGGTATGCCGACAAAGTGGCCAGCCCAATCAGGGCAATGATGTAAAAGCGACGGAAGGCATTCATGTTCAACCTCGTAAACCTGGGTTAGTTAGCAGCACCAAGGTCACGAGCGCAAGAAAACCGGCCGAGGCGATGGCGCCGATCAGGGTTAGCCTGCGATAGTTCAGGACGTTTGTTACCCGGACTCGGACGCCGCTGTGCCCAAATCCGGCTGAGACGAGCGTTGGTTTGGTATCGGAGAAGCGCAGCAAAGCCTTGGCGTATGAGCGACGTTGCGCTGGGGCGAATTTTTTGACTACCAGCTCGTCGGTGGCCAATTCCATGTCGGTGAAAAAGGCTCGTAGCATCACCCAGGCGAGCGGATTAAACCAATGCAGACAGGCAAGGCCAATGGCGAGCAGCCGCCAAAGATTGTCACGTCGATGCAGGTGTACCTGCTCGTGTGCAAGCACCATACGTCCTTCAGCACTGTCTGGATCAAGGGAGCTAGGCAAGATGATTTTCGGTCGTATCAGCCCAATCAAAACCGGCGAAGTCACGGTATCGGCGTGATAGAGATTGCCTTCGATTAGTTGAGCTTTATTTAGTTCAGCACGGGTCAGGACGTACAAGATAACGGCAGTGGCCAATCCGGCAACAGCGACAATGATCCAAACCAGTGCAGCGACACTGAAGACTTGCCGCAACGATTCGGTCTTAAAAACCAGTGGGGCGTATTGTTCGGCGGCACCAATCCAGTTCATCGCTGTCAGGTTCCAGGTCGGTCTTGGCACTGGAATTACGGTCTCAATCGTCACTAGTCGCTTCACCAAGGAGCCAGTGAGGTTGAACAAGCTCCAATCAGTTGGCAAGGTGAATGGCATCATCAGTCTAAAGAACGCAAGCCCCCATAGCGGATATACCCAACGCCGCGGCAGGGGTTTTACTGCCCTGATTCCTAGCAGTGCCACGATCACCAAACATGAAGCTAGGCTCATGTTGAGCACGAAATAGAAAACGGTGGTAAGCATTGTGGTCAGTCTGCCTGCTCATGCTCATCGATTAGGCGACGCAGGTCGTCAATCTCCGCTTGTGATAGGGCACCTTCAGACATGAATGACGAGAAAAGCGCTGGAATCGAACCGCCAAAGAAAGAGTGCAGTACCGTCTTTGCTTCCTGATGTGCGACAGCTTCCCGACCGACCAAACTTCGGCAGACGAAATCGGGGTCATCGCGTTTGATTGCCCCCTTGGCAACCAATTTCCGAATGACGGTGTAGGTCGTGTTCTTGTTCCAGCCGATCTTTTCGGCAGCCAGTGCAGATAGTTGCTTTGCTGTGGCACCTTCGTTTTCCCACAGCAATTCCATCAGCTTCAACTCGCCCTCAAATAGCTTGATCTGTTCCATCCCACTCCAGACTATCGCAATAGTACAACTCTCAGACTATCGCGCTAGTCCCAGCCCGTCAAGCTCCAGACAGCAGGAGCGGAACAGCTTGGAGCCTTTACCTGTCCAAAAACCCGGTTTTTGCTGCTGAGATCGCTTGACAAACGGTGACCAGTCCCTAAATATTGATAACAAATTCGTAGAGGTGAATTTCGCCTGCGTAGCAACGCTCGGAATTGACCGATAAGGTGCCGCCGAAATGCGGTAGAAATCAAAGGGGATCGATAGTGTCCAGTGAGAAACCGGCAAGTAGTAGAACGAAGAAGGCTGAGCCAGTCTTCACACCGACTCCAGAAGCCAAGGCTAGCGCTACAACAAATCGCATTATTGCGATTGTGATGTGGGTCGTGGCAATCGGACTTGAAGCGTTTGCAATCTTTTGGGTGTTGCGCCCATCCTTCGACGAACTCGCAGCAGCGCAAGGTTTCCCACAGTGGAGATTTTATCTGCTTATCGGGCTGCTAGTCGTGATCGCTGCCTTGGCCATCATCGGCTCGCAGTTGTGGAAGAAGGCCAATCATCTTGATCCAGCATCTTCAAAAGAACCTGTGCGCTTCTTCGTACAGAATCAACTTGGCGCCATAATCGCAATTATTGCATTCGTTCCGCTCATCATCTTGATCTTCTTGAACAAGGACATGGATGGTACTCAAAAGGGTATAGCTGGAGGAATTGGCATCGTCTTGGCGCTGGCAGCAACATTCTTCGGCATTGACTTTACGCCACTTTCGCAAGAGCAGGCAGCAGTCGAATCGCAGGTAGTCACCCAGCTAGTCGGCGAAGACAAGGTTTTCTGGACTCCTGGCGGGAACGTCATGCATCTTTGTGAGAATGTGTCCGATTTTTCCAGGTCGACGGAAATCCTCTCCGGCACGACAGCTGATGCCTTTGCCGCAGGCAAGACCGGTATCACCTTGAACCTGAGGCAAGAATTGGGTGCAAACCAATGCAACCTGCCTACTCCAGACAACATTGACGAAATAGAGGCATGGGTGCGTGAAGCCCGCGCCGCCGCATAGTTGACGCATAAATTATTTAAGCAGCGGTCGTGTCGTCAGATGACGGTACGGCCGCTGCGTTTTTCTCTCCCCTAACAGAGCGAATGCGATCTCGAAGTTTTCAGAGTGTCCATAAATTACCCTCTATTGCGAAATCGGCACTAGCGGCGCTATAAACCGGTAATATCCCACCATGGATGCAATCTCTGAAATCCTCAAAGGGATAGATATCAAAGACTTAGCCGGCCGTTTAGGGACCGACACCACTACCACCAAGAAGGCTGCTAGCGCGGCCATCCCCGCCCTTCTAAGCGGCCTCCAAAGCAATAGTTCCAATGCCACGGGACAAGCGAGTCTGCTGTCAGCGCTGACACAGCACTCCAAAGCTCCTGCCAGCTTGGACGATGTTGACACCGAAGATGGTGCCAAGATCGTGAACCACGCCCTTGGCAAAGGCAAGGCTGCCCCCAAAGGCCTAGCCGGTTTTGATCCCAAGATGATCTCCAATCTATTGCCGATGCTGGCTCCGATGGTGATGTCTTGGCTTTCTGGCCAGGTGCTCGGTGGCGGTGCGAAGAAGCCTGCTGCTGGCGGCGGCGGAAATGACCTCCTCGGCGGTCTAGTTGGCGGCGTGATGGGCAATGTACTCGGTGGCGGTGGCTCCGGGGGCCCTGATTTGGGTGGACTCCTCGGAAATGTGCTCGGTGGAGCACTTGGTGGAAATGCTGCGCCAAAGGCAACACCAGCTGCGCGTACCACTACCACCAGAACCACGGCAGCTAAAACAACTAGCACTGCACGGACTACAACGGCTAGAACTACTGCGGCAAAGACAACTGCCGCCAAGAAAGCTCCTGCAAAGAAGCCAGCGGCAGCCCCGCAAGAACCTGCTTCAGGTGGCGGCGATCTGCTTGGCGGTTTGCTCGGGAAAATCCTAGGTGGGTAGCACTCGGCCTCTGCTTTCCCTTGGTGGTTTGGTCTCGATACGGGTTTCGATACACCGACCTTCGGTCGGCACTCAACCACCGGCAGAGGCGGCTAGCTGGGCGGCAAGGACGTGTTTGCAAGGGCCGCGGGTACCGCGGTAGCGTCCGTACCAAGGACAGGTACAAGAGGCCTCGGCTAAGTTCTCGTTCAAAACGACTAGATAACTCGCTGGTTTGCTGGTAACAGTTGCGTGGGTCGCGTCGGTGAAAGAAACAGCTCCACTGACAGCCAAAGCCCTAGCGTCGTCTAGGCGGGGGTTGCGGCGTCCGAGCAGCGCCGGGTCGTAGGGCAGTTCACGGTGATAGTAAGCCTGGTCTGCTAAGTC
>Ga0082212_10009704_pt1 | contig 12388 bp, 8 predicted proteins | sample TergutNt197P3_FD_71548 | JGI IMG/M metagenome (GOLD analysis project Ga0082212, IMG submission 71548) | Neocapritermes taracua P3 segment gut microbial communities from Petit-Saut dam, French Guiana - Nt197 P3 | ecosystem: Host-associated > Arthropoda: Insects > Digestive system > Gut ... | reverse complement strand
TTGTCTACCGCCCCGTGTACTGATATTATTATACCATTTTGCATATGTTTTGTCAATCGTTATTTTTTCCATTTTTATTTTGCCCTCGCCGCAATAAAAACGGCTTCCCCCTCTATTTCGCATTTCCCGATTTTTGCAGGGAGAAGATAAGTTTCGCCTTTTTTTATGCTGTAAATTTCGCTGTTGTTGATGATTTTGCCTTCGCCTTCTATGCAAATGACGCAATGCATGGAAGCGGTTTCGAGTTCAAAATCCAAATTTTCATATTTTTCCACCCGGAAATATTCGCATTCGCATAATATTTCATGGCCGGGGGAAGTGCGGATTATGGGGTTTTTGTATTCCGCCTTTGTTTTGATGCACACATCCAAGGCTTTTTCTATGTGCAGCTCCCTGGGCTTGTTGTTTGCTCCGAGCCTGTTGTAATCGTAGAGCCTGTAAGTGGCGTCGGAGTTTTGCTGGATTTCGAGAACCAATATCCCTTCGCCTATCGCGTGGATCAGCCCCGCGGGGATAAAATAGGTATCACCGGGCGAAACCTCCATATAGTTCAGGCAATCTTCGAATTTGTTTTTTTGTATTTGCTCCCGCAGTTTTTCGCGGGTATAGCCCGCGTTTAGGCCGTATGCTATTTTCGCGCCGGGCTTCGCGTCCACTATATGCCACATTTCGGTTTTGCCGGATTCGTTTTCGTGCTTTTCGGCATATTCGTCGCCCGGGTGGACCTGGACGGACAGATTTTGCGCCGCGTCGATGAACTTGACGAGCAGCGGGAATTTTTCGAGGCGATAAAATTCTGATAGGCTTTTGCCCGCGTATTTGCCGTTTTCTATGGTGCTTATTCCGTTTTTGTGCACGGCGAGCTCCCATGATTCCGCGATTTTTTGGGATCGGTCGCTCGATTTGCCGTATTTTTCGGCGAGGCGCGTCCCTCCCCAGATTATATCTTTTAAAACGGGTCTTATTTTTAATGGGTATAAATTCATATGCCGGAGCCTCCATTTGTATATTGACAAATCCTGTTTTTTGGTGTATAATAGAAATCAGATTATTGATGTGCGGAAATTTCATTCAATATTTTGCGTAAACGAATTGCCTCCGTGTCGCGCGCCGTTCGCCCATGTGCGCGATGCTTCCGGCGGCAGTTTGGCCTTTGCGTTTTACAAGTCTGCAAATGTAATATTTTTTTATTCAAACATAAGGAGAAAATATGGCAAAAAACAAATCAAAACTAAAAATCATACCGCTTGGGGGCATTCAGGAAATCGGAAAAAATATAACCGTGTTCGAATATGAGGACGATATTTTGGTGGTCGACTGCGGGCTCGCTTTTCCCGACGACGATATGCTCGGAATAGACCTGGTCATTCCGGACACCGTCTATCTTGAAAAAAACTTCGACAAAATCAGGGGGATCGTTTTGACCCACGGCCATGAGGACCACATAGGGGCGCTGCCTTATGTGCTCGGGGAGCTGAATGTACCCGTTTACGGCACAAGGCTCACGCTCGGCATTTTGGGCAACAAGCTCGAAGAGCACAATCTCGAAAAAAAAGTAAAGACAAATACGGTAAAAGACGGCGATGTCATAAAACTCGGCTGTTTTTCGGTGGAATTCATACACGTGAATCATTCGATACCCGATTCGACCTCGCTTGCCATAACCACACCTGTGGGGACGATCATATTTTCCGGGGATTTCAAAGTGGATCTGACCCCGGTGACCAACAGGATGATAAACCTCACTCGTTTCGGCGAGTACGGAAAAAACGGGGTGCTGCTTTTCATGTGCGAATCGACCAATGCGGAAAGGCCGGGCACCACGCGCTCCGAGCGCCAGGTGAAAAATTCTTTCAACCAGATATTCCACACTTATTCAAACAAACGCATAGCCATAGCGACTTTTTCCTCCAATGTCTACAGGATACAGTCGATAATAACCACGGCGAGCGAATACGACAGGAAAGTGGCAATAACGGGCAGGAGCATGCTCAATATAATCGGGGTGGCGATGGAACTCGGGTATTTGAAAGTCCCGGACGGGGTGCTGATCGACATAAACGAAATAAAAAAATTCAACCCCGAACAAATTGTTATAATAACCACGGGCTCGCAGGGGGAGCCTATGTCGGCGCTCCACAGGATGGCCTATTCGGACCACGACAAAGTCAGCCTCGGGCCGGATGACGTGGTGGTGATTTCGGCGATCCCGATACCGGGCAACGAAAAACTGGTGGGGAAGATCATAAACGAGCTCTCCAAAAAAGGAGTGCACGTGATCCACGACATAATCGCCGAAGTGCACGTTTCGGGGCATGCCTGCCAGGAAGAGCTGAAACTCATGCACGGGCTGGTGAAGCCGAAATTTTTTGTCCCCGTGCACGGGGAGCAGAGGCACTTAAAAGCCCATTCGGAGCTCGCGAAATACATGGGCATGAATCCCGAAAACATACTGATTCCCGAAATCGGCAAAATCATCGAGCTCGACGCAAACTCCATAAAATTCAACGGCACCGCGCCAAACGGCAAAATACTCGTGGACGGTTTCGGGGTAGGGGACGTGGGAAACATAGTGCTGCGGGACCGGCGGCACTTGGCGCAGGACGGGCTGATCGTGGTGGTGGCGGCGATAGATGCGGAGGAAGGTTTTTTGACATCGGGCCCGGACATAGTGAGCAGGGGTTTTGTGTACGTGAGGGAATCCGAGGAGCTCATGGAGCAGGCGCGCGCGACCGCGAAAGAGGCGATAGACTGGTGCTTTGAAAACGACACGAACGAATGGAACGAAATAAAGGCGAAAGTGCGGGACGATCTTTCGAAATTTCTGTACAACAAAACAAAGCGCAAACCCATGATACTTCCGATAATAATAGATATGTAAATTTTTAGAGTTTTAACCACAAAGCGGGGCGCACTCCGCAAATCACGTCGAGGATGCAATATAAATCGAGCCCAAAAACGCCGACGCCTCCTTCAGGCGAGACAAAAGCGGCGGAGCTGTTGAGGATGCCGGGCGAGCGCAGCCACCAATAAGACGGCGCCCCGCTGTATTTTGCCTGCCTGTCGGCGTCGTGGGCGTTTGAAAAATATCCTCCGTTGCCATCGGCGAAAAATCTGCCGTTTTCGAAGTCGAAATCTTTGCGGCGCTCGCCCAGGTAGTCCCCGCTGTCTCCGAAATATCTGTCGGCCTCCTCGAGATCAAGCAAAAAAACCATGTCGCAGGTATCCTTGCCGCCCCATGTCCCATACCAATGATTGTTGGGGTTGCGGATCTTTGCCGGGGCGATGCGCTGTTTTTCGTTTTCTGTGAAGCTTTCGAGGAATTCGCCGTTCAGATAATTCCGCAGGGTGCATGACTCCCACACTTCGTCGGTGAATTCCGAATCATACGGGCGCACGCCGACGATGTCTTCCGTAATGATCAGCGCCGCGCCGTTTTGCGCGTCCAAAACGCGCCATTTGTATTTTCCGAACTGCATCGTTTCGCCTATTTTGTCCGAATTCGCCATGGCGAGGCTTTCGCCGCAAAACGGGCATATAGTCAAAGTTTTGCCCGGGGGTGGAATCCATTCGCCCCCGCATTTTTTGCATTTCATAAATAGCTGTTTTCCTTTCTATCAATTCTATCAATTGAATTCAATTGAATTTTTTTCTTGACTTTTGTTTTTGTTTGGCGTATAATAGCGCTAAAAGCATTTTTTAGGAGGGAAAAACAATGAAATACATCAATTTGAAAAATCAAATGAAAGTGCCGGAAATCGCCCTCGGAATGATGAGAATATCCGGAATGAAATTGGCGGAAATCGGCGGGCTTGTCGATGCCGCGCTTGAAAACGGCATAAATTTTTTTGATCACGCGGATATCTACGGCGGAGGCAAATGCGAGGAAATGTTCGCGGAAGCGATCAAAATGGACCCGGGCAAACGCGAAAAACTAATCATCCAGACAAAGTGCGGCATACGCGGCGGATTTTTTGACTTTTCAAAAGAGCATATTCTAAATGCCGTCGATGGCAGCCTGAAAAGGCTGAAAACGGAATACATCGACATCTTGCTGCTGCACAGGCCCGACACGCTCATGGAACCCGAAGAAGTCGCCGAAGCTTTCGAGGTTTTGAAAACAAGCGGCAAGGTAAAATATTTCGGGGTCAGCAACCAAAAGCCGTATCAGATAAAACTGCTGCAAAAATATCTGAAAGGCACAGGCATAGAAATCATCATCGACCAGCTGCAATTGAGCGTGACCAACACGGGCATGATCGACAGCGGGCTGAACGTCAACATGAAAAACGGAAATTCCGTGAACCACGACGGCGACATCCTCGAATACTGCCGCTTGGAGGAAATTTTGATACAGCCCTGGTCGCCTTTTCAATACGGCTTTTTTGAAGGGGCGTTTTTAGGCGACAACGAAAAATTTCCGAAACTGAACGAAACCATAGACAAATACGCCAAGCAATACGGCGCCACGAACTCGGCGATAGCGATAGCGTGGCTTCTGCGCCACCCCGCGAGAATGCAGCCGATCGTGGGCTCGACGAACAAAACAAGGATAGCCCAGATATGCAAGGCTTCGGATATAGAACTGACCCGTCAGGAATGGTACGATATCTATAAGTCCGCCGGAAACATTCTGCCATGAGAAAACCGAGCCACATATATTATATGATTTTTGGACCCGCTTGTCAAGCTTTTGCCGCAGGAAAAATATTAATATGTACATGGAGGACGAAAATATTATGAAGATAACATTGAACGGAGAATGGAAACTATATGGATTCGACCAAAAAACCACTCCGGTAAAAAAATTGGCCGACCTCGAAGGCAAAGAGTGGATGCCCGCCCATGTTCCGGAAGAAGCCCAGCTCACGCTGCGCAAAAACGGCAAAATACCCGAACCTTACTTCGGAATGGGCATGAAAAATCTGCGGAAATACGAATTTTACGAATGGTATTACACGCACGAATTCGATATCGCCGCCCTGCCCGATAACGGCGCGGGCGAGCGAGCCTGCCTAATTTTTGAAGCAGTGGACTGCGTCGCCGAATACCATGTAAACGGGGAATTTGCCGGAAAAAGCGACAACGCGATGATAGCGCATGAATTTGACATAACAGACTTCATAAAAATCGGCAGAAACGAAATTGCCGTGCATATACTTTCGCCGATCGTGGAGGCCGAAAAGCGGGCCGACGGATTCACGGCGGTTCAAAACGCCCAGCAGGGCTGTTACGAGGGGCTGGGTTTGAGGCGTCCCGTGTCGTCTTACGGATGGGACATTTTATGCCGCGCGGTCACAAGCGGCATATGGCGCGACGCATATATCGAATACAGGCCGCACAACAGAATCAAACAATTATATATAACGACGCAGTCGATAAACAAATCGGGCGCCAATCTTGGCGTTATGTATCAGATACAGACGAATGTAGCCGAATATGAGGATCTGAGGCTTAAAATCGAGATATTCGACAAAGATAAGGCCGTTTTCGCCCACGAGCAGGATATTTGGTTCGTGACGGGGGCGTTTTCCATATGGTTTGACAAATGCAAGCTTTGGTGGCCCCGCGGTTACGGCGATTCCCACCTTTATGGCGTAAAGGCTTCGCTTAAGCGCGGAGATGCCGTTTTAAGCTCGGTCGATGCCGTTTTGGGAGTCCGGACGGTCGAATTGAAACGCACGGCGGTGACTTCCGCCGACAATCCCGGTGATTTCAGGTTCGTGATCAACGGCGAGCCGATAATGTGCAAAGGCTCGAACTGGGTGCCCCTCGACGCATTTCATTCCAACGACAAAAACAGGTACGAAGAAGCCCTCGCGCTCTTTTCCGACACAAATTGCAATATATTGCGCTGCTGGGGAGGAAACGTTTATGAAGATCATGCTTTCTTTGATTTGTGCGACAAATACGGCGTGATGGTTTGGCAGGATTTTTCCATGGCTTGCGCGCTTTATCCGCGCGACGGCGAATTTTACGAAAAAATGCGCGCCGAAGCGGTTTCGGTCGTGAGAAAACTGCGAAGTCACCCCTCGATCGTGTTGTGGGCGGGCGACAACGAATGCGACTATAATTATCTGTGGGGGCGCAAAATCGACCCCAATTCAAATTATCTCACCCGCGAAGTATTGAAAACCGCAATCGAAAACGAAGACCCCTCAAGGCCATATATCCCGAGCTCGCCGTATATCACCCCCGAAGCCTACGCCACGGGCAGCCCGTTCGGGCATATGCCGGAAGACCATCTGTGGGGCGCGAGGGATACGTTCAAGGCTGAATTTTACCACAACAAAACCGTGCATTTCATCAGCGAAACGGGATATCACGGCTGCCCGTCCAAATCGTCGATGGAAAAGTTTTTGTCGCCGGACAAATTGTTTCCGTACAAAGAAAACGACGAATGGATACTCCACTGCGCCGACGCTTTCGGCAAACAGGGGGGTTATGCGTACCGCGTGGAACTCATGGCGAACCAGATAAAAGAATATTTCGGCAAATGCCCCGAAAGCCTCGAGGATTTTGTTTTGGCCTCGCAGATAAACCAGGCCGAGGCGAAAAAGCATTTCATAGAAACCACGCGCTTGGCGAAATGGCGGCGCACGGGCATAATCTGGTGGAATATGATAGACGGCTGGCCCCAATTCTCAGATGCGGTGGTCGATTATTATTTCAACAAAAAACTGGCGTACTATTACATAAAGCGCGTGCAGAATCCCGTATGCATCATGATAGCCGAACCCGAAAACTGGCGCTGCGAAGTGAAAGCCTCAAACGACACTTTGGAGAGCCGTTCGGGCAAATACCGGCTGTGGGACGGAGAAACCGGCGAGACGATAACCGAGGGCGGTTTTCATTCGCCGGCCAACGCAAACGCGCATATCGCAAATATACGGGTCTCCCACGGCGAAAAGCGGCTTATATTGATCGAATGGGAAATTGAAGGCAAAAAATCGTTCAATCATTATGTGTTAGGGCATTTTCCCATGGAGCTTGAAAGATACAAAAAATGGCTGAAAACCATAGCCGGGCTCGACAATATGTTTGAATTTGAAGAAATAGGCAAGTGACACGTTTCAGCCTTTGGCCTGGAACATCATGAGCTGTTCGGGCAGGGTGTTCCGCCAGCCCACCCGGAAAGCGGTGAATGCGCTCACTGTGGCGTCGTCTGTGTAAAATGGTATGTAGTGCATGATCTCAAAGGGGAAATACTGAATGATCAGCTGTTTTCTGATATCTTCCCCGTCATTTGGGTAATAGAGATCCACCGCCCCGAAAAGGTGCAGGATTTCATGGGCTATCGTCGCGCTGCATAGCACATAATCATAATCCATGTCATCAGTATAATAGATCACGGCGCGTTCCGCGTAATATTCTTCGTAATCATCAAAAGCAGGGTCGCAGGAAACCGCATAGCTGCGCCCTCTTTTGTTTATATTTATGATCAAGCCGTAATTGTCGAAAGCGGGCCCATTCGCCAAAAGCGCTTCCAAAAGCCCGTTTAGGGAACCATATTCCGTATCCATCAGAAGTATGTCGAGCCAATAATGATAATCCACGTCATTGTAGACACAAGTATCCGTGTCGATGTAAAGCGCGTTTTGCGCGTCGGTCGCATAACAGCGAAGTTCATGCCCGAATAGGCCGGCCTGCGCTTCGAGATACCTGAAAGCCTCGTTTTGCAGCGCATAAAGTTCGCCGACCGATGTTGGATCCCACGAAGATTCGCAGTCGCCAATAAATATATTATAAAACATGCAGTCGCCGATAAAACGCTTTGCGCTTCCGGCGTTCTGCGCGGTGTCGAGAATCGGATTTTGCTCCCATGATACGGAGTTTTCGATATCAAGCAAGTCGAGCCTTTTTTGGCAGTAAAAGAAAAAACTTTCGTCGAGCCGCCAGCCGCCCGGCGTTTTTGTCATCGACAGGCTCCCCTCCGTAAAAAAGGCGTGGTTCAAAATGCCGAATGTGAATTCGGCGCTGCCCTCCGCGAATTCGGCGATTTTTATCGAATCGGAATCGATTTTGGCCTCGAAATTGCTGAAATAATGCGGATAGATATAAATTTCGCCGCCGAAGTTTTCAATCTGCGGCTCCCCGAACATCGGATACCGGAAAAACGGCGAATAAACCTCGGCTGATATGTATATGCTGTCCAGCCTGTCCAAAAGATCGTCAAAATCCGCATATTCCGGAATCGTCACGGGAACATACCACAGCCCGTCGTTCATTTCGCCGAAAATATACTCGCCGTCCGGAGCCGTGAGATTGACAAGAAAGTTGATCATTTGCATATCTTCCGCCGCGAGCCGGATCGCGATTTCTTCGGCATTTTCGAAATCAGCGGAAAGCGTTTCCGAAACGGGCGGCGGCGTTCTCTCTTTTTTGTATATCCGGCATGAGCCGAAATTTACGAGCAGCGCCGCGCAGGCTAAAAACAACGCGGCTCGCTTTTTGAAGCCAAAAATCATTTCCAAATCCCTTTATAGTCTCCCATATTTCTCCACCGCTTCGCGGACCGCTTCAAATTTCCAAATCGGGGTGGGGATGCCGTCGCACTGCACCCAATGCATGATACGCGCGCGCTTTATCCTCGGAAAAAGCGCCGACTTCACATATCCGTCGATGCTTTCCCGCGTGGCCTTCGGATCCTGTATGAACTCGCTGCAAAATACGGCGACCGCGAACAAATCCTCTCCGAGCGCGTCAAGCGCGTGCTCCAGCGGGCAATCCCCTATTTCCGGGGGGGTGAGCGCGTGAATGCCGTCGATTTTCGCTTCCTTGAATTCCTTTAACAGCCCTTTTAGGTGCCCGCACATATGGATAACCGACTTTTTTTTGAATTTATGGGCGATTTCGGTATATTCGCGGATGTGGCCCAGCGTATATTTCCTGTAGATTTCCGGCGATGTGAGTAATGTCGAAGTATTTTCGACCGGGATGATCATCTCCACATCCATGTTTTCGGCGATGGCCGCATATTCTTTCCGGCGCAAATTTTGGACCGCTTCGATCGCGCGCTCCATCAGTTCCGGCTCGTCTGAAAGCAGGTAATAGAAATTCGCGAGCCCGCATTCATATTCTATCAGCGTTTGCACGCCCGAAGCGTTAAGCGTCGCGGCATAGATCCCGCCCTCGCCGATATATGATTCGAAATCTCTCAGGGATTTTTTGCTTTTGGCGAGCTCTTCTCCGGCAAAAACAACGCATTCGGCCGCTTCATAAATATCGATGAGCGTTTTTAAGTCGGCTGCGGTCTCCGCGTTGTATTTTAATATGCGGCCGTTTTTGTGAATTTGTTTTACGCTCCGTTTGCCTATTTTTTGCTCGATGACACTCTGATCCCCCTCGGCGCCCATTGAAGTTTCGTGGGCGTAGCGGACAGAATACGGATATGCCGGAAGGGTGACGGGGCTGTTTTCAAGCCCCCCGTTTCCAAAACAAAAAATGTCGTAGCCGATTTTGTTGTAAAATTCGATCGCGGGCAGATTTTTGTATTCGCCGGAAAACCCCGGGCGCGTCCCGTTGTCGATCAGCGTGGTCAAAACGACCCTGTCGATATTTTTCCCCTGGATTAAATTGCGCATTCTCTCGCGGCTTGTCATATTTGCATGTCCTTTCGATTGTTTTTGGCTATTCAAAGACGCGCGTGGTTTGTTTTTTGTAGTTGTCCCGCATATACTCAAGCCATTCCTGTTTCGTCGAATACGGTATGTGGCCGCGCGGGGACAGCGTGACGGAATTCCATTCTTTGAAACAGAAGCTGAAATTTTCTATTTCGCTTTTAAATACGACAGGGACTTGCATGACGACATTGAAATCCAGAAGTTCTTTCAGCAGGTGCACGCCCTTGGCATCTATCAGCTCATAATTTTTTGGCATCAAAATATATACATTCCCCTTTTCGCCCGCAGGGCGCGTGACCGATAAACTCAGCCGCTTGTTTTCCGGATCCCAATTTACGTCGAGCACTTCGCAGAATCCCTGTTGAATGTGCATATCGGTGGACAACAGCCACGGGTAAGGGCGTTGTTGCGCCATCCTGTACAGTTTGCAGCTTTCCGGCTGGAGCGCGCACGGAAAACCGCCTTTGAACACGCCGCAGTATTCTTCATTCCAAAAATCATATACCACATATTTTTTATCCGCATCGAGGCCTAATTTGCCGAAATCAAGATTCAATTCATAAGCCTGCGCTCCATTATCCATGTTGTATGCGCCCACCAGCATATACGACTCCCATTTTTTATTTATCTCGAGTTTCAATATCCTGCTGTAATCGTGCGGCTGCACGCGTTCAAACAGGTCGGCGGGCTTCGCGGAATGCGGGGTCCGCGGCAGGCACAGCTTTATGTACCGCAGCCGTTCGTCGCCGATATCGGCGATATTGTCCCCGATCATGAGCGGGCTGCCCCCGCCCAGGCCGAACGTGGTCGCCACAATCCGCGCGTGTTCCACGGGATACGGCTTGTCCGCCGTGAATACGTTGAAATCATTCATGTAAAGCGTCCGGTGGGTAAAATAGCTCCCCGTCACATTTTGCAAAAAAGCCTTTATGTTGGCATAATTTTGGTCGTGCAGCACATTCGTTGCATTTCGCCAGTCGGCCAAATAGGTGTCCAGCGGACGGCTTTCCCCGAAATCGCGCCCGATGCGCGCCGCGTCGATTATTCCGGCAAATCCGGGCGACGAGGCCACCGCGGTCTGCATATGGGTATCGTTTCCGGATGCCGCCCGTATTTCGCGCAGCAATGCATAGCCTGCCTGATATGCCGTTTTTGTCTTGTCATATAATACGCTGTTTTCGGCTATGTCGAGAAAATCGAGCATATAATAGCGCACGCCGATTTCGCGATAGTAGGAAAACAGCTTTCTGACAAATTCTATGGTATCGGGGTGCGAACCGTCAAAATTGTAACGGTGCATATGATACCACGGCAGATCGTCGTCTTCGTATTTCCAGCCCCACGGTTCTTCCCGGCAAACGGGATTGCCCTCTTTGTCGCGCAGCAAATGGCCGCAATGTTCCTCGAGCATATTTTTCGCCTCCCCGTAAAACCAGAACGGGGAAACCCACAGCCCCGGCTTGAACCCCAATTCTTTTTGCATCCGAAAAAAATTCGCCAGCCCGCCCGGAATTTCGTCTTTGTTTTCATGAAGCCAGTTGCCGGGGATATAGTCCATGAGATTATTCTGGCTGGTCCAGACATATTCTATGTCGAAACCGCGCAGCCGTTCCCGTATCGCTTTGGCATTTTTTATGGCATGGCGCTCCCACGGTTCCCCTCCGGACGCCGCCGGCCGTCCGAAGCAGCCGATCCAGCCTACGGGGGGCAAGCGCTTTTCGTTTTGATCCGGATTGTATATGTTCTTCACTTTTTCCGCCCACAGTTCGAGCGCGGCGTAGGGGTCGTCGTGAAAGCTTATGCTGCAAAGCTCGGAATTGAAAACTTGATTTGGCGAAAGTTCATATTCGCCGAAGACAAGGCGGGCGCTGTATCTGCATATATCCCCGTTTTCCGCAGTTTCAAGCGCGTGCGCGGTTCTCATCCTGCTCATCGTCAGAAAGCCGACCAACGCGGTGACGCTGGGGCCGGGATCGTGCAAATGCAGCAAATTGCCGGATTCGTAATACGCGCCGTTTTCGATAAGGCGCACCCCCATGTCCCATGAGCTCCATTTCAAAAACGTCGTTTTGCCCGAATGCGGCCCGAATATGTTGCCGCCGTTTTGCAGATCGCAGCATAGCAGATCCCAGCCGCTTATCGTTATCTTCCCATTTCCGTCGTTTTTGACGGAAGCCATGACCAAAACATCGCTTTTGCGCACGAATACCGTCCAGATCCATGACAATCCGGATTTTTGATGCGTGTATTTTGCTGTGTGACGCCTGCCGAAATCAAACTCCTTTTGCTCCGAGGCTTCGAACATGAAATCCGTTAGCTCGGCGCATTCGCCGTTTATTGTTATCCTTCCTCCCATATTCGCAAAAGCCCATTCGCCGCAGCGCACGCTCAGACGCCCGTCAAATTCACCCGGCGCAAAATCCAGCGGCAGCCCGTTTCCCTCCATTTCGGTCAAAAGGCCAAGAATTTCTTCGGACGGGTCAAAATCATTTTCCGTGAAAATATTTCTTTCGCGCATATATTATTTTCCTTTCTCGATTGACTTTCGGAATTTTTTGGCGTATAATGGAGAATGAGGAATTCTGGGGGGGTAAAAAATTTATGAACATAAAATACATCACCGAAAAGATATTCGCGATAAACGACGGAAACGACAAAAGCTTCACGACGGGAGGCACCGTCGGCCGGCAGGGGACGATACTTTTTGGCTGCGACGACCGATTGGACCCCGAAATCATACGGGGCATGGGCCTTCCGGAAGTCGC
>Ga0082212_10009703_pt1 | contig 12388 bp, 10 predicted proteins | sample TergutNt197P3_FD_71548 | JGI IMG/M metagenome (GOLD analysis project Ga0082212, IMG submission 71548) | Neocapritermes taracua P3 segment gut microbial communities from Petit-Saut dam, French Guiana - Nt197 P3 | ecosystem: Host-associated > Arthropoda: Insects > Digestive system > Gut ... | reverse complement strand
AGGGATCTTGATCGGCTGCTGTTTGGTGTTCTTCCTGAAGGTCTCCGGGGTCAGGCCGGTACTCGCCAAAAAACCGTCATAGGTCTGATTGTTCCTCTGTAGTGACGAGAAGAAATCCCTATAGATATCCTGCTCAGTCAGGGTGACAAGGATCTGGGGTACCTCGCCCTGCAGGCGCGAGGCAAGCTCCTCACTGACCAGGCGGATCTTGAGCGAGGACAGCTCCTGCTTCTTCTGCGCCCTGAGCGAGTCGGTGATCCTGTCCCTGAAATCCTGCACGGAATCGAACTCGATCTTCTCCTTGACCCACTCGTCCGTAAGCTCTGGGCGGATCTTCGCCTTGATCTCCCTGACCGTTGCCACGGCATGTGATAGCGCCGTGCTATCCAACCAGGTCTGCTCGCCAGGCTCCGCGCTGAAGTCGAACTCCTTCTTCTCGCCGATACTCATACCAATGAGCTGCCTATCAAAGGCAGCGGGCATGGTACCCCTGTTCAGCTCATAGGGGATGTTATCGCCGGTCAGCGGCTCGACCCGCTCGTTATCAGAGGTGACCTCAAGCTCCAGATTGACATAATCCTGGGCTTGTACAGGTCGGTCGGTGACGTCAACCAGGTCGATGTAGTACTCGAGCATGCCATAGATCTGCTCTTCAACTTCCTCCGGGTCCGGCTCCTCGCTGGGTAGCTCGATCTGCACCGGCTCATAGGAAGACAGCTCAAGGTGAGGGCGTACGGTAAAGGTGGCGGTGTAGGCATAATCCTTGCCCTCTTCCACCAGGTCAAGTTCTTTTATCTGGGGTTTGTCAAGAGGCACAAGGCCTTCCTGGTCTATCGCAATCGGCAGGCTGTCTGACATGATCTCATCAGTTGCCTGAGCCAGGAAATACTGCTTCCCACCGTAATGGTTCTCAAGAACGCGGCGCGGCGCCTTGCCATGCCTGAACCCCGGGATGCGGACCTTCCCTGCCTCCTTATACGCGGAGTCGATATGCTTTAGCACCTCGTCGGCGCTCATGCTGACCGTCAGCTCGATCTTGTTCTCATCGGTTCGCTTGCTCAAAGTCTCCAAAGTACCCATCGTTCCCTTCAGTTCCAGGTGTTTCACGATAAAACACCGCCTGTTTCCTGGTAGGAACCGCTCCTGCTCCGCCTGTCTCTCAGGCCGGATCATGGTGGTAAGCCTACCCTGATTACATCCCTGTAAACCGTATCACTATAGCACAGTTGACCTGTTCAACCTATCATTTGAAGGCTCTGATGGCTTGAATTCTCGGCTCTTTTCCTATAGTGTTTCTACCGCTCGGTTTAAGAGCGGCAGTAGTTCAATTGGTAGAGCATCAGCCTTCCAAGCTGATTGTTGCGGGTTCGAGTCCCGTCTGCCGCTCCAATATGCTCGTGAGAGCCTTCAGGTTCTCACGAGCATATTTTGCAGACGGGGCTCGAATCCGACAGGGGGAGCGCTGGGAAAGCGGGGCGCCAGTGGCGCGCCGCCCGGCGCGAGACCGAGCTTGCGAAGCAAGCGAAGGTTGGAGAGCGCGAGCCGCTCCAGCGGCGAAGCGATCGGCGAGTCCCGTCTGCCGCTATTTCCAAACTACTATCGTTTGTAAAAAGTGGGTTCACCGTCAAGTTTGATTTAGAGCAGAGTTTCAAGTAGAGTGTAGCAGCTGGTTGACAAACTCATGCTTTTTACGCGCGCCCGTAGCTCAGGGGATAGAGTCGCAGACTTCTAATCTGTTGGTCGGAGGTTCGAATCCTCCCGGGCGCGCCAGTGAAACTATGGATCCCCCGAACGCACAACATTCAGCTTTGCTTCTTTCTAAAAGCCTTGCGCTTTTTGATGGCTTTTACAAGGGATACAGCTGCTCCTATCAGTATGAGCGCAGCGATTACCAGCATAACAACAGGGTGGATGTGGAAGAACAGTACTTTCAGTGACTCGCCTGTCATCAGCCCAAACACACCAGCAAGAATAAGCGCGACAGCAGCAACTAGCACCAGAAGAGGACTCATGATGCCAGGTTTCTTGACTGACAGCGACACAGACCCTTCCGCCTTCAGGTCGATGAAGCCCATGAGCAGCGAACAGACCTTGCCGTTCTCGTCAAAACCAAACCAGACGGGATAGGCGCCATCGCCATAGCCTGTTGAAAATACAGGTATATGATAGTCGGTTCCGGGGACTGTCCAGTCAAGGCAGGAGATGTCCTCAATCCCATCGCAGCAGACCCCTTCCCCATTTTGGTTGTAATACTTCTTCTTTGTGTTCTGCTCCAAGAGGTCTTCAAAGTAGTCGGTGTAGATGTCCTCAAAGTCATCTCCGCGTCTTGCCTCGATGTCAGAGAAGGCGCGCAGGGCAGCAGCTTGCGCCTTTTGGTCACAAATGCAGGCAAGCCCGGCATCGATGAAGAGGCCCAGGGAGGAATCTGAGACAGAGGACTTGTCCGCGTTTTTGCTGTCTGTTTTCTCCTCTCTCTCCAACGCCGACTCAAACCGTACAGCCTGTGCATCGCTGAAGCGGACCCTTACAGCAGCAATGTAATCATAGTCGCCATCAGGGACGGCCACAGCTGCCTCTACCTCATACTCACCCGGCGTCACGCGATAGCTGAAGGGTTGGGCCAGGTCAAAAGTGACAAAGAAGTCGCAGGCAATGAGCTCACCCGTGGGCAAGGAAAGCCTGCCAAGGGACATTCTCGCAAACCGTTGCCCCAAAGCCTCATCTACGGCGAAATACTCGTTGACATCAAAGGCTGTACTCTCAAGAACCCGCTCGCTTGCTCCTTCCATGGAGAAGAGCAGCTCCTCGCTACCGTTAAATAGCCGTAAGTCCGGCCTGCTGGCTATGCCCTCTGTCTCTTGTGCAGCCGCCAACAGGGCACCATGAATGGTTTCTTCCCGCCTCTTGCCCTCACCCTGCATATACTGACATTCAATGATGCAGCTGCAGCCCTCGATCCTGCGCATGGTGTACTCAAAAGGCTCTTCATTCTCATAAGACGCGGATTTGTAGAGATACCTCATTGCCCTGATATGCGAAGCGGTATGCTTTTGCCCATAGACACACAGGGTGGCCTCTGAACCGTCCTTAAGGTGGACGGTGTAGACTTCATCGCCTCTTCTGTTTTGGGTGGGCGGGCTGATGCTTAGTGTAATCGCTTTGAATTTGACGAGAAGCGCCTCGACGTCTGTGTCGCGGCTTGGGGCAAAGAAGTAGGCGCTCAGCTTCTTCTCCACGGCCTTTTTCGCGTTCTTACTGGTGGTAACTCCAGTGCTCATGTTGGTGGTGTTGCCATTGCTCATGATCACACCCCCCCTCGGGTGTTTGTGCTGTGGACGCTGTAATAATGCTTGGAACAAGTGTAACTATTGCGTGGCCGCCTGGTGTCAGGGGGACGGTACTGTTTTGACACCTTTGGTGTCATTGGTGTCAAGGGGACGGTACTGTTTTGACACCTTTATGGTGTCAAAACAGTACCGTCCCCTTGACACCCTTGACACCCCCACCTGATCTGGTGCTGGTGAAGGAGCGGGGCTTTCACTATACTGACAGCTATGAATGACATATCTTTTCATGAATTCGCCAACATGGAGACTATACAGGGAGAGTGTAGCCATGTATTCCCGCCTCACATTCACGAATCCCTGTGTATTGGCCGGATCAACAGTGGCCGCGCCGAGCTTTCAATCCTTGGCCGAATAGAGATGTTATCGGCTGGAGATTGTTATGTCATCCCACCGTACACACTCCATACCCTGTCGTCAGTCACGCCTGGACGCTTCAGCTATCAGGTTATCTGTTTTAAGAGCTTTAACAATCATAAAGGGTTCACGGAAAGTGTTTCAAGCGCAAAGGACTACATAGAGAATACCCGTTCCGGGTTCAGCATAGATGCGCTCTCTGACATGGTTCATGTCAGCAAATACCATCTGAACAGGGTATTCAAGCAGGAGTTGGGTATTTCTCCGTATCAGTTCTATATAAGCCATAGGATAAAAAGGGTTAAGCAGGGGCTGCAGGCTGATCTGCCACTATCTGAGATTGCATATGACTTGGGTTTTTACGATCAGAGCCATCTTTGCAATACATTCCTGAAGCACGTTGGTATTCCTCCAACGCAATACGCCCGTTCGTATCACTACGGCTAAAGGAGCGCTGGAGAAAAGCTGGCAAGGATATACAAGCCATTCTCTTTGGCAGTCACACTGTGAGGTGTGTCTTTGGGGATGACAGCCACTACCCCTGGAACGTAGCCTACCAACTCTCCAGCAATATCGCATTCACCGGTTCCCTGGATGACTTGGTGGATCTCAAACTGTCCGTGATGGACATGCTCATTCAGCGAGCAGAAAGGCTCCAGCTTGACTAAGTGGCTGCTGATCTGCCCCTCGGTCATTTCACCTTTCACCAGATGCATCAGGGAAACACCTGCAAAGGATTTATGCGGAATATAGTCGTTCTTACCCGAAGCTGATTCGAACTGCTGTGAAATGCTCATGATTCCCCCTCCTTTTCAACTGATTGTAAGCCAAGTTGGGACAGGAGTATTGCAAATAATTGCGGTATCTAGTGGCTCCCTAAAGGAACGCGGAGATGGACACAGAAGAACCCTTTGTGTTCTTTAAGGTGCGTCATCACAGCAGTAACTCGCGCAATTCCCTGCGTCTGATGGTGAAGTCGGAATCCCTGATCTGTATCCTTCTCCCAAGCTTCAAGGCTAATTGACGGGCGGTTTTATCGAACTCCGCTTCCCCGAAAACCTGCTTATCCGTTACCGTGACCACATCAACACCGCTTAAAGCCAGGTTGCCTCTCCGTATGGAATCATCGGCAATACTCTTTGAATCCGAGTGGAACAGGCTACTGTCATACTCTGCAGCTACCGCAAAGTCTGGCCAGAGCAGGTCACATTTGTAGAAGCGCTTACCCGAACCTTTCATAGCTAAAACCTTTGGGTCGACACGCCTGTTCATCTCTGGAAGAGGGAAGCCATAACCTCCCAGCCTGAACGGCATAACCAGAAGAATCGCAAGCACAGTCTCCATTGGAGAGCCGGAACTGTCAGCAATGTATTGCAATGCCCTGCACGCCCGCTTTACCCCATGCCTACCAGACATTTGAAAGGCAAAAGCTGCAAGCTTCTTTTTGTCGGTTAATGGCTCGACATTGTATGTGGTCTTGCTGCTGCTGCCAGGAGCTTCTGCTGATATTCCGCCTGCAGGTGATGAGTAGGTACCGCAGAGCTCATATCCCAATTCGATTAGCCGAGCCAATGGCAGCTCACCGGCCATTTGGAAGAAACAGAGTTCGGGTGACGCGACAAGAAAGCCCTCGCCTGTATTGACAAGGCATCTATCTGGCATTTTCCCTTTGAATACATGCGGCTTGAAAACCTGCGATGCTCGTCTTGAGTCGGCACTGCTTACTGTTATCTCTATCGGTAGAGATAGCCCATGTAGATTTCCTTTAAATAACGTAGAAGCCATGGGAGGAGAGACAGGCGCCTGCCTTGCACGCTGGCGGTGTTTGTTAGCCTCGCGCGCTTTGCCGTTGGTGCGCCAGTACCGCAGCGCCGACGTATGGGTAATCAGGATCTCCATGCCAAAAGTCTAGCATAAATGAGCGAGATTGACGATTGTGCACGACACTTCGCTCTGTGGAGCAGTGAGGGTGAAGTAAGCATGGGGCTCGACACCCCTCTGACCAGCGGTTTTACTATACGAGAAAAAATGCGGTTTTCCCTACGTATCGTTGTATCGTGCACTATCGTCAATCTCGCTCATTTTCTCAAGGTTTTTGGCAGAGGAGGTTCGAGTCCTTTCGCAATGCAGATTGGGGTTGGTGATCAAAATGATCACCAACCCCAATCTGGTGCGGGCGAAAGGACTCGAACCTTCACGAGTTGCCCCGCCAGGACCTAAACCTGGTGCGTCTGCCAATTCCGCCACGCCCGCACGTATGTGGGATTCTAGCATTGTTTCTGTGATTGCGCTTTTGCAATGGGCAGCCATCGCGCTTTTCTCGTCATAAAGCAGAGCGTCAGGAAGGCCGCCACCCAGGCCGCTCAAAACCACAAACAATGTGAAGGCATCGGGGGACAGCGGGCCGCAACCGCCAAAGGCCAAAGCCTGCCCGATGGTGGATGCCACCACCACCAGGGCCAGGCGGCGGCGGCCTCCCCAGACCCCCAGCACAAAATAGTATTATGTATCCAGCTATTCAAGGGTTGCAAGTAAACACTGTACAACTGGTAGATCATAACGCATTCAATTTAAAATATCCTTAAGGAAAAGAGGGATAATGAAAAAAAACGACATGCACTGCACTCGCTGTGGCGATAATCACAATGACATTCTCGCTGGGAGCTTGTAGCAAATTGAGTACAGTAGAAAAAGATACAACCAGACTGCAAGAATCTAGTAATGTAAACAACATAGCAAGCCAAGACAACAGCGTTGGCGAGACGGTTTTAATAATTCACGGTACAGCATCAATGGCTTATATTCCATCAATCGAAGAGATGTATGAGCATGCCGATTTGGTAGTGATAGCTACCTTTACGGAGGATCTTCGTACTTTTGCAGACCCTTATACAGGAGATCCAACAACAATTGCATCATTCAATATCCTTGAGGTTGTGAAGGGAGATGCTGGTCGATACGCGTCCATTATCATCCCTTATGGAGGTGGTAGAGTTACCGTTGAGGAGTATAGAAACGTATTGATAAAGTCTCCAGGCCGACTAGAGAAAAGTGGGCTTGATAAGTATTCAGAAGAAGAGGCGAAAAACTTGTATGTTGAATACGTTGACATGGATGCACCAATTCACCTTGAAAGCAATGGGCAAAAGTACATGCTGTTTTTAGTTGAAATCCCCCCTGCCATATCACTTACCGAACACTTTGGACCAGCCGTATCAGACGTGAACTATTTACTGAATTCGGGCGGATACTCAATAGCTAAGTTAAATGATAATGGACAAGTGTATTCTGTTTTCTACGATAGATGGGAGTAACTGGTCTTTACATGAAATAGCTCCTCTCAAGGCAGTAATCCAAACCAGATACCGGAATAACATCCCCCTACCCCTGTTGCGGCTCGGCAGCCAGGGTTGGGGTGTCATCCAGGGAACGGATGCTGGGTGTCAGGAAGGCCGCCACCCCGGCTGCGAACAGGCAGATGCCGCTGATGACAAACCAGGCGGCCACCCCGATCCGCTCGGCGATAGGGCCGGCTATCGCCAGCCCAACCGGCGCCGAGAAGGACATGACGGAGCTGAGCAGCGCCATGACCCGCCCCAGCTTCTCCGGCGCTATACGGCGCTGGATGAGCGCGTTGAGGGGCCCGCTGAAGAAGGCGTCGGCTATCCCACCCAGGCCGCTCAGAACCACAAACAATGTGAAGGCATCGGGGGACAGCAGGCCGCAACCGCCAAAGGCCAAGGCCTGCCCGATGGTGGATATCACCACCACCAGGACCAGGCGACGGCCGCCTCCCCAGACCCCCAACACCACTGAGCCCAACAAGAAGCCAATGCCAAAGACGGCCTCTACCAGTGAGGCCGCGTAGCCGTCTCCCCCAAAGTGGTTGAAGGTCATCAGCGGGAACAGGGAGGCGATGGGCATGAATGCCATGCAGCCGAACATGATGACCACAAACAGCGGGGTCATGCCCCTGCAATTGCGCACGGCGCGAAAACCGTCTGCGAGCTCGTGGAACACACCGGTGCGCTCACCCTTGTCCAGGTGCACCTCGGGGATCCGCACGGACAACAGGATGGCAGCGGCGATCAGGGCGCCCAGGGCCCCTCCAAAGAGCGCGAGCTGCAGGCCAAGAGCCGTATACAGAACAATACCCAGGGCCGGGCCGGCGATGTTGGATGCCCCCATGATGCCCTGGTCCAGGCTGGCGATGCGCACCAGGTGGCGGTCGGGGACCAAAAGCGGCATGGCGGCAAGCATGGCCGGCATATGGAAGGCCGTGCCTGTGGAGCGCAGCAATAGGATGAACAGGACCAGGGGCACCGAGGTGAAACCCAAGATGATGAGAAACGCCATCAGGATGGTCACCGCGGCGACGCAGATGTCGGTCACTATCATGATGGACCTGCGGTTGTAGCGGTCAACGATGGTGCCGGCGAAAGGCCCCAGCAGGGCCATGGGGATGAAGTGCATTATGGTTGAGAGAGCCAGGATGGTGGCGCTGCCGGTTGTCTCGGTCAGATACCAGATGAGGGCATAGTTCGCTGCCATGCTGAAGAGGAAGGAGAAGAGCTGCCCGGTCCACACGGCTGCGACCAGTCTTTTCCAGCGCTCGGGAACCGGGGTACCCGCCGCCGAAAGCTCTACCTTTCGTGGCTCGGCATCGACCTGCCCAGAGGTTCCAGAGGAGCCAGAGCTCCCGGGGGTCCCACCGCTCCCGCCGCTCACGCCGCTCCCGGGGGTCCCAGCGCTCATACGCCGCTCCCGCCGCTCCCGCCGCTCACGCCGCTCCCGCCGCTCATACGGCGCTCACCAGCTCGATCAGCTCGGTGCGTGTGTGGATGTCGAGCTTCTGATAGATGCTCTTCACGTGGGATTTCACGGTGTTCTCTGAGACGTAGAACTTCTCGGAGATAGTAGGAATGGTGAAGCCCTTTGCCAAAAGGATGAATATCTCCCCTTCCCGCGGCGTGAACTGATGGGCAAGCGCGATGTCGCCGCAGCGTTGGGCGAGCTGCTCCTCGGGGTACGAGGCCGACAGCTGTGCTGAAAGCTGCGCCGAGAGCTGCAGCTGTCCCTGCTCCTGCTCTTCTGTCTCAATGCCCTTGAAGCTCTTGTCCTTGAAAAGGAACAGCATCACCATGAAGAGCAGATAGGCGGCAACCAGGGCCACCGTTGTCAGCACTATGTCGCTTTGCCTGATGGTGTCGGCATTCAAAAAGCCAACGAGCGTCCCGGCGAACCGGGCGGCATTGGTACAGGCAAAGGCGATGGCGTAAAGCAGGACCGAGGGGATCCTGGTGTCTTGGGCCATGTCGGCCAACATGCACCACAGGATGATGCCCGCAACCATGGCGCCCAGCTGCGTAAAGGAGTTGACAATGCCTCCGGCCGCGTTCCAGATAAGCGGCAACAGGAGGAAGCCCGCCGCCGAGAGGGGCAGGGCTATGGCGTAGATGCGCCCCATATTGAGCGGCTTCTTGACTATCAGCGCAGGGAGGAGCAGGAGCAGCACCACAACGGCGCTGGTCAGCAGCGAGGTATGTTGGAACTGCGTAAGCGGTATCTCCTGTTGGCCGGATATCTGCGACATGAGGCCCGCCAAGAAGAGGAGTATCATCGTCCCCACTATAGGCTGTGAGACACTGCGCAGCGCCCGCTTGAAAACCGGGTTGGAGTATTCCCGCGGCTGACGCCCGCGCACATCAAGCGACTTCTTGGCAAACACCACAGCTACCAGGAACAACGCGGCGGCAAGCAGCAGGTTGACCCCGCTGGGCAGCAGCGTGATGACAAGGTAGATGACCAGGCTCAGCGCATTGCATAGCAAAACGTAGAGGTACACGTTGCGCCTGGAGAGCGTTGCCGAGAAATGCGCCCAGATGAGGATGATGAGGGCGTCTCCCACCGCTAGCAGTGCGCCATCCAGCAGCAACCAGGGGATGACCATGTCGATAGGCAGGTGCCCAGCGAACTGGAAGAGCATGCCGGTGACAAGCAACCCCATGATGACAGCCGCCCCCGAGATCGCCGCAACAATGGAGGTCGCCAGCCTCCTCCAAGCGCGCACAAAAACCGCGATGAGCACAAACACGATAAAGCGCGTTGCATGCACGGAAAGCATGAACATCGTCTGTATGTCGAACCCGTACTCGCCCCCCGAGGAAAGCACGGTCGCAGAATGGAAGACCATGTAGCAGAACACAAGATAGAGCGCGTACCCGCTGAAGAACACCAGCTCATACGCGCGAGAACGCTTCAACAGATCGGACAGATAACCCATTTTTCCTTTGCCAAACAAATCTGCAAATAATCAATCAATTTCTCAAACAGCTATTCTAGCACCTTCTACAGTGCTTTTTAGCAGCTTCTACGCCGCTTTCTCACCCGGTTCAGGTGGGGCGCACGTGCCCACCTGCAAGGAATTTCACCCGCCATCTGGTGATGAAACGGCAGCAAAACCCCCCTACAGTTCACAGTGCGCGGTTACACCCCAGGCGCAGACAGTAGCTCCAAAGGGTTGGAACGGCAACAAACAAGGAAGTGTGAAAGCCAAACATCACTGTTGAAAAGGAGACAACAATGAAGCTCACAAAGAAGGATACGATAAGGACCACCGACCTCAGCCGTAGAGCGTTCCTCGGCCTCGGCGCCACCGCCGCGGTTGCAGCTGGCGTGGGGATGGCCGCCTGCACACCCACCACCGGAGAGAAGTCGGGTACCACAGACGTTACCAGCCAGGGCTCCATCTCGCAGAATGGTTCTGCGACTGGCGCGGCAGGCAGCCCCTCGGATTTCACCCCCAACTTCATGACCCCACCACCCGTGCCAGCCGACGTCCGGGAGATCCTGGATTGCGACGTCCTGGTCATCGGCCTTGGCCTCGCCGGCTGCGCTGCAGTCAAGGCAGCCACGGATGAAGGCGCGACGGTCATCGGCATCGACAAGGCCGCTGAGCTCACCGCCGTCTCCATGGCAGGCGATTTTGGCGTCATCGACTCTCAGATACAGAAAGACCTGGGCATCACCTGGGCAGGCAAGGACGTCATCATCAACCAGCTCATGAAGGACATGTGCTACCGTCCGACCCCTGCCTTCCTCAACTATTGGTACGACCACTCCGGAGCAGACTTCGACTGGTTTGTCGAAGGCGCTGACTTCGAGGTATTGACAAGCACCGCTGCCGACCAGCAGACCGATAAGCCCTTCTATATCCGTCCCAAATGCTTCCCCGCCCTGGAAGCATATGACTACAAGACGGAGTTCTACCCCTACTTCCATGGCACCATCACCACAAATCCCAATATGCAGTGGGCGCTCGACGCCGCTGCGACCAAGGCGGAAGCTGCCGGCGCGGTGCTCAGGTTCTCCACCTGGGGCGAGCAGCTCATCTTAGAGGATGGCAAGGTAGTGGGCGCCTATGTGCGTGACGTTGACGGCAACTACAGCCAGGTTAACGCCAAGGCGGTAGTGCTGACCACAGGCGACTTTGGCGGCAACAAGGACATGCGCGACTATTACATCCCGTGGGCAAAGGAGTTCGCCTGCTACTACACCACCAAAGACGCCGAGGGCAACCAGGCTGACACCGGCGACGGCCACCTCATGGCCATGTGGGCCGGCGGCCGCATGGAGCTTGGGCCCCTCGCGCCCATGACCCACCACATGGGTGGCGCGCTTGGCGTGAACAGCTACCTCCAGCTCAACATGGAGGGCGTCCGCTTCATGAACGAGGACATCCCCGGCCAACCCATTGCCGACCAGCTTTCCCGCCAGCCCGTCTCCAGCGACCCCGATATGGCGGCCAGAGGGCTCAAGTCCTGGCAGATCTTCGACTCCTCCTGGCCTGAGCAGATAGCCGCCATGCCCGACGGCCACGGCTACACCAACCACTTTGTGCCGGAGGATCAGATCGACAACTACCAGACCGTGCTCGCTGGCTTTGGCCTTGGGTACACCACAAAGGCCATGGTCGAGGAGAGCGTTGTCAACAGGGGCGGCATCATCGCCAACAGCATCGAGGAGCTCGCAGAGGGCATCGGCCTGCCGCTTGATAAGGTATCAGCCTCCATCGAGCGTTACAACGAGCTCTGCGCAAAGGGCCATGACGATGACTTCGGCAAGGATTCCCGTCGCCTCTTCCCCGTGCTCAACCCGCCTTTCTATGCCTGCCCCTTTGGCAGCGCGGGCATGCTGGTGGTCATGGGCGGCATCGAGGTCAACAAGAAGCTGCAACCCCTCAACGCCGACAACCAGCCCATCGAGGGCCTGTACGTAGGTGGGAACACCCAGGGCGGCCGCTATCTGGTCGAATACCCCGTCACCGTCGCTGGCATCTCGCTTGGCACCGCGCTCACCTTCGGCCGCATGGCCGGACTGAACGCCGCCGGTAGGGATCTGGAGGCATAGATCCCACAGGCGCTGCTTGCAGCGCCGCTTACATCGATATCCCAATTTGGTTAACCGCCAAATCCTTCCATGGATATGCTCAGTAAGACTGAGAGACAAACGACCCGAAACACCCCTTCGGGTCGTTTGTTGTTTTCTGTGCGAATGGACAGTATGACAAAGAGTGACAAAGGGGACGGTTCTAAGGACAGAAGGGGACGGTTCTAAGGACAGAAGGGGACGGTTCTATTCTGTCCTTTTCAAGGACAGAATAGAACCGTCCCCTTCTGTCCTTAGAA
>Ga0082212_10009702_pt1 | contig 12389 bp, 10 predicted proteins | sample TergutNt197P3_FD_71548 | JGI IMG/M metagenome (GOLD analysis project Ga0082212, IMG submission 71548) | Neocapritermes taracua P3 segment gut microbial communities from Petit-Saut dam, French Guiana - Nt197 P3 | ecosystem: Host-associated > Arthropoda: Insects > Digestive system > Gut ... | reverse complement strand
GGAAACTTCCGTATTTCCAAAGCTCCGGGTATTTTGGAACCGCCCGGATTCAGGATAACCGCGCCCGGATCGGAAATGCCTCTGACGCAATCCGCGCTGGAGAGCGCGGACGGCAAAAGTTATTACAGCCTGTATCCGCTACGCCCCGGCGGTACGATCTTTGAAGTTCACCAGACGCTGCCGTACACAGATGGCAAATATGTTTATGAGAAAAAATTCTTCCAGGATATTCCTGAAATTCTGGTCGGCGCAATTCCGTTTGACATGGCGCTTTCCGGCGGCGAACTCAAAAAGACTGAAGACCACGCGGCGGAAAACTTTTCGGTTTACGCATCGGGCGCGGTCAGGGCGGATGATACGGTAACATGGACTTTTACAGGCGGCACCCCGGTCGCGGAAATGGATGATCACGGGTTTGGCGAAACGATGATAATGGCCATGGACGGCGTCGTCGGCCGCAACGCGCTTGCAATCGGATCAATGATTCTGACGGCTTTCGTTTTCGCCCTATGGTTCGCGATCATCCGGCCTGTACGCGCGCCCGAACCGGAATCCCGGACGTCCCGCGAAAACTCATGACAGCCGGGATAGAAGTCCGAAATCTGGCGAAATATTACGGCCGCTCGACGGCGCTGCGCGACCTTAACCTTGATATAGGCGCGGGAAAATGCGTCGCCGTTTTCGGCAGAAACGGCGCGGGAAAAACCACATTTTTGCGCATCCTCGCCGGCCTTGCGCGCCCTTCGTCGGGCAATATTAAAATAATTTTTCCTGACGGCAAAACACCGCGATTCACGCGCGGCGCGATTGGATATCTGTCGCACGGCATGTCTTTATATCCCGATCTGACGGCGCTTGAAAATCTGCGTTTTTTCGCGGGTTTGATGAACGCGCCCGCGGATGATAAAACGCTGATTCAATGCATGGAGGCGGTTGGCATCGGCGGGCGCGAACTTGATCCGGTGCGGAATTATTCGCGGGGAATGCGGCAGCGCCTGGCGATTGCGCGGGCGTTCCTTCATGATCCCGCGATTTTGCTTCTGGATGAGCCTTTTACCGGGCTTGACCAAACCGGATCTGAAGTTTTGGAAAATTATATCCGCCTGGCAAACGCTAAAGGAAAGACCTGCGTCATGGCGCTGCATGATCTGGCGCGGGGCTATAATCTGGCCGACAGGCTTGTGGTGATAGAAAAAGGCGCGGCGGCGCTGGACGCTTCAAAAAGGTCGCTGACGCTTGACGGTTTTATGGATATGTACCGTCGGATTACTAATAGATAGTGCTTATGCGTAGAATCTGGGCGATATTCAGAAAAGACCTGCTGGTTGAGTTGAGGACCAAAAGCGCCGTCAACTCCATGCTCTTTTTCGGCGTGGTGACGCTGCTGATATTCAATTTCGCGCTTGGCCCTGATGATTTCCGCCCTGTTTTGCCGGGCGTACTCTGGACGGCGTTTGCCTTTGCGGGAACACTGGGACTCAATCGCATGTTCGCGTCCGAAAAAGAAAATCATTGCATTGAAGGGCTTTTGATGGTTCCGGCGGACAGGGGCGTGATTTATCTTGGCAAGATGCTGTCCGGCGTCGTTTTTATGCTGCTTGCGGAAATCGCGATTTTTGCCTTCGGGCTGGTTTTTTTCAACGTGACGGTCTGGAAGGAAATTCCCTTGCTGGCGCTTACGTTTCTGATCGGAACGTCAGGCTTTATGGCGGTGGGAACGCTGCTTTCAGCCATAGCGGTAAACACGAAACTGCGTGAAGTCCTTTTGCCGCTGATTCTTTTTCCGGTAATTCTGCCGATTTTAATAAACGCGGTTGAAGCGACAGGTATTATTCTGAACGGCGGCGATTACGCCGCACTGAAAATGCCGTTAAGCATTATGATCGTATTCACCTTTGTATTCGGAACCATCGCATGTTTGTTGTTTGAGTATGTATTGGAGGATTAGTTCAAGAGGAAAGTTATATGTTTCGACGGCAGTTATTTTATGGCATAACCCTTATTCTTCTCGTGGTAATTATTTTTCTGCTTATGCGCGGCCGGTCCGCGGAAAAAGAACGTGTGATTCAAAACATCAAGGTTGAACAAGTCGCGGCGGAGCAGCCTTCGCCTGTGCGCGTGATTCCGCCTCGCGATCTGGAAATCATCGAATCCGGGATTTCCTGGACCCGGAATCCCGACGAAAAAAACGCATCATCGGCGCGCCACGACATAACCATCAGCAATGCCGGGAATGGCGATTACGCAAGCCTGCGGCTTCGGATGGATTATATTGACAAAGCGGGCAGAATCGTTGAAAACCGGATACATGAAATTAACGAAGCTTTGCCTTCAGGCGGAACGCTGCGAATGTCCGACATTGCAATTGACGGCCTGCCCGATGCCGCGTCGGATGTTCGTTTGGTTATTCTTTCCGCCGACCTGGGCATTTATCAAAATTGACAGCATAAAAATAATTATGTTAAGGTAAAGCTTGTGTTTATAGTTAGGAGTGAGGAGTTAGGAGTGAGGAGTTGTGGAAGCAGATGGATGTCTGCATTTTTAATTTTATTAAATGCGGGCAAAGCCCGCTTCCATAACTCCTAACTCCTAATTCCTTATTCCTAACTAAATTAACCCGGATTTTTAATTATGAAGTCTTTCCCGCGAATGTTTTTAATGATCGTATTGGTCACGGGGGCGGCTGCGACAGCCGGCGCCAGGGATAACGGCGGACGTGTCGCGGGCAATATCTCCGATCTTTCAGGCGGCCCCGTACAGGATGCGTTAATCCGGGTTGTGCAGCTGATTGACGGCCTTGAAAGTTTAATATCAACGCGCAGCGACGAACACGGCTTCTTCAGGACTCAGGCCCTTCCCGCAGGCGTTTATTCACTCCGCATCTCCCATCATGATTACCATCCGGTCGCTACGGCCCAATTTGCCGTTGACGACTCCCGTTCAGTTTCTCTGGAAATCGCGCTGCAAAAATTTGCCGACAGTTTTACCAGGGATGACGATCCTCGTAATCAGGGTTTCATGCAAGTGCTCAGGGGAGTATCCGACCGGCGGCTTATTTTCCGTTCCGTCATGCCCGACGTCGCGGAAAACGCGGCGAATCCTTTCACCCATGGCGGCGTGATGAGCATCGCATCAGGGGCGTCGCAGGGTGAAAGTTACTTTTTGCGTCCTTATGCCAATCAAAGCGGCGTCTCTTCAAATTTCGCTTTCGCGGAACCATTGAGCGCGACAAGCCGTATCGTCCTGTCAGGACAGGTGGATTCCGGCGCTGGTTCGTTCTGGAGACTGCGGAATACCTATAGCCATAAACCTGATAAAGATCACGACTACAGTATTTCCGTGGGCTATGGCCGCATATCAGGAAACCATCCTGTTTCCGATTACATTCCTCCTTCCGCGAACTTCTTTTCGATGCCCGACGGGCTTGAAACTTTCTCTTTTGGCGCGGAAAGCGAAACCAGGTTATTTGATATTCTGGCCGTCCGTTATGGCGTTGATTATTCAAAACTGCATTACGACGCGGACAAGAGCTTTTTTTCTCCTTCGCTGCGGATATTGCTGACACCGGTGGAAGGATGGAGTTTAGAAGCGTTTATTACGTCCAGACCGCGGAGCGATGCCGGTTCAATTACCCTGCCGAGCGGCGAAACGCTGAATCTTTCAGAGCCGACCCTTATCACAATAGCAGGCAACAAAGTGAATATGAGTCAGGCGCGGCATTCCGAAACGGCCGTGCGAAGAAATTTCACTCCGGAAACATCCATCGAATTTGCCATCTTTCAGGATAACATCAGCGGCCCCGGCATACCTTTGCTCATTACGACCGTCACACAGTCGGAGAGACGTTCCTGTGTCATTGAAATGAAAGATGATCAGTCAAACCAAAAAGGACTGCGCTTTATGGCAAAGCACAGGGTTTTTGAATACCTGACCGGATCAATAGCGTATATTTACGGTGAATCAAAAGAAATCACACAGGAGGCGCGGCAGGCGGCAATAGCCGCGCTTGAAGAAAATCCTGAAAATTATATGCGGCAGGGATACAGGCATTCAGTCGCCGGTCGCGTGGACGCATTCATTCCAAAAACCCGTACCAGTGTAATAACGATGCTGCGCTGGAATTCAGGCTATCCTTTAACGACGCTCGACCGCTTCTTTGACGATATGGATATCGGCACGAAATCCGCAAATCTGGAAATAAGACAGGTTATTCCAATGCCCGCTTTCCTGTACGGTCCTGGCCGCTGGGAAGTGATGCTTGAGCTGCGCAACGCGCTTAATCAGGGAAGCAGGAAGCTGGCCGCGTCGGACGGCGAAATAGTATTCGACAGAAACCCGCGCTCGCTGCGCTTTGGCCTGAACTACAGTTTCCATTGATTATTGTTTAATTGTAATTTCAGGCGGAGTAATCGCCCTTATAACCGCCGCGCCGTCGGAACCTTTCAGCAGTTGCACTGTGAGTTTGCCCTGGGCGGGAAGCCGCGTTGAGTCAAAGGCGCCGGGGCGTACCACGGCGCGAAAGTCGTCGGCGGAAACGCTTTCAATGTATTCCGGCGGGGCCAGTATTTGCACGGAAACATGTTCCGGCGTAAATGAATAATCTCCGCCTTCGACAATAACCGGAATTTTGTCAATAGTGTGCAGTTGGCGAACCGGGCCGACGGCAACCTGCACCTGGATGAGATTTTCCTCCGATACGCGAATGGAAGAATCCTGCAGATTCAGGTTAACAAAAAAGCGGCCGGATTCACGCTGATCCTCAAGGGATATCGGCATCGTTTCAACTTCGGTAATAGGCGCGACGCGGGATCTCGCCCCCGTAATTATGACCGACAAAGGCTGCGTAAACCGGTTGTAAATTTCAAATCCCCTCGGAGGCCCGGCGGTAATAGGCGCAACGATCGGGACCTCTTTGGAAACCGTCGTTTCCAGCGTGATTGTCAGCCGCGCGGGGGCGACACGCAGGATCTCTATGCCGCCTCTTTGGTTTATCCGTATATTATCCGGCGTCAATGTTACAATGTGCTCTCCTTCCGAGGCGGTCTGCAAATCCACGACGCAGGTTGGCGGCATTTGGCTGAACAAGGCATTTGAAACCGACGATCCCCGCATTGTAACTTCCACGCTGGCGGGAAGCTGGCCTATGGTTTCCATCTGCTGCGGTTTTCGCACCTCCAGTTGTACCGCTATCACCCGTTCCTGATCAGGGTCCCCGCGCACAAAAAGCCAAAGCGTCAGCGCTATGAAAAGCGAAGCGGTTTTCAGCGGCCAGTCATTAAAAACGAATCTGCGCAGAAAATTTTTCATACCGCTTCCTTTCCTTCCCGCTCCTGCTTTTTTGTTTCTTCTGAAACATTACGTTCGGCGATCGCGGATTTGAGCGCGTTTCTCAGTTCATTGCCTGAAAGATTCCGCGTAATTTTCCCGCCTATGGCCAGTGAAATCGTTCCGTTTTCCTCGGACACAATCACCGCGACGGCGTCGGTTTCCTCGGTGATGCCGATTCCGGCTCTATGGCGCGTACCGAGTTCCTGGCTGAGGTGCAGGTCAAGCGTCAGTGGAAGAAAGCAGCCGGCAGCGACAATACGGTTCTTCCGCACAATGACGGCGCCGTCGTGCAGAGGCGTTTTAGGGAAGAAGATTGTATCCAGCAAATGGTAAGTGATTACCGCGTCAAGTTTAATTCCGGATTCGGCGTAATTCCTGAGGCCGACCTCGCGTTCCAGGATTATAAGCGCGCCGATTTTCTGTGAAGCAAGCGTGGAAGCCGCCTGAACGATTTCATCGACGCCGTAGTCCGTATGTATCCGGCGCCCCCAGATTGAGAAAACTCCGATTCTCGTCAGGATCATACGGAGCTCGTTCTGATAAAGAACTATGATGGCAAAGAATATATAGGTAAAAACGTTGGAAAGAAGCCACTGGATTGCGGCCAGATTATAAAAACGGGTAATCCAGAAAAACCCGAACAGCGCGATGATGCCGAGCGTCATCTGCATGCCGCGTGTTCCCTTCATAAGCAGCAGAAAACGATAGGAAATGAAGGTGACAATCGCGATGTCGATCAGATCGCGAAAAGAAAAAGACGTGATCCGCAAAAGTTCCAGCATCGAATCCATGTTTTACATTGCAGGGGCGCGATTTATCGCGCCCAAAATTCATCCGTTATTATTAATTGGGCGCGATAAATCGCGCCCCGACGCGCCCGCACGGGCGATTACATCCGTTATATCCGCGGCCTCGCGCGCGGCCGCGACATCGTGCACGCGAACGGCGTGCGCCCCGCACAAAATTGAGACCGCTACCGTGGCGCAGGTTCCAAATACCCGGTCATGCGCGGGTTTGCCTGAAAGCGTGCCGATAAAAGCTTTGCGGGACGTGCCTATCAATACCGGGAACCCGGCGTCGGCAATCCTTTTAATATTCACTATTATCTCAACATTTTGGGCTGCTGTTTTTCCAAACCCAACGCCGGGGTCTAGAATAATCCGATCTGGAGAGATGCCTATGCCTGACGCGCGGGCAACCGCGTCCTTCGCCCAAATATCAATTTCACTCAGTATATCCGGGCTTGGCGGCAGCGTTTGCATATTTTGAGGCGTTCCGCGCATGTGCATCATAACCAGCGCCGCGCCATATTCCGCGACTGCCGCTCCTATTCGCGGGTCCGACGTCATTGCGCTGATATCGTTAATAATGACGGCGCCGTGTTTAAGCGCCGCCCGCGCGACTTCGGATTTTGTGGTGTCCACTGAAATCGGAAGCGGGTATTTAGGCCCGCTTGCCAAAGCTTCCAGCGTTGGAATGACGCGGCTGATCTCTTCATCGACGCCGATTCCGGCGGAACCGGGGCGCGTCGATTCTCCGCCGATATCCAGTATATCCGCTCCTTCTTCCGCGATTTCCCATGCGCGCCGGACGGAGGCTTCAACGCCGAAATATTTTCCCGTGTCTGAAAATGAATCGGGCGTGACATTAAGGATACCCATTACCAGCGTGCGTTCACCCAACGTCAGAGTCATGTCCGCCGCTTTGACGATATAAGATGCGCGGGGAAAAAACTGAGGCATACAGGAACCTCTTTTATCTCGGTCGCCAGCCTTGATTTCGGAGTTTTTAGAGGTTCCCATATCTTTTATCTTTACGCCGGCGCCGATGTCTCCGTCGGATTTAGCAATTGCGGCAGAGAAGGCCGTTCCTGTGCGTCCTCCAGCGCCGGGGTTCCCGCAGAATCAGACCCGGAATCAGCCGGCGGCTCCTTTGGCGTAAGCGGAATTCCCTTTATTACCTGTTCAAGTTCGGAACTATCCAGTGTTTCATATTCCAGAAGAGCCTCGGCCAGCCGCACCAAGGCGTCGCGGTTGCTGTCGAGGATTTTCATAGACAGGTCGTAGCCTTCCTGGATAATCCTTTTTACTTCCCGGTCTATGCGAATAGCCGTATCCTCGCTGTAGTCCCGATGCTGGGCGATCTCGCGCCCGAGAAATATCTGTTCCTCTTTTTTACCGAAAGTCAGCGGCCCCATTTCCGGGCTCATTCCCCATTCGGTAACCATTTTGCGGGCCTGGTCGGTCGCTACCTCGATATCGTGGGCCGCGCCCGTGGTTTCCTGGTCAAGAAACATTTTTTCGGCACACCTGCCTCCCATCAAAATAGCGATGCGGCCTTCGATATAAGTTTTCGCGTAGTTGTGTTTGTCGGCTTCCGGCAATTGCTGGGTCAATCCGAGAGCCATGCCGCGGGGAATGATGGTGACTTTGTGCAGGGGATCGCTTCCCGGAACCATAAAAGCCACAAGCGCGTGTCCCGCCTCGTGATACGCCGTAACCTTTTTTTCGTTTTCCGCGATCACCATGGATCTGCGTTCTTTGCCCATGATGACCTTGTCTTTGGCTCCTTCGAAATCGCGCATCTCGACAACCTTCCGGTTGTAGCGGGCTGCGTTCAGAGCCGCCTCGTTTACGAGATTTGCCAGCGAAGCGCCTGAAAACCCGGGAGTGCCGCGCGCGATAACAGATACGTCGACATTTTCAGAAACGGGAATTTTGCCGACGTGCACTTTCAAAATTCCTTCACGTCCGCGAATATCAGGCAGGGGAACGACGACCTGTCGGTCGAAGCGTCCAGGCCGCAGGAGCGCCGGGTCAAGCACGTCGGGACGGTTGCTTGCCGCAATCAGAATCACGCCGTCGTTGGATTCAAAGCCGTCCATTTCCACCAGCAGCTGATTGAGCGTCTGTTCGCGTTCGTCGTGTCCGCCGCCGAGTCCCGCGCCGCGATGGCGTCCCACGGCGTCGATTTCATCAATGAATATGATGCAGGGGGCGTTCTTTTTCCCCTGTTCAAACAGATCGCGCACCCGGCTCGCGCCTACGCCAACGAACATTTCGACAAAATCAGAACCGCTGATGGAAAAGAACGGGACATTGGCCTCTCCCGCTATAGCCCGCGCCAGCAGGGTTTTTCCGGTTCCCGGCGGCCCCATAAGGAGCACGCCCTTGGGAATGCGGCCGCCAAGTTTCTGGAATTTCTGCGGCTCTTTAAGAAATTCGATAATTTCCGTCAGTTCTTCTTTTGCTTCCTCAACGCCGGCAACATCTTTAAAAGTCACTTTTTTCTGCTGATTAGACATCATCCGCGCGCGGCTTTTGCCGAACGTGAGCGCCTTGTTGCCGCCGCTCTGCATCTGGCGCATCATGAAAACCCAGAAACCTATCAATATAAGTATCGGCAAGCCGTTGAGCAGTATCATTGTCAGCATTGAACTGCCTGCCGCCTTTTCTATTTTTACCGTAACCCCGTTCTGATTGAGTTCTTTCGCCAGATCATACGCGGCATCGAGCGGAATGGTGGTCTTGAATTTTTCACCGTGAATCGATTCGCCTTTAAGCTCCTCTCCGGCAATCGTAACTTTAAGTATCCTCCTTGCCTGCATTTCCTGGCTGAAAGCCGTGAAGTCCTTTTCGGCAAGGCTGGTGTCCTGGGCGTTGAAAATGAACTGCCACGACAAAATCATCACCACGCCGACGACCAGCCATATCAGAACACTTTTAAAATTGGCGCTCAACTGCTAAACCTCCGATTGAAACATTCGGGCTGACGAACGGCAGCGCCCGAATTAAAAAGTATCAGTATACCAGAACCGCTTTGAGATTTTTATGCCATTTCGATCATTTCAGCCAGCAAACACGCTTCTGATTCCGGACGCGCTTCGTATCCGCGAGCCGGACGGAATCCGGGAATCCAGATAACGGCGCCGCCGGCGGCAAGCATCGGCAAAACCGCGCGACGATCCAGCGGGATTTTGGCGTCGATAAGCATTTTTTTTACCTTCCTGCTGTTTGCTCCCCCATACCGGTCGCCCGGTTTTCGTGAGCGTATCGTGAGCGTCTGCGGCAGCGCGGCGAGATCAAACAACGCCTGACTCCTGTTTTCGCGCTCCATTTTCATAATTTCCGACCGGTGAATAATCGAAAAACGAAACAGCGCTCTGATTTCGGGAACGCGCAATTCTCCCGGAATGTTAATTGGGTATAAATAACCATCTGCCGGTTTCGGCGGGTTTTTTTGCAATAACAGGCGGCCGAAGCTGCGGATTACCCTGCTTCCGCCGGGAAAGCGGATTTCGCCGCCGCCGTTTCGTTTTTTGCAGATTGTCAAAAGATTATCGATATGCGCCGCGCCGATGTTCAGCGTTGAACCGAAACCGTCTTTCAGCGCCAGACGCAGAACCTGTTTTTGCAGCGCCGGATGGAGACGCAAAAGACCGGCGACGTCCAGCGAAATCCCTTCTTCGGTTTCAACGCGCAGATTCTCAATGGCCGCGCGCGCCTGCGTCTCGATAAAATCCCATGTTTCGCGGGCAATGCCGGTTTCACGCGCCAGAGTGTCGATAACGCGCGGGTTGAAATTTTTTTCAAGATAAGGAATAAGTTCGCGCCGGATGCGGTTTCTGGCGTAATGAATATCTGTGTTTGTGGAATCTTCGCGCCATTGAACGGCTTTGTCTTTCAGATAGTTGCGGATCAATTCGCGCGAACAGTCGATCAGGGGGCGGACTATTCCATTCCGTAGAACCGGCCGTATGGCGGAAAGCCCCTCGATACCGCTGCCGCGCATTAAGCGGAAAACAGCGGTTTCGGCCTGGTCGTTCCGATTGTGTCCGACCGCGATTTTCCGCGCGCTCACGCTTTGCGCCGCACGGCGTAAAAAACCGTAGCGCGCGCGGCGGGCGCAGGCTTCAAGGTTTTCCCCGGAGTCTTCGGCCTGTTTTTTAACGTCTATGGTTTCAGTTATGCAAGGGATTTCCAGTGTTTCGCACAGTCGCCGCGTAAATTCCGCGTCGGCGTCTCCTTCCGCGCCCCGGATGCAATGATTAAGATGGGCTGCCGTCAGCGTAAGCCGCGCCTCGCGCGCGAGCGTTTTCAAACAGACCAGTAGAGCCGTGGAATCCGCGCCTCCGGATGCCGCGATCACGACATGTTCTCCAGGCGCAATCATGCCGAAATCACGGATGGTTCGTCGAACCCGCAGTTCAAGAGGGTGAAATCGAACCGGCTTTATGTTCTCATTTGTCATTTATGCGCGTGTGCGCCTTGATATGTTGTAGGGGACGCCGCCCACGGCGTCCCTCGTTGTCTTCAGATGGCAACCTCGGTTGGGGGCGAATAATTATTCGCCCCTACATTTTTTGTCTCGGTCGCAAACCTTGATTTTGGGGTTTGCGGAGGTTGCCAGATCAGGAAGTTTTGATGAGCGAAGAATTCACCATGAAAACCCGGTCGTGAATGGTAATCGTGTCGGGGTCGTCCACTTCAAACGTTACGCCGCAGTATTCGATTCCTTTGGAATAAGAAATGTTGTAATTGTCGCCGAGAATCACCGATGGAACCGTGATATGGTTCACCGTCCAGGGCGAATCGAACAATTTCGTTTTAAGACCGCCGGCGATGATATTCGTAATTTCTCCTATGCCGTCAACTACCTGGGCGGTAATCGTATGGTATTGTTCCATGGACATATTCGAAATTGCCAAAGTCGCCACCCGCTCCGGCATTGAAACCGAAATAAACCCCGTGCATTTTCCGCTTAATCCTATGAGGCCGGTAATAGGCGTCTTTGGCAATTGAACCGGGATCTTTGTAACCCCTACAACCCGTACGTTCAATTCGCACATCTGCAGGCAACTCTCAACCGACGCGATTACCGAATTGACAATCAGCGCATTCAGCGTTAAACCTTTAATTTCCGAAACGTTAGCATGATTACTCTTGGCACTGTTACTCATAGTCAACTCTATTTAGAAACAATTAAGTGAAATTTCTTAACAAATACGATTGCATTATGCAGTGATCTTTCTATAACGTCAATATATTTAATGAAACAGATTCACAACTTAATAAATATACTGTATATTTTTCTGATGGACTAAATGGAATAATTTAAATCTAAATTTTTAGGAGACTGAATTACATGGCGTTTAAAGAAAACTTGAGCAGAAGAAAATTCCTGTCCGGAAGCGCGCTTGCGCTGACGCCGATGGCGTTCAACGGGCTTGGCGTGCCGGCGAGCATGGCCGCCGCGCAGTCAACTACCATCATTAAACGGAAACTTGGGAAAACCGACATAGAGATCCCCATTGTCAGCATGGGCGTGATGAATGCCGACAACCCCGCGGTCGTTCAGGAATCCTATAAGCAGGGAATCAGGTTTTTTGATACGGCGCGCGGATACCAAAATGGCCGCAACGAAGAGATGGTCGGCAGAGTCATCAATAATCTGGGCGTCCGCAAAGACGTGTATATCCAGACCAAATCCCGTTCCGGGCTTGTAATTTCCAGTTCAACGGCGGAACAAAGAAAACAGGCGATACTGGGAGAATTGGATAAAAGCTTGGCCGCGCTTCAGATGGATTACGTTGATATTTTTCTCCTGCACAGCCCGTCGATTGACGAGATGACCGACGCCGGTTTGAAAGAAGCGCTGGTGGAAATGAAGAAACTGAAAAAAGCGCGCTACGTAGGCGTTTCCCACCACCAGGGCCAGGCTGAAGTTCTTGACGTCGCGGTAAAAGAAGGTATCTATGACACGGCGACGGTATCCTTCAATTTTACAATGGCGCAGGACGCGGCGCTGCTTAATTCCATCAGAAACGCGGTCAAGGCGGGTCTCGGCGTCATTGCGATGAAGTCGCAGGCGACAGGGCGCGGACAGGCGGGCGGCGTGAACCAGACCGCGGCGCTGAAATGGGTGCTCAACCATCCCGAGATCACCACGGCAATTCCGGGATATACGAATTTTGATCACATGAAGGAAAATTTTTCAGTCGCCTACGGTCTGAATTACAACGACACGGAAAAGAAGTTCCTGTCGGAAAAGAACCTGCAGGC
>Ga0082212_10009701_pt1 | contig 12390 bp, 14 predicted proteins | sample TergutNt197P3_FD_71548 | JGI IMG/M metagenome (GOLD analysis project Ga0082212, IMG submission 71548) | Neocapritermes taracua P3 segment gut microbial communities from Petit-Saut dam, French Guiana - Nt197 P3 | ecosystem: Host-associated > Arthropoda: Insects > Digestive system > Gut ... | reverse complement strand
CTGCACCATCCGTACTTTGTGCATCTCCAGCGGGATACTTTCCCCTGAAAAGAATTGTATATTGGACATAGTTTTCTCCTAAATTAAAAATTGTTGTATGAAAGAAATGTAAACGGCGGATTCGGCCCCTCAGAACGAGGGGCAAAGATAGGAGTAAGAGTATCGGTCAGCAGTAAATTTCAAAAACATCAACGTAATCTAAGCATAAAAAAAGCAATGTGTCAACAGGTTTTTACAACTATCTTGCCTATTCCGCTGTTTTTATATTTTTGCCAAAAACGCCGCTCGGCTTCTAACATTGTATTTGCGGCCTAATTCTTTTCCGACAATGGCTGGTGCGACTGTGGTATTTTCCGTTTTATCAATTCAATAATGTCTTCGGCATAGGCTAGAGCTATTTTCATGTCTTCTTCGTCAGGATCGATTGACCCCGGATATCTGGTTCGGGCCGCAAAGGGAACCAAATATTCGCATTTCGGGCTTAAAATTAAAAAACCCCCATCAAAGGTATTGCAAAATTTAATAAGTTCCATCAAGTCATGCGTTTTGGGAGGTTCCTGATCGTTATATGCGAGAAACGCTTTCAAATACTTTTCCACGGCTTGCTGACAATGAAAACATACAATCTCTGTTGGTATCGGGTGCATAGTCTTCGCTAAAAAACGCGCTGCCATAATATCGTTTTCTGCCTTTATAATCCAGGGTACAACAAATTCCGCATCAACCATAAATCTTTATTCCTTCTCTGGCTATTTTTCTTTCCATGGTGGGCCCTGTCGTCAGCCTTAGATATTTGCTCTTTTTGTTTGTAATTATATCAACCGGTTTTGTTTTTTCCCTTCCTATTGCGTTCATTATTTTTATAGTAGCGTCAAGTTCCCTTATTTCTACTTCATCTTTCAATACAACATACAGATCAAGGTCGGAATCCCTGTGGGGATTGCCGTAAGCGTAGGAACCAAAAAGGTATATTTGCTCCACAGGAACGGCATTGATGATGAGCTCTTTGAGTTTATCCAACTCTGCCTGGACTGCTGTATCCATAGTTTCAGTATCGCATGGTTTTTATGCTTGCGGGAAGCTGTGTTTCTGTGGGATAATAAGCCATGGCCTTAAACTGCGGCATTGTGGGGCTGCCCAATGTGGGCAAATCCACGATTTTTTCTGCCCTGAGTTCCACACCGGCGGAGGCGGCAAACTACCCGTTCAGCACCATTGTCCCCAATATCGGAATTGTCGATTTGCCCGATCCACGCCTGACGAAACTAAGCGAAATTTTCCGGCCCAAACGTACCATTGCCGCGACGGTTGAATTTGTCGATATTTCCGGGCTGAAAAAGGGCTCCTCCAAGGGAGAGGGGCTGGGGAACCAATTCCTGTCCCATATCCGGGAAGTTGGGGTGATAGCACACATAGTCCGCTGTTTTGACGATCCCGATGTCGTCCATGTAAGCGATAGAATCGATCCCGAATCTGACATTGAAACCATCAATATCGAGCTGGCCCTGGCTGACCTGGAAACCCTTGCCAAGCGCAGGGAACGGGCGGAGCGGGCGCTCAAGGTGCAGGTTAAAACGGAACAAAAAGCCGCGGAAATTGTGTTGGGCATTCTGGACAAAATAGGCCCGGCGCTGGAAAACGGCAGGCCGATTCGCTCGGTTCCGTTAAGCGACGAGGAAAAGGCGGCGGTTTACGACTGCCACTTTATCACGGCAAAACCGCAGATCTATGTATGCAACGTGGACGAAGAAGGCATGAAGGCGGTATCAGGCGGCAAGGGCGCTGCGTATGTGGACGCCGTAAAAAAACAAGCGGCTGCGGAAGGCTCCCCGGTGGTGGTGATCTGCGGTAAATTCGAATCTGAGTTAGGTGCAATTGAAGACCCGGCGGAAAAACAGGAGTTCCTGGAGGAACTTGGCCTGAAGGAACCGTCCCTTTCTTCCCTGATCCATGCGGCCTACGATCTTTTGGGGCTGCGTACCTTTTTTACCACCGGAGAAGACGAGTGCCGGGCCTGGACTATCCATGCGGGGGATCCCGCTCCCAAAGCAGCCAGGGCCATACACACCGATTTTGAAAAGGGCTTTATCAAGGCGGAAGTGTATACCTTTGACGACATTGTCCACTACGGGACAGAGGCTAAAATCAAGGAGGCCGGCAAGTACCGCATTGAGGGCAGGGAGTATGTCGTCAAGGACGGCGATGTGATATTTTTCAAATTTAACGTTTGAGGGGGCGGTCATGTTCGAAATAAAAACCTTGCTGAAATATTCGCTGTTCGGCGGTATTCCGGAGGAACAAATTGAAAAATTTATTCCCCTTATGTCAAAGGAAACATACAAACCCGGCGATATCATCATTGTCGAAGGAACCCCCAACGACAGGATCCTTTTTATTCTTGAAGGCAGGGTTTCCATCATCAAGGGCGACACGACAATTTACGATCTGGCACAGGGGCATACCTTTGGCGAAATGGAGGTGCTGGATGTCATGCCTTGCGCCGCTACCATCAAGGCGGTGACCGATGTAACGGTCATGTCCATATCAAACGTATCGCTTCGGGAAATCTACAAAATCGACATCAAATCGTTTTCCCTGCTGGTAATGAACCTTGCCCGCGATCTTTCCCGCCGGCTCCGTGTGGCAAATGAAATAATGGTAGAGGGCAAAATGTTCGATTTATATTCGTCAACACTCTTTATACGTCATTGGACTGACGACATTGGACTGACAACTGATTGAACTTATGCCTGATATATACGATAATACTCCATTCATACCCAGATTTTTCTAAGGAGAGAAACATGAAACAAACATTTAAAATCGTCTGCCTGACGCTGCTTGCCGCAGCGCTGGTTTTGACATTCGGAGCCTGCCAGCGCAAGCAGGCAACCGAAGACGTGATTAAAATCGGTGTTTTTGAGCCGATGACAGGGGCAAATGCCGCCGGCGGCGCGATGGAAGTTGAGGGAGTACAGCTTGCCAATGAATTGAATCCCACGGTGGATGTTGGCGGGAAAACCTACAAGGTGGAACTGGTGATTGCGGACAACCGTTCGGACCGGGTTGAAGCGGCCAACGCCGTGCAGCGGCTTATCGACCGGGACAATGTACACGTGATTCTCGGCTCCTGGGGTTCTTCGCTGTCCATGGCCGGCGGCGAAGTAAGCAGGGATAAGATCCCCGCAATCGGACTTTCATGCACCAACCCCCTGGTAACAGCCGGGAATGACTGGTATTTCCGGGTGTGCTTTATCGATCCCTTCCAGGGAACGGTAATGGCCAACTACGCCTTCAATGACCTTGGCGCAAAAACCGCCGTCATTGTGCAGGAAGTTTCGAACGATTACTCCGTCGGGCTGGCCCGGTTCTTCGTCGATAACTTTGTCCGGCTAACCGGAAACCCCAACGCAATCCTTACCACGGTCAACTACAATACCGGCGACCAGGACTTCAGCGCACAGCTTACCACGATCCGCTCGCTGAACCCCGACGTTATCTTTGCACCGGGCAATTACACCGAATCCGCGCTGGTAATGAAACAGGCCCGCGAGCTTGGCATTGAGACCCCGATCATCGGGGGCGATACCTGGGAGACCCCTGAATTTATCGATGTAGGCCGCGAGCGTGTGGAAGGGGCAGTGTTCTCCACCTTCTTCGCCGCCGAATATGCCGGAACCCCCCAGGCGCAGACTTTCCTCGCGGAATACAACAAACGCTACAATAAAGAGCCCGCCGCGGTGACCGCCCTGGGTTACGATGGTTACCTGGTCGCGTTGGATGCAATCAAGAGGGCCGGTTCGACAGACTCCCGTGCCATCCGGGATGCCATCGCCAGAACCTCCGGTTTTGTCGGTGCTACCGGCATTACCACCCTTGACGAGAACGGTGATGCCACCAAGAGCGCCTACATCAAGGCGGTTGAAAATGGCAGATTTGTGTTCAGGACCATTGTCAATCCGTAGTGGCGTTCGAACAGTTCTTACAGTACCTGTCTAATGCCCTTTCCCTGGGGAGCCTGTACGCCCTGATAGCCATCGGCTATACCATGGTGTACGGGATCCTCAGACTGATCAATTTTGCCCACGGCGATGTTTTTATGCTGGGGGGTTACATTGCCTTTTACGCCGTTACTTTGTTCTTCATGCCCTGGTGGGTCGGTTTTATCGTAGCTCTGGGACTAACCGGAATTTTCGGCATTGGCCTGGAGCGGGCGGCCTACCGTCCCCTGCGCCATTCGCCGAGAATTTCGATTATGATCAGCGCGATAGGTGCCTCGTTTTTAATGCAGAACCTTGCCACGGTTATTTTCGGCGGAAGACCCAAGGGTTTTCCCGTGCCGGATATGTTTAACAAAGTAGTAAAACTTGGCGGCTCGGTTTCAGTGGTGAGCGTCAGTTTAATCATTCCCATATTAACAGCGGTACTGTTAACGACACTGCTCATAATCGTACACAAGACAAAAACCGGCATGGCTATGCGGGCCGTTTCTACCGACCTTGCGGCGGCGCGGCTTATGGCCATTGACGTTAACAAGATAGTTTCGTTTACCTTCGGGGCTGGATCGGTGCTGGCCGCAATCGGCGGGGTGATGTGGGCGCTCAAGTACCCACAGCTTAACCCCACCATGGGAATGATCCCCGGCCTGAAATGCTTTATCGCCGCGGTAATCGGAGGTATCGGCAACATTACCGGTGCGGTGCTGGGCGGGCTGTTACTGGGCTTCATTGAGATCATGGTGATTGCCGTCCTGCCTACCCTTACCGGCTACCGGGACGCCTTTGCCTTTGTCCTGTTAATCATCGTGCTGTTGGTAAAGCCTTCCGGGCTTCTGGGTAAAAACCAGATCGAGAAGGTCTGACAGCATGATCCTGGCAAAAAAGCAGAAAAATGTGCTGTCCGCGGCCTCGCTGGTTGCCATCGCCCTGTTTGTGGTTGTTGCTGACATTTTTTTCAGCTCTTTTTCCCTGCGTATCTTCAACCTCTGCGGGATTTACATCATTCTGGCCCTGAGCCTCAATCTGATAAACGGCTTTACCGGCCTTTTCTCCCTGGGCCACGCCGGGTTTATGTCCCTGGGTGCCTATACAAGCGCCCTGTTGACCATGAGCCCCGCGCAAAAGGAGATGAATTTTTTCATGGCGCCGATTATCGCGCCGCTGGCCAATATCCATCTTCCCTTTATTCCAGCGCTGCTCATCGCCGCCCTGGTGGCGGGGCTGGCCGGTTTTCTTATCGGTGCGCCCGCCCTTCGCCTTCGCGACGACTACCTTGCCATTGCTACCCTGGGCTTTTCGGAGATTATCCGGGTAGTGCTGACCAATCTGCAGAACGTCACCAATGGCGCCCTGGGCCTGAAGGGACTGCCCCGTTATTCGACAACATACATGATCTGGGGTGCGGCCTTTCTTTCGACCATCTTCATCCTCGCGCTGATAAATTCCGCCTTTGGCCGCTCCTGCCGCGCCGTACGTGACAATGAAATCGCCGCGCAGGCAATGGGGATCAATATCGCCAGGGTAAAAATTACCAGCTTTACCATTGCCAGCTTTATGGCGGGCATCGGCGGGGCACTGCTCGGCCACCTGATGAGTACCATCGATCCGCGGATGTTCTCCTTTGCCCTGACCTACAACATCCTGCTCATCGTGGTACTGGGCGGGGTCGGCAGCGTAACCGGTTCGATCATCGCGGCGATTGTCGTGACGATCTCAATGGAAGCACTGCGCTTCCTCGACGGTTCCCTCAACCTGATCTTTATCCAAACACGGGGTCTGCCCGGCTTGCGCATGGTGGTGTTCAGCATTTTACTGATGCTGGTGATCATCTACCGGCAGCAGGGACTAATGGGCAACCGGGAATTTTCCTGGGACATGATCACGGATTTTAAGCTGAACCTTAACAAGCTGCGGTTCAATCCGTTCAAAAGGAAGCGCGGGTAATGCTGAGTACCAAAGCTGTCACCATGCAGTTTGGCGGGCTTACCGCCGTTTCCGATTTTTCGATACATGTTGATCAAAGCGAGATCGTGGGGTTGATAGGGCCAAACGGCGCGGGTAAAACCACGGCTTTTAACATGATCACCGGTATTTACAGCCCCACATCCGGTGAGATTTTCCTGGATGGAAAAAATATTGCCGGCAAGCAGCCCCATGTCATTACCGCCGCCGGAATTGCCCGGACTTTTCAGAACATACGGCTTTTTTCAAAGATGACCGTGCTGGAAAACATACTCGCCGCCTGCTGGCTGCGCGAAAGGCCGGGCCTCTTTGAATCGATCCTCCACCTGCCCGGCTATCTCGCCAAGGAACGGCGTTCCCGCGAATTTGCCCACGAAATGCTCGATTCAGTGGGCCTTTTGGAAAATTCCGGCGACAACGCAACCTCTCTGCCCTACGGCAAACAGCGCCGCCTTGAAATTGTCCGCGCACTGGCAACCGGCCCCAAGCTTCTCTTGCTTGACGAACCCGCCGCCGGAATGAACCCCCAGGAATCCTACGAACTGATGGACTTTATCGTTTCCGTGCGGGACAAGTTCAGTATTTCCGTACTGCTTATCGAACACCACATGCAGGTTGTGATGGGGATCTGCTCGCGGCTGTACGTGCTGGACTACGGCCTGACCATTGCCGAAGGAACCCCCGCCGAGATTCAACAAAACCAGAAAGTCATCGACGCCTACCTGGGGGTTGAATAATGCTGAAGCTTCGCTCCCTTTCGGTCTTTTACGGCGGCATCCACGCTTTGCGCGGCATCGACATGGAAGTTCCCGAGGGAAAGATCATCACCCTGATCGGGGCAAACGGTGCGGGTAAAAGCACCATGCTCAACGCGATTGTCGGCCTGGTCAAGCCTGAGTCGGGAACGATCACCTGGAACGAACAGGACATTACCTCAGGCGACCCGAAGGACATTGTCTCGCAGGGCCTGGTGATGATCCCCGAAGGACGGCGTATCTTCCCCAACCTCACCGTCAACGAAAACTTGACACTGGGCGCATATTCCCGAAACGACAAAGACGGTATTGAAAAAGACCGTGAGCGCTGTTTTGAACTGTTCCCCCGCCTGAAGGAACGCCACCGCCAGCACGGAGGAACCCTCTCCGGCGGCGAACAGCAGATGCTTGCCGTGGCTCGTGGACTCATGTCTCACCCCAAGCTGCTGATGCTTGACGAGCCGAGCCTGGGTCTCGCCCCCCTCATTTCAAAAATGATATTTGACATTATCCGGGAAATAAACCGAAACGGGACTACCATCCTCTTAATAGAGCAAAACGCCCATGCCGCGCTCGAAATCGCCGATTACGCCTACGTTCTGGAAACCGGCGTTATCACCATGCAGGACTCAGGCGCCGCGCTGTTGAAAGACGACAGCATCCGCCGCGCCTACCTGGGCGAAGGGCAGTAGGGGTTGTAAACAAGATTCCTGCCATTACATATTTTAATCGTTTATCTTTCTATTCTTTTTTTGCAATTGATTAATGTATATATGTCGGCAAGCGGTTCGGTGGTGGTTATGTTGAATACTACAGGGAAGGTTGGCACCTTACCCATTGTCTTGGCGTCACGAATCAGCTGCTTTGTTTTTGTGCTGACATCGGCTTTGAGCACCTCCGTGCGGTTTTTCTCCTTGAACCAAACTGCCACGCTAAAGTATCCTTCAAAAACATTAAGCCAGTAGAGGTTTTTCTCTTTTTTTGTTCCGCGCGGCGTTGTCCACCAGTGCTGTCCTTTTGCGGACCATACCTTGTGGGGCGTGTACCATTGCCACTCCTGCTCGATCTCTAAATCAGGCAGGGCATCCTGGAATGTTTCGTATGCGGAAAAACTACTGCCAAGCGCCTGTTCCAGTACTTCGCTTGTCGGCGTCACTTCGCCATCTCTTAACCGCAGGTTTTCGTGGTTGTTCATTTTGCTCCTTTCCACTCTAAAATACTAAAGCAAACCGCATTTTCGTACCCTATATAGTATAGCACACGATGTGCTATACTTAAAAAGCAGGAGCAATGAGATGGGAATTGTACATGCAGAAATTACATTGAAGAACTCTTGGGATGTCGGTAATGCCGAAAACGGCCTCATAAAAGAACAGGAAATCCGCCAAACAACGATTACGGCAATGGTGGACACCGGAGCGGGAACGCTGGTCATCAACGAGGAACTGCGCGAGCGGTTGGGGCTGAGGATAAAGGGAGAGCGTTGGGCTACTTTTGCCAACAATACAAGAGAAAAATGCGAGGTAACCGAGCCGGTTGAAATTCACTGGAAAAATCGTCTTACCGCCGTGCATGCCCTGGTCGTGCCTGACAGCGGTAAGGTTCTTCTGGGAGCCATTCCGCTTGAGGACATGGATTTAATAGTAGACCCGGCAAGGCAGGTGCTGATCGGCGCGCATGGCGATGATGTCGTCTGTTTGGTAATGTAAAACATCGTAACCGGCGGCAGCTCAAACTCAGGCTATAGCCGGACAATCTGTCCTGTCTTAATCGATTCGTTTCCTGCACGCACGATGTCCACGGCGGCCATGCCGTCAATCCCACTTACTTCGGGCGGCCTGCCGTTTCTGATGGATTCGACAAAGCTGATATCTTCGTTTACATAGGCTTCAAAAAACAGGTTGGTCCAGCTTTTGACCGTGTCGCCGCGAAACTGTTTGTCCTTGGTGTACAGAAGGGTGGTGCTTCCCGCAAGCCCGCCTATCTCAATGTGGCCTTCGGTTCCCGTTATGTCGACTTTGGCGTCGTAGCCGTACTGGACGCCCTGTGCCCCGTCGATGTTTCCCAGCATCCCGTTTTTCATCCGCACGTTCATCAGCACAGTGTCGTAGAAATCGGGGTACTGCGCCCTGGCGCCCTCGCAGCGGAAATTGCCCGCTATGGCATAGAGGCTTTCGGCATCGCTTCCCGTGAACCAGCGTAAAGTGTCAATGTCGTGGCTGTTCACCTCCGCCAGGGGGCCGTTGCTCTTTTCGATGTCGTACATCCATTCCTGGGGCGTACTCGGCCCATGTGTCAGGGACTTGACCGTTACCACCTGCCCGATGGCCCCGGAGTCGATCAGTTCCTTGGCCCGTCTGAAGTTCGCGTCAAAGCGGCGCATAAAACCGATTTGCAGGTTAACGGCGTTGGCGGCGGCGGCTTCGTTCATCCGCTGACATTCTTCCCTGTTCATCGCCATCGGCTTTTCGCAGAGGATGTGCTTCTTTGCCTTTGCCGCCTCTATCACGATTTCCTGGTGAAACTTTGTCGGCGTTACCACAACAACCGCGTCCACGGCGCTGTTGGCCAATAAATCACGCCAGTCAGTGTACCACGCGCCGATTCCCAGTTCTGCGGCTGCCCGCCGGGCGCTTTCCTCCACCACGTCGCTGACGGCGATCATTGCGGCATGGGGCACCCGCGACGTAAAGTTCCGCGCATGAATCATCCCCGCGCGGCCCGCCCCGATCAGGCCAATACCTATCGTCTCTTTCATTATATCCTCTCTTTCAATATATACCGCTCAGGGCTTCGATTGATGCCAGATATTTTTGAATGACCGGTTGATACTTTTCGTGGCGTTCCGGGTCGAAGGTTACCGGCGGCTTGTTGCGGATTGTTTTTTGAATCGCCGAGCGGTAGTCGTCTAACACGCCGGCCCCGTAACCGGCAATGGCGGCGCTTCCCACTAACGCCGTGTCGCCAACCTCGGTCCTGATTGCCTGCACGCCCAGCACATCGGCCTTTATCTGCACAAACAGTTCCGAAGACGCCCCTCCGCCGATTGCGGTCATACGGGCGAAATTGCTTTTAGGGTACAGATCCCGCAGCACCGAAAGATAGTAGGCATATTCGCAGGCAATTCCCTCCATGATCGCGCGGAACAAATGCGCCGGCCCGTGTTTCAGATCAAGCCCGGTAAAACTTCCCTTGAGGTTCGGATTCGACGGAAACACCCTCCCCGCAAAATGCGGAACAAAAATGATGCCCTCGCTTCCCGGCGGGAGGGCCGCACATTCCGCTTCCAGATCACCGTAGGAAAGCGGCGGCCTTCCGGTAAAGTTATCCCGAAACCAGCGAACCGTCAGCCCTCCGCCGTTAATGTAGGTCAGGGGGAAGTAACGCCCGTCTTCCGGGGAACGCATCATCATCATGGTCTTGTGTTTGACGTCCGGGGAGTAAGAATCCACCGCGCAGCACAGCACCGAAGCGGTTCCGGCGCAGTCCAGGATTTGATCGTCCTGGAACAGCCCCGCGCCCAGCACAGAGGCGGCCGTATCCCCCGCACCTGCCGCTACCGGAATACCGGCGGACAGCCCGGTCTGGGCGGCAAAGCCGGCAGTGGTCTTTCCCACGATCTCAAAGGGCGATACGATTCGCGCCAGCTTTTCCTTCGCCATGCCGAAGGTTTCTATCAGCTCATCGCTCCAGGTCTTGTTCAGGTTATCGGCAAAACCGGAGTACTGTAAGTGTGTCCAGTCAAAATACGATTCATTGCCGCCAATGCCGCAGATCTTTCCCACCACAAAGGCATGGGGCAGCACAAAAGCCGCCGTCTTTTTGTACGCATCGGGATGCTCGTGCTTCCACCACAGCATTTTCGGGCCGTGGGTAAAGCTCACCGGCGATCCGGTCAGGGCAATGAACCGCTCCTCCGCCCTGTCCTTCACCAGTTTGACATATTCCTTGCAGCGGGTGTCCAGCCAGGAATCGTAATAAGTTGACGCTTCCCCGTCCTTGTCTATACCCATGATACCGGCCATCTGCGAATCGATACCGATGGCCACCACGTCCGTCCCCTTGCAACCCGATTGTTCCACCAGCGATTTGATCACCCGGATAACCGAACCGTACATGTCGTCGGCTTCCTGCCAGGTCGTTCCCGGTTCCGGCTGGATGAGCTTTGATTCTTCAAACGCGGTTGCCAGGGCGTTCAGGTTCGTGTCAAAGAGCTGCCCCTTTGTTCCCTGCGTCCCGATATCAATGCCTATGAGATACTCAGCCATGGTTCTCCTGTTTATAGTACATAAGTTTATAGTTTAGAGTTACAAGTTACAAGAAGCGATCAGTAGAAGATCCTCTCGCAGAGACGCCAAGTTCGCGGAGGGCACGGAGAAGAAAAAATATAATTCTTTCTTTGCATCTTCCGATTCTTTTGCATGGCATTGACACCAGACGATTCGAGTGCCTGGAACCATGCGCCCCCTGTTTAATCACAATATTATTCTTCTTTAAATAATTCTATTGAATTCTTTGGATGTATATTACTGCTACTCTCTGGAAAATAATAATTTCCAGTAATTTTGTTTCCTTTAAATTGAACATTATATACAATTATAACATTTGTACCAGGCGTATCATTATGTAGACCTGAAAACCAATAATAATTATAATTTGGTTCTAAACCAGAAGATTTCACAACATAAGCAGTTTGAAAATCGGCAGAAATAAATTCACCATTATATACATGAAAATTAGTAAATTTATAATTTCCATCACTTAATGTTTCTATTTTTAATCCACCAGATTTATATTTATCAAAGTATATACCTTCAATTTCTAAGAAATTTTCTTCTACAATTAGTTCATCATCAAAAGATATTCCATTATTAGAGCCAAAAGACAGTTTCTCGTTAAAAATATTTTCATCATTATCTAAATTCAAAATTTCGTTTAAATTTTCGTTTTTTCCGACATCATTATTATTATCATTATCATTATTGTTATTGTTATTGTTATTACATGAAAAAAGGTAAATCATTATACACAAAATTATAATAGATATTTTTATTGTGATTTTCATATTATAATATATTATTAAATTTATTTTATTTTGTCTATACTATTTTTGTGCAATCTCGCACAACGAGGTTACGATAAAAGAAGATGCGGAGCTGGTATACTAAGTAAAGTTCGGAAAGAACAGCGCTGGTTGTACCTAGAACTGGGGCAATGTAATTGACCCCGTACTAACGATTAACAGCCAGCGCCGCATCGCCTTCTGGGGAATGGTCCTCATCACACCATTACCCCGTATAGACGTTTGGCAGTGTACCGCTTTTCTTTCCACGTTTCAATCTTTTTAACGGAGGCCTTTATGAAGTATGTCGGTATCGACCTGCACACCAACCGTTTTACCTGTTGTTATCTCTGCGATAGCCCAAAGGAAAAACAGACCGAAACCTTTGACCTCAATACGGAGGGGTTAAACAATTTTTACTCAACCATTGGAAAGGATACCCATGTCCTGGTAGAAGCAACCATCAATACCTTCGCTTTCGTAAGCTTGTTCAAGGATTTGGTACAGCAAGTCATTGTCGCCAATACCTACCAGCTTAAATCAGTCGGCATCCCCGGCAAGAAAACAGACAAGCTTGACGCGGCCAAGCTGGCGGAAAAACTGAAAGCCCAGG
>Ga0082212_10009700_pt1 | contig 12390 bp, 4 predicted proteins | sample TergutNt197P3_FD_71548 | JGI IMG/M metagenome (GOLD analysis project Ga0082212, IMG submission 71548) | Neocapritermes taracua P3 segment gut microbial communities from Petit-Saut dam, French Guiana - Nt197 P3 | ecosystem: Host-associated > Arthropoda: Insects > Digestive system > Gut ... | reverse complement strand
GATCTTATTTTCGGCGGTACCGCCGGTCAAGTTTGTTTCGACTTTCGCAGTAGCGATGATCCCCTGGGCGTTGACGGGCACCGCAACACCACCGAGGGCGACCCCGATGAGGAATGTATCGGCATTGTCGCTGTTTCTTGAGCCAATGGAGATATTCCGGGCTGCATACATGTCGCTACTGGTGATATTCGTAAAAACGTTCGATTGAAGCAGGTGTATATTGACGAGAGCACTGACGGCGACCCCTCCGCCGGAGGCACTGGCGATGACACCCCGAGATCTGGTATCCGCAAGTGCCTCGATGATGATGTCCTGCGAGGTCGTTCCGTTACGTACCTGGTTCAACTGGACATTGTCGAGATTGATTTGCGTCGTACCTGCAATATAGTTAACTGGTAGACCGGCACTGACCCCGACGATTCCGCCGGAGATGACGAAGAAGAAGTTATCTATCTCACCGTGCGTGTACGCGCTGATGCCGATTCCTTTGTTGCTCTTAAATGTGTCAGAGAGTCCACCGATTCCATAACCGTCTTTGACGTTTGCTGCAAGACTGCTGAAAGTGCTTGCCTTGTTGGCTTTTGCATTGATAGATGAACCTGTAATGTTGATTTCGGAGGTACTGCGAACGCCATTGTACGAAACGCTTGCCGCAATGCCTGCAACACCACTGATAGCGACAGTTCCCGAGACCGCGAGAAGATCGCCGTCGACATTGGTGTGAATCAGCGCGTTTCCTGCGGCTTCGAGAACGGAGCCGACGATATTGATACTCGCAGTGGAACTCAAGTCGTTTATAGCAATGGTTGCGCCGACGGAAGCCGCGCCGGAGCCTGCGATTGCAGCGGTAACCGCGTACAACTTATTGCTGATTTCCGCGTCCACGACGATGGAATCGCCTGCCGTCAATTCGGAATCTTTCAGAGAGACATCCGTTTTGCCTTTGATGACATTGATAGTCAAGGCACCAGCGATTGCGGCACCCTTCGCGCCCGCTATCGTTAGAGAAGAACCGACGACTTCGCCGGAATTGGTCGCTTTGAATACGATGTCTCCATTGGTAGCGGTGATTTTGCTGTTTTCGGAAACTTCGGCTTTATTCGTCGCCACTAAAACGTTTGCACCGGCACTGATGGCGACTGCACCCCCTACGCCGCCTGCACCACCGATCACGATGGAATACATGGCGTTATTGATTTGCGACGAACCGACGATGTTTCGCCCTGCGATCAATGTGGAATTGTGTGCGAACACACCGATGCCGCCGCTGATGCTGTTATAAGAAGCTCCGACCCCGATACCTGCCGCCTTTCCGACCCCGACTGCTACGCTGATGGAAATCATGCCGCCGCCCGAGGATGCATCCGTAGTAATGTCCTTTCCGGCTTGAACGACGCTATCGACGATGCTGATTTGCGTACGGTTGCGAGCGTCCCAGATCACATCGATCGGATTGATGTCGCCGCCTGCGTCAGCAAAGATCAATTCAGAAAAGAGGGAACTCAATTCCCATTCTTTTGTGGCAAGTGCTTTTTTGGTTTCATCCGGCGTTTCCAAGTCGGCATCGTCCAGTTGAATGGTGCCGATCGTGTTGACCGAAAGCGCAACTCCGACACCTGCCGTTCCACCGACTCCTACGGACAAAAGTATGCTGATGAGGTCGGAATTGTTTTCCGCAGCGAAATTGACATTGCCGGTTACGGATTCCACTATCGTGGAGTTTTTCAAGTCGACGGCGACGGAATGGGCAACCATGTTGTACGAAAAACCGGCACCCACACCGGCGGTGCCTCCGACACCAATGGTAATCGCCGCGTTGATGATCCCCGCCGTGCTTTCCGCCAAGACGTTGATATCGCCATTCGCTTTCAAGGCGGATTGATCGAAAACTACTTCGGTCCGCCCGGCAACGAGGTTCACGCCGAGGTTTCCGGAGGCTCCGGCGATTTTCCCGACACCGACACCGACACCGACCGACATCATGCCCCCTTCGGTTTTCGCCTCGATGGCTGCCGAACTCCCTGTCGTAATGGTCGAACCGGCGATGGAAACGAAAGTTTCTTCGGTCATCAGATTGATCCCGATATTGATCCCGATGCCAACTTTACCGCTGACACCGACACCAAGAGCCGCCGTGATGATTCGCGGACTCCGGGCAGACATTCCGAGTTGGACATCTTTTTTCTCGGTTGTCGAATTCTTTTTTTCATCGGTTTTGTCGAAATTGACCGTTTCACCGTCAGAGAGATAATTGCTGTCTCCTTCTCCTTCCACTTCCACAAGAAGACCCATCAGGTCTTTGTAGGTTCCGTCCGTTCCATTGAAGGTATCGCTCAATGCACAGGCAACGAAATCCCCGGCAAGCGTCAACGTCGAATTTTTGAGTGACACGGAGGTATCACTATCGGAAAGCACGAAAGCCAGTGTTCCGCCTCCAGCACCATCGCCAGTTGTAACGGCACCCGCCAAGGCAAGCGTGATAATGAGCGATTCCGTCGTCGCTTTGGTCGTCAGATTGCGTGCATTGATCACGGAATCGACGATGGAAATCCGGGTGTCCAACGTGAGGTTGTTTCCCGAAAGCGAGACACCGACGGCAGCGTTTCCGCCAATGGCAAGTCCACCGGCGATGGTTGCGATCAGTGCTTTATTCGTTGCAGCAGCGGTCAGGTCTCCGTTTGTGCTGGTATCAGTTTTCTTAATTGTTGTGTTCTTAATGTCCGCAAGCGTGTCACTCACGATTGAAGCAATGGATACACTCCCTGCGATTTCAAACCCCTTGCTGCCCGAAGACCCCGCGGCACTTGCCGTCAGCGCACCGATGTATCCCCCCCGATCCGCGTTCACGTTGAAAGCATCAGAATAAATCAATGTGCCCCCCTTCGTGTCGACGAGTGCGATGGTGTCGCCGAAGAGCATATTGACACCAAGTGCCCCGGCAATGCCGTAATTACTACCAGACCCTGTTTGAACGACCAGACCACCCACAAGAGCGGCATCAATCGCTTTGTTCTCGGCTTCAATGTCGAAACGCCTGGCAGTGATATTCACGTTGCCGTTGATTCCTGCGAAGACATCTTCAATGAGAAGATTGACCGCGATCGCACCGGCAAGTCCGATGTCCGAATCGCTACCGCCACTGCTGCTACTGTTGCTCTTTGTCAACTGACCTTGGATATCTAAGACTTTTTGCTGAATATCACCACTTGACGACAAACTTTTGGCTTCTTCAAAAGGCTTATAAACGTAGGCTAACGAATCCGCGGGCGACTTCATTTTTTTACCTTCCGGTTTGTCTTCCGTCGTCATGGCACCGGCAATGGCAAGCGTTGCGGTAAGCCCCAGCGATTTCGCATGGATGTTGACTTTGCCGCCGACGACAGAATCGACGACGTTGGCAGAAGGAGAATCTTTACTGTCAGGATAATTTCCCCAAACGGCATAAATTTCCCGGATGGTTATAGGAGCCATGACGGTAAGACCAAAGGCTTTCCCTTCACTCACAACGAGAGCGCCTCCGACATTGATGAGGATTGTCCGGTCTTCCGCATCAATGTTCACATTACCGGCTGCCGTGATTTTTGCCCCATCGGAGATTCTCGCCCGGGCTTCCGTTTGAAACACGGTCGTGCCAACAGTTCCGTTCAGACCGAATTCTTCCGTTTTACTGGCTCCGACACCAAAATTGAAGTCGAATCCTTGGGTTAGAGCGGAGACTTTGACATCTCCGACATCAATCAACTCCGCCGCACCGATTTCCGCAATAGCCTTGTTATCGACCCAACTGAATGTGATACCTGCACCGACACCTTTATCCCCTTCATTGCCCCACATGGTCACATCTTTGGTTGCATTTCCTCTAAATACTCCCTTTACGTTCCAATAGTCCAGAAACGAGCGGAAGTTTCCAACGAAGTGTCCCGTTTCCGTGTCCGTAACAGCACTAACGACGATGCTCGGCGGCGCGTTTGCGTTAAGTCCCGTAATCTTGACACCGTCTTGAATCCGTGCGATGGTTTCGTTTTCCATGACTGTTACCGTGACCATCAGCGCAAGTGCATCTTCTTCAGCATCCACCGAGGTTTGAGACCATGAATTGAAGTATCCCGAAGCCCCTAGGGTACTGGACATGGCAGTATTAAGGACATCCTGGACGGTGCCGTAAACAAATTCCGCGATTTTTGGACCTGATCTATCTTCATTTTCGTCCGCGAAATAGATGCAGTTGTTGACGAAATTCGCGAACAGTTGGTCTGTATGATAAGGCATGTCCGTTTTGGCATCGACCGTGACACCTTTTCCGACCTGGATTTCAGCACCGGTTTCGATGATCGCATGGGTATTTTGGAGCACAACCATCACCGGCAAGGATATGGCAGCACCCTTCTTTTTTTGGACATCTTCTGTGTTTTTCCCTTCGCCCACCTCGTATTTCCTGATGAGTGCCGATGCAACCAGGGTAGGCGTGTTTTCCGTAGACGCTACCACATTGAGGGAATCCGTGGCGGTGATGTTCGCGGTTTCGGCAATGGTTACTTTGGTGTTAATATTGTCCACCATCAATGCCAGAGCGAGTCCAAGTCCCCCTTCGTCGGCTTTGCGAGTGCTCGATCCGAATTTTTTCTTGATCGCCTCATCAATCGCATACCGAATGGCACCGGCAGAAGGATCTGAAGCTCTTTCTGCCCATGTGTAGATAGTATCGTCGAACGTGGCACTTCCCATGGACACCACGGCGGTTACGGAATTGCCCGTAACCGCCGTCCCCGCTTCGGCATTGATATTCTTTGCCTCCAGGTCACCACCGACGGACACATTCGTGTCGAAGTGTTGTATAAGAATACCGAGAGACAATCCGAAGTAAGACTGACCGTTTCCTCCCCAGGCTTCGAGAGACGCTTCTCGCTCCGTTTTGGCTTTAATGTCGATATCACCATTTTTGGCGGTCAGTTGGGCATACTCCTTGATGTCTATTTTATTGTTGCCGGTCATCACGGCAAGTGCCATTGCAAAATCGATTGGGAATGTATTATCTCTCATGCTGTGGAACCGATATGCATGAGTAACCTTATTGAGTATATCGGACTGAATCTTGATGTCGCTACCGGCATTGAGTCTTGCTGTTCCACCAATCGTGATGGTCGAATCGGTCAGTACCACGGAGACGGTGGGAATCACGATGCCGCCGAATCCGAGCGAACGCATAAGGGAGACTGCTTCGGCTTTCGCGGAAATTTCGATGTTCTTTTGCGCTTCCAACGTTCCGTTGATTTCGATAACCGCGTCCACATTATAACCGTCGAAGGGAATCCATTGTCCTGACAGATAATCCACAGTCGTGTCCATAAACGTGTCGAAGATACCTTGGGCATAATCTTCATAACCCTTCAATATCTCGGCACCAACCGGCACGTTATCCTTATCAACGACATCTCCATTTTCAAGAGTTTCAAAAGAAAATCCCGTTTCCGAAGAGATGGCATGGACGGAAATGTTATTTCCGCGAATCAGTGATGTCTCGTCGACGATGACCTTGCTTACCCTTTTGGCAACGGGCAGAGACACAGGCAACCAATTGATATTGATTGCGTGGACATCAATATCCCCCGCCTTTCCTCCCTCTGCGCTGGCATCAAGCAGTGTGTTTATCAAAGAGACTCTGTTTTCACTGAAAGGCAAAGGAACATTCGCGTGAATTTCGATCTTTCCGGCATTCCATTTGGAGGTTCCATTATCGGTTGCATGCGTCAGAATGTATGAATCTGTCAAATCAATGGTTCTTGCTATCAGAGTGATGTCCCCGGAATTTCCAGCGGACTTTCCGTACAAGTGGGCTTCACGGATACTTCCCCAGCCGGTCTCGTCAACCTGCCGTGACGAAAGAACAACATTGACCAACTTGATAGTATCGGTTGCCCACAGTTTAATGTTCGCTCCATGTGAGAACATGTCATCTGATTGTCCCAGTTCCAGGTTTGTCCCATGTATTTCGAGGTTCTCAGGATCAATCAAAATTGTCCCCCCATACGAAGAACGTAAACCGTTGCCTTGTATGTTGACGGTATCAACCGCGCTGAATTCGAGGAATCCGCCCTTTCCATTTGCCGCACTAACATCAACAAGTGCCCCTTCTTGCAAGTAAGAATTTCTATCCGCAAAAATCACAACCTCACCGCCATCGGAATTCGCACCGGCACCACGAGCCGTAATCTCCGCTCCTTCATTGACGTGAATATCATTTCCTGCCAAGATTTCAATTTGCCCGGCATTCTTGCCCGGTACGGCATCAACGCTGACCTGTCCGGCAGCAGTAACGTTCCCTGCCGCGACAAGACGGATTTTGCCTTCCGGCGTTACAATTAAAGTGTTCCCTACGTTTAGACCGTCAATGTTGACAAGATTAGCGAAGTCTACCTGAACTTGATGACCGGCACGAACTCTTGAACCACGAGCCAAGTCGATCTCTCCTGCCGTAAGACTAATCTCGTCGACGGCATTGATCGTTCCCTTGACGCTAATCAACCCACTGGGACTAATCGGAACTTTGCCCTCAAAAAGCATTTGCTCGTGAACTGCACTGATTTGACCGTGCTCGTTAATCAACTGCCGCATATAGTCCTGTGTCGGTGTCTGTAAATGCAACGAACCGACATTCACCGTACCAGTGGGTCCAATAAGAATGCCGTGTGGGTTCAGGAAAAATATGTTCCCGCCAATCTGACCGTTTTTGTACGAATTCAGAATACCGTCGATCTGCGAACGTTCATTGTGGACAAGATTGACCAGACTATTCGCTCCGCCGGGAACGTAAAGGTTGGCAGTGTTTCCGCCCGGAACATTGAACCGCTCAAAGGAGTTGTACCCTGTTGTCCCCCTGATGGTGCCCGTGTGAATGTCCGTAACCGCTCCGTTAACATGGAGAGTCGTGTCAGTGCGTCCATCCGGCACTATATGTGGAGACTGCGCCACCAAAAGTGGAGTCGGCAAAATCATGGCTACACAGACCAAGCCGACGACAAGTTGCTGGAAAAACTGCCGGTACAATTTGCGATTCGAATGTTTCATTTTGGCGTTCAAGTGTAAAATGCGTATTCTATTGATATGTACTAGAGATTGTTTTAATGGGCAAACACCAACCATTTGATAGTTGATGTCCTTACCCTTTTGACTTTATTGTGCAAGCACTTTCAGAGATTCGAGAAGTCGCACGGCATCACGCCGCTTGGCAAAGGGAGTCCCCGATTGGACGGCGGCATTCAAAAGTTGCCGTGCCTCTTCGACCTTCCCTGTCTTGGTAGCAAGCCGGGCAAGATAGTACGCCGTCGCAGCGTTAATCTGTCCCGAAGCAGCGGACTGTCTCAGCGCATCAGCAGACTGTTCGAGTTGTCCTGCCTTGAAGAGAACCCAGCCTAGCGTTCCCATATACTCGCTGTTGTCCGAGTCCTTTTGAGCAATTTCCACTGCATACGCTAAGGCGCGGCGTAGTTTATCCGGGGACTCCTGCTCACAAAGTGCCAGTGCTAATCCATTCTTATTTTGGGCTTCTAATGGGTTGGCAAGCAAGAGTTCTTCAAACAACTTCTCCGCAACCGGATAATCGTCCAGATACAGCGCGATGGTTGCTCGCAACCTTTTGAACGAATGTGAAGCCGGGTCTTCCGCCAACAGTTTTTCGGCTAGCGCTTTTGCCTCTTCGAGTTTGTCGTCGTTGACGTTCATCTGAATCGAGAGAGCAAGCACCTCCTTTGAAGTGGGATGGGCAACCAGTGCCGCTTCGAGTGACTTTCGGGCATTGTCTCTATCACCCCGTAGATTATAGAGTTGCGACATCACCGCATCGGCTGGAAGCCCTGCTTCATCGGACGTGGCATCTAAACGATCCGCTTCAACCAGTACCGTTTTCGCCTCGGCATCTTTCGTTTGTTGAAAGAGGGCAATCCCTTTTTTCCGCAACAGTTCGGCAGTGCGACCGTCTGCGGTGATTTGCTGATCGATACTCGTTTCCATTTGCACCCAACGTTGACGTACTTCATGCAGGTCAGTCATCACACGACGGAGCGACCGAGATAAGTTTTCCTTCCTTGCCGGGTTAAGTGTATAGGCGTTGAGTTTCGCTGTTGCCAGATTCAGCAGTGCTTCCGCCGCCGTTAGCGATCCCTGCCGGAGTGAAATTTCTGCAAGCAACAGAAAGGCTTCGGGGTCTGTCGGGACTTCTTCGGTGCCCATTTCGAGATTGGCACGGACAGCAGTGCCCAAATTGGCTTGGGCAAACCACTGCGCCAACACGATACGCGGCGGAACGAGTTCAGTATGCTTTTCGTACAGTGCTTGGAGAACATCCAGTGCCTCGGCAAACTGCGACGCATTGAAGGCGGCAACCGCCTTTTCGAGTTCCGCCTGTATTTCCGGGTTCGTTGCCTCTGTTGCGGCGGTTTCCTGTGCTGTGTTTACTACTGCCGGTGTGTTTGCAGCCGCAGGAGTAGGCATTACAGGTTGTTGCCTGGCTGGAATGGTTTGAGCGTGGGAATTGGTTATCAGCGCAAGAGAAAAGAGGAAAACACTGAAACCAAGGATGGTTAAACGTGCGTTAAATCTGTCAGAGAAGGGACTATTCCGGCATGCAAAGTTCATAAAATTACTGAAATTGTAGGGGAAAGTAAAAGGTAACGTTAATATAGGGGAAGTTCGAGAAAACGCAATCACCCAACCCGAAAACTCCCCGCAATCGTCCCTATTCTACTTCTACCCCGATTGTTACGTAGTTTCAAGAAAATTCCCCAGTTTTGTGGGAAATTCAGCAAAATCGTGTAGAACTGTTACAGATTTACGTGTAGCTCCGTTCAAAACATAACTTTGGCGGAAAAGAAGGCATTGCCGTTACGAAGCAGAGCCCGATGCTCTTCCAAGCGGCTCCATTCTGGGAAGATTGGATACCCGTAACCGCCGGACAACGAAGTGTGTCTGCCGAGATTCACGCTTCCCCCGACACCAACGCTGGTCAAAAAGGCAGACGAATGCCAGTCTGCCCTCCGGTGAAATATGCCGCCGTGATCAATAAATGTAAAAACATCCGCCCTCGAATGTATTCGCAAGTCGTCTCGCAAGTATTCGGCAACAGACTTTCGCGGCATCGGCATTGGGCCGCACGGTCGCGGGGTACAACTGTCTCGTTGATCTGAACAGCACGTTTTTGAGTAACTCGACGTGGAACCACAACCGCTCCAAACAAGCCGCCGGGCTTCCGCCACGACCAAGTAGCCTGAATCACCGCTCATCATTCCTTCGGGCGTTCCCCGGACAGTATTCATACCGCCGATTTGGAAAACCTGACTTTGCGGCAAGTCCGTCAATGCCGCACTGCCATTACCTCGGAGAACGAATGTCCATTTGGAATTGGGGTACCAGACGCGAGTCAGGTTCATTTTCATTAGGCAGAAATCATTCTGAACGTATTCCTGCGTTGCAATAGGCGGAGCCATTGTCTTTGCCCCCCCGTAAATGACGGATATCCCTGCAAACGTGGCTGTCTTGTTTCTTCGGTGGGAATACTCCAATCCAACAGACATGGCATCATGAAGTTCCTCATAATTCAAATGCGGACCAAAAAATGTCTGTGAACTGTAATTCTGGTAATGGAATGTGGCATCTAAACGCCGTTCCTTTTTATTAACGAGTATCTGCCGGAGACCGGGGCGGTATTGTTCCGAAATGCCGTTGATCTCAAGAATCGCAAAGGGACCTGAAATCGTCTTTGGCTCCCCGTAGTAATAGGACATCTCGAAAAAGGTGCCAAACCGACTAACAGGAATGTCCCCGCTCATATACAACGACGAGGTTCCTTCTGTCTTATCGTAAGAAACAAAGTACGATTCGTTCAATCCGAGAATATCGGAAAAGTTCAGGTATCCTCCGTCGCGGATGCGTCCAGAGGATTCTCGCCCAGAATTGTCCACGTAGTAGCCGCCGGAAACCGGTTGCGGCATAATACGGGTCAACTTGAGCGTACTCTGTCCGAGTCCGTCGCCCGGTTCGATCTCTGCGACAAGTTGACTACGAAACGTGCGGTTGTAACGCTCCAATTCATTTTCAAGGGCTTGGATGTTGAATACCCGACGACCGGAAAAACGGAACTGGTGTTGAACAAATTGCTGACCGAACAGGCGATGCCCCGACATCGGGAAAAAAGGACTGTCACCAAAACCAAGACAGGGGGGAGCCTGAGTTGTGATGACTCTCCTGCCTTCCCGTCCTTCGACAATTTGCACCATAACCATACCGTTTTCTATCTCTTGGACAGGCAAAACCGCACGACCGAGGACGTGCTTTCTGTCGAACAGGGCATCAATTTCGAGAACCATACAATACAGATCGTACATGCTAACCATGTCGATCGCGATGTACGTAGCCGTGATGGCTTCAAGTTCTGCCTGTGAAATGGATCGCGGTACGGAATCGAATATGACTTGATTTAACTTGAAGATTTTTTGATCCGATTGTCCCGCAATATCCGGCGGCTGTATCTGCGGAGAGGTCACTCTGACGCTGGGCAAAGGTGCCGCCCCTTGCTGAATCTGCCGTTCAATTTGGTTCCGATCCCGACCTTGCTGGCCGAGAATCCCCTCCGTTGCCGTAGGGTCAGGAACTTGGGCGAGTCCTTGCCCAACCAACAAACAATTGACGAGAAGCGATGCCGATACAACAGCGTAGCCTAAGAGTTTCTTCAACATAGAACTTTACGATGTGAGCGCAGACCTTCCGTTAGTCTTGCGAGACGTATTCCTTCACGATAGGGTGCAACTGTTGCCATCCTGGCGATCTCCTCCGCGTGTCGAGTGGAGTATGCCCCTACTGCCGCCATCGGCATGAAGTTGTTCAAGACTTGTTGCTTTGTGTTTGTTTATCGGATACCCCATTAATAAACGATCTACGGATACACGGGACTTTGACGAAAGAACCGTTTCACGCACATGTTACGAATGTCCCTACGGAACTGTCCGCAAACAACTTCGGCATTTCAATTCGCTGTAAACACTGTTTGTAGGCGATCATGAAACAATATGCGGGTTTAATTTGCGGACAGTTCCTACGGCTCCGGTCTTGTCGGTTTCGGCAGGGTTCGCCACACGATGCCCCGTCTTGCAGATTCACTGCATGAAGGTATGGACAAACAAAAGGTACAGGAAATTCTCGGTCCACCAAATGTTGATTTTGGGCACACATTTGTCTATGCTCGACCTTGGGCTTGGGGCGCATATTATGTCATCTTTGATGAAAATAGAAAACTGAAAGAGCACTACTATGATCCGTAAAAGCAAATTTCGGACATTTTTGGACGGACAGTCGCGCAGATTGACGCACTTGGCAATCGGACGGAAATGGTCTATAATCGCATCGGTCAACTTTTACAGCAACGTGATCCGATGGGACGTGTGACTCGATTCGTCTATGATGCGCTCGGTCGGCGTGTGGAAGTGATTCTGCCAAAGCCGAGCCAAACGGAAAAGAATCCGGTACAAAAAACCGTCTATAATGCGTTGGGAAAGGTTGTTCAGACCATCGACCCGCTTGGCAATGTCACGACAACGGAATACGATGCCTTCGGTCGCCGTGCCGCTGTCATTGATGCCGAAGGAGGACGTACTGAGTTTACCTACAATGCTTCTGGAAAGATGCTCTCGCTGAAAGACCCGGTGGGCAATGTTACTTCCTATCGCTATGACGACTTGGGACGAATGGTCGAAGAAACCAACGCCCTCGGCAAAACCCGCAGGTTCGAATACGAAGGACGGTTGCCCGTGCACAAAACTGACCGCAATGGTCGCGTAACGGCGTTCGAGTACAACGATTTCGGGAAACCGATTGCAGAAAAGTGGATTGGTGCCGACGGCAAGGTTGAGCGTGCGATTACGTCTCGCTACGATGCACTGGGCAAGTTGGAGCAAGTTGCCGATATTGACTGTGTGCATACTTTCGAGTACGATGACCTTGATCGTGGCACGCGTACTGTCATGCAACTGAACGGTTTGGCAATGCCTATTACTTTCGAGAACAACTTTGACGAAGCAAATCGTCGGACTCAAGTTGTAGCGAAGATTGGCGATACTGTTGAGTTTGTCAATCGGTACGCCTACGATGCTCTCGGCAGGGTTATCGGCATTGCGCAGAACGAAAAGCGGGTCGAGTACGTCTACAATGCTGCCGGACAACGTGTTTCTACATCGGTTTTTGCTGGTGCGGATAGAGTGTTTGATACTTCGTACCAATACGATGGCATGGGACGGCTTACGCAACTCAAGCACGGGGATATTGCGCAGTATGATTACACTTGGAATAGTGCGAATAGGATAACGGCAATGAACGATGCTGACTACGGGTATGACAAGACTTCTC
>Ga0082212_10009699_pt1 | contig 12390 bp, 10 predicted proteins | sample TergutNt197P3_FD_71548 | JGI IMG/M metagenome (GOLD analysis project Ga0082212, IMG submission 71548) | Neocapritermes taracua P3 segment gut microbial communities from Petit-Saut dam, French Guiana - Nt197 P3 | ecosystem: Host-associated > Arthropoda: Insects > Digestive system > Gut ... | reverse complement strand
GACTTCCTCCGTTCGAGCATCGAGCGCCTGGAATGGTCCGCCGCTAAAGACGTCGTTAGAGTCGGCATGGTCATCCCCGTAATCGACGTCAGAACCGGCGTCAGGTACAATATCAGGTGTTTCTCCAAGAGCGGCCACGCCGACGTCGAGCCTGTGACTAGGGCCGACACCGACGCGATGCTTTCAACGCGCAACGGGGTCTGGAGCTGGGCGGCGAGACCTGTCTGGGTGACCATAAACGGGCGCACGCTTGCGGCGGCGCTCATTGGACAGCCACATGACGTCAGCACTATTTCTGACAACGGGATGAACGGCCACATATGCCTCCATTTCGCCGGCACGGTGACGAATAACGCGTCATATCAGGCGGATATCCGCAGAGCCGTCGAAGAAGCATGGAACGCAAGGTAGCCCCCGCTGTCTTGCGTACCCATTTTTGATATCAGTTGAGGCGGGTGTCGTTTTGTCCGTTGATTACAAAAAAATCGAGTTTGAGCTCCATGAATCGCTTGTGCAGATAGACAACGCATACAAACTTTTAGAGTATGACGCGCACATGCTGGATAAAATACAGGAAATCATGGAGCTGGTCAAAACAAAACGTTACAGCGTAGCGGTCATGGGCGAATTTAAGCGTGGCAAAAGTTCGCTCATTAATGCGCTTTTAGGGTCAAAAATCCTCCCGGCGGACGTGACGCCCACAACGGCGACTATCAATAGGATAACATTCGCCACGGCGCCTAAGGCTGTAGTAACATATAAGGACGGCTCGGAGGAAGAGATAGGCATAAACGATCTGAGCGAGTACGTCACGAAGCTAACCCCCGACGGCGAGCATCGCGCCATGAAAATAAAAGAGGCGACTATTTTTTACCCGACGCAGATCTGCCAGAACCATGTGGACATCATCGACACGCCGGGGCTCAACGACGAGGAGCGCATGACAAAAATCACGATCGACATGCTGGAAAACGTCGATGCGGTCATTGTCCCGATCCACGCGCGCTCCCCTTTCAGCGCGACCGAAAAAGGGTTCGTGTGCCAAATGCTGGAAAGCAGCAATATACATAATATCGTTTTTGTGATAACATTTATGGATCAACTCGACGAGGACGATTACGAGTACGACGCCTTTATTGATTACGTCAAGGCTCGGATAAAAAGCGAGGTTTTCGATGAACTGGAACGGCGTGGCTCCGAAGAAAGCACATTAGGTAAAGCCCATGCTATACTGGATGATGTGCGCTTGTTTGCCGTTTCGTCGTCGCTGGCGCTCAAATCTTTTATTACGAACAGCAGCGCGGATTTGAAAAAGAGCGGATTTGACGAATTCAGTGTGAACCTTTTACATATCGTCACCGCTAAACAGATCGAAAACGCGGTGCAGAAAAGCGTCGAACATATAAAAGTGCTGGTTTCTGAAATGGCGGCGCAAAACGAGAAAAGGGTAGATGGCATCAAATCCGAGATCGCACAGGTGGAAAAATCCCGAAAGATCGTTTCGGCTTACGGCGGAAATGTGAAAAAAATGCTCGACGATATGTTTGCCGCAAGCTACGACCAGATCGAGGAGAGCCTGAAAGGGCTCAACACCATGAAAAATATCGCTTTCTCCCTTTTTGTCAAGAGCCTGTCGGAAGTGAGCGAGAATACTCATGAAGCAATCGAAGGCGCCTTAACGGACGCGGCTTCGTCTTTTAAGACAGTTATAAATAACGATGGTATTATTCCTGTCGCGCAGAGGATACTTGAAAATTTGGATATTGAGCCTTTGTCGGAGTACAACCGGTCTGAACTGTTTCCGGCTTTAGCCTGCCTTGGAGTCCGAGAGAATCTCCCGGAAAAACTCCCGGATAATCTCCCGGAGCAGAAAGATCTAGCGGCTGATATGCGCGGTTACGCGGAGACGCTGTTGAACGATCTGGCGTTTAAGTGGACGTCCCCGGTGGTCGCCGACGTCCCCGATTTGACAAACTGCAACGTTATCGACAATGTCATCGAGGCTGTAGACCGGTCTGTGAGCGATTGCGTCGGTGAATTCCGGACGGCTGTTGTGGATATCCGAAAAAACTGGTTTACGCTGGCGGAAGGCGCCGCCTCGGCGGTCGCCGCCCTTTCAGACGGGGCTTACCGTGAAAGGCATGCGTCTTTGGATAGTGCACTAAAGGCGCAATATCATAATTATAGTGTAATGCGGGCCGATGCGGAAGCTATGCTTAAACGCTGCGTGAAACTGGAAAACGAAGTTTTAAGCGACTCAAGCCGGGCGTCATTGTCGTGACATGACTCTGGCTGATAAGCGCTTATTTATAACAACGCGGGGGGAAAGTTTTAATGGATACTTGCGCAAAATGCGGGCATACTTCAACGGGAGAAAGCAGCTTTTGCAGTAGCTGCGGAGCCTCACTCGTTGAGGAAAAGCCAAAGAAGACGTGCCAGAATTGCCAAAGCGAGATCGACGCGGAGCTTGTTTTTTGCGATAAATGCGGGGCGAAATACGCGCCGCCCGCGCAGCCGCCGTACAGCCAAGCCGCGCCGCCTGATTATTCGCCGCAGCCCGGTCAAGCGCCGCCGACTGGTTTTCCACAGCCGGGCGCTCCACAGCCGGGCGCTTCGCAACCGCAATACGGGCAGTACGGGCAGGCGCCGCAATCGCAACAACCGCAGCCGTATCAGCAATACGGTCCTGCGTCTCAGCCCGCAAACCAGCACAATCCCGCTACGTCGAAATCGTTCACTAAAAACCAGGACATGATGTTCTGGGGCTCTATAGGCTGCGGCGTAATTGGCCTAATCATCGCTATCTCCACAGCGACTTTCGGCTTGGGCGAAATATTGGTGTTCGGCTCATTGGGGCTGGGTATCGCCTCGAAAAAACCCGCCGGTATCATAGCCTCAGTGGCTTTTCTTGTTATTCTGGCTATCATATGGTTTGGATTTTAGCATAATTACCGTTTTTCTTTATGGGAGGGATATAAGCAATGCAAATATGCCAAAAGTGCGGTACGCAAAACGATGACGAGTCGGTGTTCTGCGGCAAATGCGGGCTTCCGCTTACGGAGCCCACGCCGCCTGCGCCGCGGATATGCGGCAATTGCGGCAGTACTGTCGCGGACGGTATGATCTTCTGCGGGAAATGCGGCACTAGATTTGAGAAAGAGTCTGCACCGGAACCTGTTGCGCCAGCCTCCCAACCGGTGGCGTCCGTACCGGAACAGGCGCCGGAGCCCACGCCCGCCCACCAGCAGACGCCGACCGCTTCTGAAACAGATCCAAATTTCGTGCTGGTAGAGCCCGCACCTGAACCTGCGCCGCCCGCCCCGCAGCCGGTAATATGCTCCAAGTGCGGAAACTCGATCGAGGGCGGGCTGCTTTTCTGTGACAGATGCGGCACTAAAATAGGATTGGGTGCGGCAACCGCCGGATCCGCCCCCGCCGATACGAATGTGCAGCCCTCACCTCAGTACGTCGCGCAACCTCAACCGACCGGCGCTCCCGCAGCTCAGGCTTACAACCCGCAACCCGCCCCCCAGCAGCCGGCCGCGCAGCAGCAGTTCGCCCCACATCAGACCCCGGGCGCCTACTCGCTGACTATCACGAGGGAATCGGCATTCGCGGGCGCCGCTATGAGCGCTTCCGTGCATATAAACGGTATGGAACAAGCCTCTTTACGCTCGGGGGAGACGCGGACCCTCAACCCCGCAACGACGGAACTGGTCCTGGAATTAAAAGCAATGGCTGTGAAATCCGCAAGGGTCAAGCTGCGGCTTAACACAAACGCAAACATCAGATTCAAGCAGCAGGCGACAATAGGCTGGAATAAATTCGTTATCACGAGCATCACAGGCGCGGAAATACTGGAACAATCATAATAAAGAAGAGCGGGGGAGAGAACATATGTCCGAAACAACACAGTTCAGCGGTTTTGCCTCATACAAGCAACTTGTCATCGAGCTGACAAACGATTTGAAGCAGCTCCAGACTTTCAGCCAAAAAATGAAGCTGGACGGGAACGTCCAATCGATCGAAGACGCCCTCAAGCGCCTTATGGAGGACACGTTCAGCGTGGCCATCATCGGCGAGTTCAAGCGCGGTAAAAGCACGCTCATAAACGCGCTCATGGGTAAAGACGTCCTGCCTATGGATGTTTTACCCACTACTGCGACGCTTAATAAAATCACATACGGTTTGACGCCTTTCGTGACGATCGAGTACAAAGACGGGCGCATGGAAGAGGTCGACATAGACAAGCTCAACGATTATGTTACGAAGCTCACCAAAGAGAGCGAGGAGACAGCGAAAACCGTCAAGGAGGCGACAGTGCATTACCCGGTGAGCTATTGCAAAAACGGCGTTACGATAATCGACACGCCGGGGCTCAACGACGACGCGGCCATGACCGACGTCACCATGGAGGTTCTGCCGCAGATAGACGCGGCGATCATGGTCGTCATGGCGCAGTCCCCGTTTTCCGAGTCCGAGCGTAGCTTCCTCGAAAGCAAGGTCATAACAAGCGACCTTGGGCGGGTGCTTTTCGTGGTCACCGGCATCGACCTTTTAGACGAAGACGACGTAGACAGGGTTCTGCAAAATATCACGAACCGTATCCAGGAACACATAATGAAAAAAGCCGAAACCACATACGGCAAGGATTCCAAGGAATACGAAAACTATATACGGAAAATCGGCAAGGTGCGCGTGTATGGACTTTCGGCGAAAAAAGCGCTTAAAGCGAAACTAAAGAGCGACGACGCCATGCTGGCGCAAAGCTGTTTCCCCGATTTTGAATCAGCGCTCGAGCGCTTTTTAACGGAGGACAGGGGCGCGGTTATGCTCAACGTGCCGGTCAGCAGGATAAAAACGGCCTCCATCGAAATCGCTAAATCAGTCCAGTTGCGCGAAAACGCCCTTGCGATGAAAAAGGACGAGTTCGAGGCAAGCTATAAAAACGCGATGAAGGAAATCGAGGACATTCGCGACGAGCGCCAGAAAGAGTTCCAAAGGATCAACGAGACCTCCCAGATGACTTTTGACGAGCTGCTGCCGGATATCGGCTGTTTCTGGAACGTGCTGGAACAAGCCGCGTATCTGGCTGTCGATAATTTCCCGATAGACGACGGGGATCTGAGTTCGGAGAATCAGGCGGACACGCAGGAACGGATCTCTAATGTCGTTAGCAACGCCATTACAAAAGCCGCGCAGAACGAATCGGAGCGCATACAGGAAAAAATCAATCAGGCTTTAGGAAAAGAAGCCGACAGGATATCCGGCTTCGAGCAGAATTTCAGTATGGCTACGGAAAGGATACAGACCCTGTTTACAAGTGATTCTGTGGATGTTCCGGCCGAGGGCGACTACAGCGCGATTACCGGCACGGCGCTGAATTACTTCACATTTGGCCTGGGTAGCGCTTATGTTGGCTACAAACAAGCCGGATGGAAAGGCGCGCTGCTTGGCGGGGCTGCGGGCGCGGCGGGGACTTACCTTGGCACTATCGGCGCCGGCCTTATTATCGGGATGATCGGCCTTCCCCTCACCTGGCCGGTTTTGGTAGTAGGCGGCATCGTCGGGGCTCTGGCCGGGACGTTCGGCGGTAAAAAAGCGGTCTCCGCTTTCTTCCCCGGTAAAGCGCAAGCCGGCGGCGGCGGCGGAGGCAACGCCGACAGGGTCAGGGAGTCCGTTAAGGCGTCCGTACAGAGCGAGCTTGAAAAAATGAGGGGTCAGGATGATTACGGCGAAAGGATACGCAACCAAATCGAAGAAGCGTTCGAGAGCCTGAAAGAGAGGCTCAAAACTGAGACCGACCGCATAATGGAGGATACGCAAAATCAGTTGACGCAACTAAAAATAGAAAAAGCGACCGACGTTATATCAGGGGATAAAGAAAAAGAAGAGATGGTGGAAATGCTTACAAATATCGACGCTGTCTGCGCCCGCGCCGACACGGTCGAAAAGCAACTCACCGCTATACTTACAAGAGGGGTGGAATGATGATGGCAGAAAATCCTACAAGAGCGATAGACGTCAGCTTTTCAGCGTATCTGAATAAAAGAAAAGAGCTGACCGAATCCCATATGCAAGGCGGCATACCCGATTACGCATACGGCTCTGATTACGCGATGAGGCAGAAGATACGTGCATTACCGGGCGTTTTCGCATTTTTTAAAGCCCTGACAAGCCAGGTCGTGCCGAGGGAAAAACAGGAGACAAATCTCAGGGGGTTGAAAGTCGGCCCGTCGCAGTTTTCGGACGTATATGAGCAGACTGTGGAGTGCGCGCGCATATTAGGCATTGGCATACCGACTGTATTCATATTAAGCGACGCCTCGGTAAATGCGTATGCGGTGGCAACGGAAGACGACGCGCCATTAATAGTCATTAATTCCGGATTGCTGGAAAGGTTCACGCCGGGGGAATTGAAATACGTTATCGGCCACGAATGTGGGCATATACACAACAACCACTCTATTTATAATATTGCCGCAAGGATCATCATCAGTTCGATGACCATTGCGATTCCGGGCGTCTCGCAAATCATCGGCCTTTTGACCGCCCCTATCCAGCTTGCCCTTCAGGCCTGGAGCCGGGCGGGAGAAGTGACCTGCGACCGTGCTGGGGTAATCTGCTGCGACGATCCCGCCGACGCGCAAACGGCGTGCGCGAAATTCATGTACGGCGGGACATTCAACAGGGACGAAGTCAATATCGAAGCGATATTGAAGCAATACGACACGCTAAGTGCCACCCCGGTGCGGATGCTCGAGCTTTTAAACACTCACCCTCTACCTGTAAGACGCATATTTGCCATCAAGGCATTTTTAGACAGTGATATTCTATATACATGGCGGCCTGAATGGAAGCAGCCGGGCAAACAGACGATCAGCAAAGAAGAACTGGATGCGAGGTGCACGAAGTTCATCGGCGTCGTCAAAAGCGAGAAAAGGAGCTGAGTTTTGATGGACGGTATTGAAATGAGCGACAGGATCACGCTGGACTTCGAGCAGGTTTGCGACGATATAGAAACCATATTGGGCGATATCCGGTCTTTAAGAAGCGAAAGGACATTTTCCCAGGCCCTCGGCGCCGGCGCCGGGCAAAAACTCAGAGAACACGAGACCGCTATCAAAAAACGCCTGAACGACAAGTTCAGCTTGGTGGTCGTCGGCGACTTCAAGAGGGGGAAAACCTCTTTGATAAACGCGATTTTGGGTGAAGAGCTGCTCCCCGCCGCTGTCACGCCGGAAACCGTCACAATCAACAGGCTTTCGTATTCCGAAACGCCTAAAGCGGAGGCCGTTTTGCAAAACGGGAAAAGGGCGGCGCTTGATTATACGGAGCTCAAGCGGGATATCCTCGAACGGCTGCTGCCAAATCTCCCCGCCCCGATAGACTACATAGACGTCAGGGCGGATAACGAAATGCTAAAGGAGATATCAGTGGTCGACACGCCCGGCGTCGGCGATCTTATGAACGAGTTTGACGAAAAGGTTGCCGAATATATGGCAAACGCCGACGCTCTTGTATACGTAGTTTCGGCAAGGGCGCCTTTCTCCGTGTCCGAACAGACATTTTTGGCTTCGACAGTAGTCCCGCAGAGCTTTTCGCAGATAATGGTCGTCGTGAACATGGCCGATATACTGGAAACCGACGAGAATATAGAAAAAATCAAGGCTCTTACGATAGAAAGGGCTCGCAGCATTGGGGATAATGTTACGGTATTCATGCTAAGCTCGCTGGACGAGCTGTGCCGTAAAAAGGGTAAAAAACGCCCGGAGCCGGATCTTGAGAATACGCTTGAGAATAACTTCTTAGAGTTTGAGTACGCCTTGAACCGCGATATCATCATGCAGAAAGACATAATCAAGTCCATGCGCGGGGTGGCTTTGACGGGAATGATGCTACGCGACGTCTCAGCGAGGATCGAGCTTGTCAAAAACGCGATAAACATGGGTATCGAAAACCTTAGCTCGAACGTGGAGGATTTCCAAAACCAGGATTCCGAACTGAGAAAAAAAATTGACCGCCATAAGGACGAGCTCGCATCTGAGATCGACGAAATGAAAAACGAGGCAAAAAGATGGATCTCGGAATTCATGTCGAGGCTGAGGGCGGAGATGGAAACGATAAAGACTTCAGCCGCTATGGCGGACATAGAGCGCCATTTCCAGTTCTATGTGATGGATACGATAAAAAGCGCTGTTAGCGCCTGTGTCATACACCATCAGCAGGAAATCGCGAATAGAACGTCAAAAACAATCAAGGATATGGCCAGCGAAACCACGGAGCAGGTTTTCGGCTCGATCGACACAAATGTCGCGGACTGCATTACGGACGTCAGTTGGACAGGCGTGGATACCGCCATGTTCTCTTTTGATATGGCCGACCAGTTCCTTGGCATATCCGGGCAACTGGGACCTCTGTACCTTGTGGGGCAGGCTGTTATGGGCTTTGTTCGGCAAAAGAAAGTGTCGGGCAAACAGACAGACTTTATAGCGCCTGTGCTCCAGGAATTCGATACGATTGCGTCGGATGTGGCGGGGAGTGTCACGAAGGTTTACGACCATCTAAAATTCAGCGCCGTGGACATTCTTGACGAGGTCTACCAGAAGCAGGCGGAGGCGTCCGTTTCGGCGGTAACACAGGCAAAGGAGATTATGAAGGACGAGACCGCGAAAAAAGAGGATGTTATCCACTATCTCGACGGCGTCCTAGAAAAAATCGGCGAACTCAAGCAAATGCTGGATAAATACGAGTGAGCGCCCATAAATAATAAATAACAATGCAGAATGTAGAAATAAGGAATGAACTTTACTATGCAATACGTAACAGACCCTAAATCAGGCGAAAAGCTGTCCGTCCTCGGGTTCGGCTGTATGCGGTTCCCTCGCGATAAGGAAAAAACGGATCGGATGCTGGTCGCCGCCGTTGAAGCCGGCGTGAACTACTTCGATACCGCTTATGTTTACGGCAACAGCGAAGTGACTCTCGGTGAAATCCTTCACAAAAACGGGCTGCGGGACAAGATCAATCTCGCGACGAAACTGCCTCACCAGAAATGCAAGAGTTTCGAAGACTTTGACAAACTCTTCAATGAGCAGCTCGAAAGGCTAAAAACGGATCATATAGACTATTACCTTATACATAACCTCTCCGACCCCGCCCCTTGGCAGCGCCTGTGCGACTTGGGGATCGAGAAGTGGATAGCTGATAAAAAAGCGAGCGGCCAGATACGGCGCATAGGTTTTTCATTTCACGGCCCGCAAGACGGGTTCATGTCGCTGATCGACACTTATGATTGGGAATTCTGCCAGATACAGTACAATTACATGGACGAAAACTACCAGGCCGGGCGCGCCGGCTTGCAAAAAGCGCACGAAAAGGGTATACCGGTCATCATCATGGAGCCGCTGCTCGGCGGTAAACTCGCGACCGGGCTACCGCTAAAAGCCGCAAAGCTGTTTAAAGAAGCCGACGAAAACCGTTCGGCGGCGGCGTGGGCGCTCCAATGGCTGTGGGACCAGCCCGGGATCGCGGTAGTCCTTTCGGGTATGAGCAGCATGGAGAATCTTGAAGACAACCTGAAAGCCGCCGAAAACGCCTGCCACGGTATGCTCTCCGAAAAAGAATCCGCCGTTTTCGCCCCCGTTATCGCGTCGCTAAGAGAGTCGTATAAAATACCTTGTACAGGCTGCAACTATTGTATGCCCTGCCCGCAGGGCGTCAACATACCCGGATGCTTCGCCGCGTACAACACGTCATATGTCATGGGTTACGTCGCGGGGATGACGCTGTACCTCACGAGCACAGGCATAAACCGCAAGGAAGGCCAGCGCAGAGTCGGAAACTGCACAGGCTGCGGAGCTTGCGAGAAGAATTGCCCGCAGCACATCGGCATCCCTAAAGCCCTCGTGGACGTGAAAAAGCGGCTTGAGCCGTTCTGGATCAAAGCCGCCATATGGCTTGTGCAGAAATTCATATTATGATTCTCGCGTATATTCGGGTGGCGTCTGGGAAAATGTTTTTTAAAGCTTTCTAGGCCTTAGTGGGTTACAATTGCAGTGGCTGCCGCCTCCTGCTACAGAGATTCGCTTCAAAAAACCATTTTCCCAGATGCCACCCGAATATACACTGCTTTTACTATACCATGTGTTGCGGTTTCAGCGAAGCTGAGAGCAACACGGTACCATTAAATCCGTAGTATAATGATTGCGCAGCAATCATTATACCCCGTTTGCAAACCCCGCCAGCGTATCGCCTGACAAGCGATACGTCGTCCAGTCGCTCATCTGTTCCGCCCCGAATGAGCGATATAGCTCTATGCTGGGTGTATTCCAGTCGAGGCACGCCCATTCTAAGCGGCCGTAGCCTCGCTGAACGGCTATTCGCGCGAGTTCCCTGAACATAGCTGTGCCGACGCCGCACCCCCTGCATTCCGGCATTACGTATATATCTTCGAGATACAGCCCGGCGCGCCCGAGGAACGTAGAAAAACTCGTGAAGAAAAGGGCGAACCCGACCTCATCCCCGCCGATGGACGCAAAAAGCACCTCGGCGGCTTTTTTGTCGAATAGCCACTCCTCAAGTAATTTTTCAGAAGCGACGACCTCGTTTTCCATGCGCTCATACACCGCGAGGGCGCGTATGAATCGCAAGACTTGCGCGCAATCCGCGCGTTCTGCGAAGCGGAATGTTATTTGTGTACTCATACAGCCTCCTGTTCCTCTCTCAAGACGAAACCCCTGTATCCGATTCGGTTACAGGGATTCTTCATGGTTGCGGGGAGAGGATTTGAACCTCTGGCCTTCGGGTTATGAGAGCGAATCAACCCATTTTCCAGTATAGCAGCATATGAGTTTATGCTTGCTATTACAAGGTTTCCTGATAATTGCATATGCTCTCGTGAGAGCGTTTTAGGGGGCGTTGTCTACAAACTGCCCCCTGATTTCCCCCCGGTTTACCCCAGTTACCTCGACAGCCATCATATTTTTTGTGTTGTAATCCTACCATAAAACGTGTAAAATGTATAGGTAAACTTAAGTTTTCATTGTATATGTCCTTGCTAGTGGATCTAAGAGGGGAGCTGACTTCAGATGGAAAGAATGTGGTTTGGAGATGCACAACTGAAGTATTGGAATAGTTGGATTGTTGCTGTAAATGTTAGCAGGGGCGAGGATAATAAATCCTATGGGGATATTTATTTTGTTTCACAAAGCAGAGACGAAGCTTATGATAAAGCAATTGAGTTGAAAAAAGCAGGAAAAATGGGTCATATCACTGTTATGGAGAGTGCGGGTGACAAGCGATATGTCGGGGGGCTTGAAGTGTGGCCCCAATAACTGTTATGTTTACACTGCATCCGACAGGACGTGTTGAATTAGATATTAATGTAATGACTGCCGATAGGTTGTCTTTTGAGTCGGTTTTGTTTAAGTTGGACACGGGCTCAGAATTCACAACCCTAAGCAGCAAGGATTTAGATCTTTTGGGATACACAGATGCTTTTTTGCAGTCATGTAAAGTTTATGGTACCGCATCGTCTGCAGCGGGCAATGTAGTCTTACAGTACATTGATAATGTTTCGATTAAGTTCGGCGATAGAGAAATTCAGGGATGCCGGGTTTTCTTTGCGCTTGGGTCGCAATTGCACAGCTTATTTGGGAGTGACATACTGAGATACTTCAATTATTCTGTGAACTATGACACAGGCGAATTTCAAATGAGCGTAGCAACGAAAGCCCCCAAACTCGCACAAGGAGAGCCGCAGTTGCGCATTTATTCGCTTAACCTAGCGGACGGCGAGGACACAACGCATTAGCTAAAGCTTCATGCGTTTTGGGAGCTATATTTTTTTACGTTATTCAGCGATCGCGCCGGCCAGCCTACATATGCTATACTCAGTTTGTTATTCACATAACCCGGTTATTTAAATGAATCTGAGACGATTGGTGGCTCTATGAGAATAGTAGTAATAAACGGAACAGAGATCCAAGGATGCACCTACCATATCAAAGAAGCATTTCTCGCGCCTATACGTAACGGCAACGAGATTATTGAGTATTATCTTCCGAAAGACATGACTCATTTCTGCTGTGGTTGCAAGGTCTGTTTTTTCAAGACCGAAGATTCTTGCCCTCATGCCCGGCAGGTCAGCCCAATTTGGGCGGCTATACTCAAAGCGGACTTGATCGTGATGACTGCTCCCGTCTATGGCCTTGGGATACCGGCTGGCCTTAAGGCGCTGCTCGACCATTTTTGCGTTCACTGGATGGTACACCGACCCGAACCAGTTATGTTTGCAAAAAGGGCTGTAGTTATTACCAACTGCGTTGGAATGCCTTTCATGGCGAGATCGGCACAACGGGACATAGTAAACGCCCTTTCCTGGATGGG
>Ga0082212_10009698_pt1 | contig 12391 bp, 6 predicted proteins | sample TergutNt197P3_FD_71548 | JGI IMG/M metagenome (GOLD analysis project Ga0082212, IMG submission 71548) | Neocapritermes taracua P3 segment gut microbial communities from Petit-Saut dam, French Guiana - Nt197 P3 | ecosystem: Host-associated > Arthropoda: Insects > Digestive system > Gut ... | reverse complement strand
AGAGGGCTTCACTACGCCCATGAGCAGGGGCTGACACATCAGGACGCAAAGCCGGCCAACCTGCTTTTGACAAAAACCGGAGAAGCAAAAGTGGCTGACTTCGGAATTGCCCGCGCCCTGGCTACAGACGCGGAAGCGCCCATAGACGGCACAATGGTCTCCGAATACGGCGGCGGCTATTCACCTCATTATCGTTCGCCGGAACAAAAACCCGGCTGGAACCTGACACGCCGCACCGACATCTGGAGCTGGGCGGTATCGGTATTGGAAATGTTTATAGGCGAGCGGTCGTGGGAAAAAGAAGAAGGCAAGTCGATTGTTTACCCCGCCTGTGACCGGTTGTGTGAAGAAGGTACGGCAGACGGTTATGCCTGGGAAAAATATTCCGGCAAGGAAAAAATCGCTATTCCTGAAGCCATGAAAGATTTATTGCGGCGTTGTTTTCAGAAGAACGAAGCCGACAGGCCGGATGATTTTGGTGTTGTGGAAGCTGAGTTATTAGAAATCTATAAAGCTGAAACCGGCCGCGCTTATCCCCGTCCCGTACCCAAAGCCGCTCCGAATTTCGCCGACAGTCTGAACAACCGGGCACTGTCTTTCCTTGATCTGGGCAAGCCGGACGAAGCGGAGAAATACTGGGAACAGGCGCTGGCGATAACGCCAAACCACGCGGAAAGCCTGTATAACCAGAGCGTCCATCTGTGGATGAAAGCGCGCATAAACTACATGCAAGCGTTGCGAAGGTTATCTGAAAACCGTACGGATATGACGGATTATTATCTTGCGAAAATCCATCTGTCGCGATGCGACGCGGAAAGCGCGATTGAATGTTTGAAAAAAGCGAAGGAAACGCTGGGAGATGCGGAAGATATCAAAAGAGCAATGACCGCAGCAGAGGGAATGATAAAAAATGGTGAAGACTGGGGATGCACCAGCCAAATTGACTTTGAAATAGACAGTGTTGACTTGTTTCCACCAGTTTGTATCAGTCCGGACGGAAAGACAGTCATTTTAGGCGATAGCCGTGATAACACGGTGAAGTTATGGAACATTGCGACGGGAAAGCTTGTCCGCATATTAGAAGGAACATGGAGTCCCATCTGTATCAGCCCGGACGGAGAAACTATCATTTCAGGCTGTGAGTATGGAATGATAAACTTATGGAACATTGCGACGGGAGAGCACATCCGCACATTTGAAGGGGACAGTATTGAATCAGTTTGTATCAGCCCGGACGGAAAGAACGCCCTTTCAGGCGGTGAGGATGGAACAATAAAATTATGGGATATTGCGACAGGGCGGTGTCTCCGTACATTTGAAGGATACCACGTCATTGTTAAATCAATCTGCTTCAGCCCGGACGGGAATGCCGCCCTTTCATTTGATAATTATCAAGCAAAGTTATGGAACATTGCGACTGGAGAGTGTGTTTGCGATTTTTCCTTTGAAGAGGCTCGGGCTGGATCAGTCTGCTTCAGTCCGGACGGAAAGACCGTTCTTTCGGGCGATCTCCGCGCACCGAAATTATGGGATGTTGCTACAGGGCAGTGTATCCGCGCATTTGAAGCAGACGTAATATCAGTTGAATCAGACCGGGACGTAATATCAGTCTGCTGCTTTAGCCCGGACGGAAAAACCGCCCTTTCAAGCGGCGAATACGGAACGATAAAATTATGGAACATAGAAACGGGAGAGTGTATCCGCACATTTGTAGCAGACCCGGACGTAATATCAGTCTGCTTTAGCCCGGACGGAAAAACCGCTTTTTCAAGCAGTGATAATGGAACGATAAATTTATGGGATGTTGAGACAGGGCAGTGTCTCCACACATTTGAATCATGCCTGAACGTAATATCAGCCTGCTTTAGCCCGGACGGAAAGGCTGTTCTTTCTTTGGGATATAATTATTATTCTTCTTCTCCTCCTCTCACTTTTAAGCGGTGGTCTATAACTGCCAGACCACGTTATGAAATGGTGCAAAGCAGGATAACTACTATCGAAACAGCGCTTAGCAATGCTGCCGAGCTTGATTCTTTAATCGCCAGGACAGATGCTTTATTAAATAAAGGCGATGTCGACGGCGCATTGGTCGTCCTTGCGGAACCGACAGAAAAATACATACTGGATAACTCGGCCTATCACGCAGCAAAAAAACGTGCCGCTGTCGCCAAGCTTGATTCTTTAATCGCCAGGACAGATGCTTTATTAAAAAAAGGCGATGTCGACGGTGCATTGGCTGTCATTGAGGAACCGACAGAAAAATACATACTGGATAACTCGGCCTATCACGCAGCAAAAAAACGTGCCGCTGTCGCCAAGCTTGATTCTTATTCTTTAGTCGACAGGACAGATGCTTTATTAAAAAAAGGCGATGTCGACGGTGCATTGGCCGTCCTTGCGGAACCGACAGAAAAATACGTCCTGGATAGTTCGACCTACCACTCTGCAAAAAAACATGTCGCTCGTTATTGCGTTCTATGCGAAGTCAACTGCTTGACACCGGCAAAATCGTTAGCGCATGGCGTAGATTCTTTCTGTATCAGTCCGGATGGCAAGACTGCCCTTTCTGGTAGCAGTATGGAAAGAATATATTCAGGCAATGAGGTTATATATTCAGGCGGTGAAGACGGAACGATAAAATTATGGGATATTGCGACAGGGCAACGTCTCCGCACATTTGAAGGACACAAAAACAGTGTTGAATCAGTTTGTATCAGCCCAGACGGAAAGACCGCCCTTTCATGCGGCATGGATTTAACGATTTCAGACATTGGGGATATAAGGATAATAGTCAGTGAGAATTCAGTGGTAAAAGGAACGATAAAACTATGGAACATGGAAACGGGAGAATGTATCCGCACATTTGAAGGGCGCAAGTACACTGTTGACTCAGTTTGCTTTAGTCCGGACGGAAAGACCGCTCTTTCAAGATGCAGAGATATAGAGCTATCAAGATTCTATGGTGGTGAAACAACGATAAAGTTATGGAACATGGAGACGGGAGAGTGTATCCGCACATTTGAAGGGCGCAAGTACACTGTTGATTCAATTTGCTTTAGTCCGGACGGAAAGACCGCTCTTTCAAGCTGCAGAGATGTAGAGCTATCAAGATTCGATGGTGAAACAACGATAAAATTATGGAACATAGAAACGGGTGAGTGCATCCGCATATTTGAAGGACACAGGGGTTCTGTTGTATCAATCTGCTTCAGCACGGACGGTAAGACAGCCCTTTCAAAAGGTATGGATGGAATAAAGCTATGGAATATTGCGACGGGAGAGCACATCCGCATATTTGAAGGACACAGGGGTTTTGTTAAATCAGTCTGCTTCAGCCCGGACGGGAAGACTGTCCTTTCATGCGAGTATGATGGAACGATAGAATTATGGAACATCGCGACGGGAGAGCCTATCCGTCCATCTGCATTTGAAGGACAGGCGAGTTCAGTTAGATCAGTTTGTTTCAGTCCGGACGGCGCTCAAATTCTGGTGGCAGCCACAGAAGAAATCCTCATCTACTACGTAGACTACAAACTCCATTTTCCCGGCTGGGCGGACTGGAACGAAGGCGCGCTGCCCTACGTGCAAAACTTCCTGATCGTCCACCCCGATTGGACGGACGAAGATTTCAACAACATACTGATCCGTGATTTGCAAAACCGGGGCTACGGATGGCTGCGCCCGGAAGGGGTAAAAGCGGAATTACTGAAAATATCAGAGCAAGCCGGAATAAATTAACATGAAATTATCCACCCCAATGCGCTTTGTCATGTTACGCGCTCAGGCGGAAGCCGACGCGCTTTCCCAAAAGGAAATTTTTCCCGAACACATCCTGCTCGGCATACTCAAGATCGCGGAAATGACCGCCGATGAGATTTCTCCCGCGTCGCGGCACAAAGAAGAAACCGACAAAGATATAAAAATATTGCGGGAACGCTTTGCCGAGTTGAAAATAAACACAGACACGGCCCGACACAAGCTGCGGCGCCTGCTAAAAACCGCGGCGCCTGTGGGAGACGGCGCCGCGCTTACGGACGGGCTTTTTAAAAATGCGGCTTTGCACGCGGAGCCGCTTTCTTTTTATCCAAGCCATGTGCTGCGCGTCATGAAAGCGAATCCGACGCCCGCCATTAAAGCCGTACTGTTTGCGGATGAAGAAAAAGAAAACGCCGCCGGCCGGAATGAAATAAAACCGGCAAACGGGGCGGAAAACCCCGTGTCCGACGAAAAAGGCCCGGCGTTTTTATCCGCGCTGACGCGCCGTATCCGCAATATGAGTTACGCGCTGCTTGAAAACGTACATGGCCAGGATCACGCGGTTCACGCTTTTGCCGATGGCATGTTCGCGGCGGAGATGCTCGCCGCCGCCGATGAAAACCGCAAACGGCCTAAAGCCGTCTTTGTGTTCGCGGGGCCTCCGGGCGTAGGAAAGACCTTTCTTGCCGAACAGGCCGCGGGAATGCTTGACGTTCCATACAAGCGTTTTGATATGTCGAGCTATGCCGACCATCAGGCGCATATACCGCTGGGCGGGTGGCCGCCCAGTTATCATGACGCGAAAGAGGGACTGATTACCAGCTTTGTTAAAAAGAATCCCGGCTGTATTTTGCTTTTTGACGAAATTGAAAAGGCGCATTTTAATACCATCAATATATTCCTGCAGATTTTGGACGCCGGCAGACTGCATGACGACTACCTGGACGAAGATATAGAATTTAAAGATACGATTATCATATTCACCACCAACGCCGGCAAGCGGCTGTACGAGGGAGAACATCCGCAAAACGCGGCCGGGATTCGGCGGCAGGCCATTATAAACGCGCTGGAAACGGATACGCACCCGCAAACGGACAGGCCGTTTTTTCCCGCCGCCATTTGTTCGCGATTGGCGGCCGGCTATCCCCTTATGTTCAGCCATCTTTCGGCCCACAATCTTGAAACCATCGGCAGGAACGAACTGTCGCGCTGCTGTGGTTTATTTGAAAAACAGTACGGCGCCGTCGTCCGTTTTGACGATCTCCTGCCCGCGGCGCTTCTGTTCGCCGAAGGCGGCCGGGCCGATGCCAGAACATTGCGGGCGCAAAGCGAGGTGTTTTTCAAAAATGAGATATTCAAACTCTGCCGTCTGTGGGGAGAAAATATTGACGACGCGCTTGGCAAGATCCGGGAAATCAGTTTTACGGTTGATACGGCGGGCATGCCCGAAAATGTTTCGGCGCTTTTTGAAAACCATGATAATCCTGAGATTTTATTGTTTGGAGACACGCGTTTAGCGGCGCGTCTGAAAGAAGCCATGCCTGATTTGACGGTGCACGCGGCCATGGAAAAGGAAGACGCTTTCGAGCTGCTCTCCAAAACCGATATAAGCTGCGTACTGCTGAAACTGGTAAACGAAGGGGATGCGGGTTTTGATCCGGCGGCTGCCCGGATGATGCTGGACGAACCTATGCGCGGCGACGCTACGGTATGCGCCTTTGATAACGTCCCTATGGCGGCAAATTCTTTGAATGAGAGCCGGAGATTTTTCAGGGAATTACGGGAGCGTATGCCGGAAACGCCTGTCTTTTTGCTCGAAAGCGGTGATTTCATCATAGACGAAGAGCTGGAGAACGCCTTCGCGCGCGCGGGGGCCAGGGGCAAGCTGACCGCCCCGGCACAGGACATGGGCGTGCTTGCGGAATCGCTGACACGCATCGCAAAACAGCTTCATATGCAAAGCGCGGCGGCGGCGCTGGCGGCGGAGAGAAAAGCGCTTTCTTTTGAAACCGCGCCGATATCGGACGAGAATGAAACACATGTGACAATTCGTTTGCGTGAATTAACGCTGCGGCGCGCCGCCGACGCAAATGACGTTTCCGCTGTTTTGGACGAAGTGGAAAAACCCGGCGTACGCTTTTCCGATGTCGTCGGCGCGGAAAACGCGAAGGACGAATTGCGGTTTTTCGTACAATTCCTGAAAAATTTCAAATCATTTGCCGCCCGGGGGCTTAAGCCGCCTAAAGGCGTATTGCTCTACGGACCGCCGGGTACGGGAAAGACGCTTCTTGCCAAAGCAATGGCGGGTGAAAGCGACGCCGCGTTTATTCCAACCGCGGCCAGCGGCTTTGTAACCAAATGGCAGGGCAGCGGCCCGGAAGCCGTGCGTGAACTGTTTGCCCGGGCGCGCCGCTATGCCCCTTCCATCGTGTTTATTGACGAAATTGACGCCATCGGCAGGGCAAGAAGCGGCGGAAATTCAGGCTACGACGAAGAGGAGATGGCTCTAACCGCCCTTCTTACTGAAATGGACGGATTTTCCGTCGACCCCAAGCGGCCGGTATTTGTGTTGGCCGCCACAAATTTCGACGTGGAGGAAGGCAAGGGCGGTATGGGCGTTATTGATCCGGCGCTGGCCCGGCGTTTTGACCGGAAAATTCTTGTCGATCTTCCCACGAGGGATGACAGACGGCGTTATCTGGAGTATATGCTTGGCAAACATGAACCACATAATGTCAGCGCGGTTATGGCGGATCGCCTTGCCGGGCGCGCCGCCGGACTTTCTTTGGCGAATCTGGAATCGGTTATGGAACTTGCGTCAAGAAACGCCGCAAAACGGGGCATTTCCATTGACGACGTTATTTTGGATGAAGCCTTTGAAGTATACCGCCACGGCGAGGAAAAAAAATGGGGGCATGAATACCTGGAACGTGTGGCGCGGCATGAGGCCGGACATGCTTATCTATGCCGGCTGGGCGGCGGTACGCCGGATTATCTCACCATTGTCGCGCGCGGCGGCCACGGCGGTTATATGGAACACGCGGACACTGAGACGTCGCCGCTGCATACAAAGGATGTCCTGCTTGACCGCATACGAACTTCGCTCGGCGGCCGGGCTGCGGAACTGGTTTATTACGGCGACGCGGGCGGCGTTTCCACGGGCGCGGCGGGCGACCTGGAATCCGCTACTCGTATTGCCAAAGCCATGATTATCCAATACGGCATGGACGATGAATTCGGGCTTGCGGCGCTTTCCCGCGAGGAAGCCGAAAAAGGGCCTCTGGCGGCGGAAATACAGCGCAAAATCAACGTGATTTTGAAGGAGCAGATGAAACAGGCGGTGTCGTTGGTCAATGCCGGCAAAAACAAAGTTGACAATCTGGTTGCGGCGCTTCTGGATAAAAACAAACTCACGCGTGATGAGATAGACGCGATTTTAGGATAGGTCGATCGATCATAACGCGCCCGATGCCGACGGCGATTGTTAATTCCTTATTACAATGGCGGTTATATTGTCATGCCCGCCGCGGCTGTTAGCCTCTTTTAAAAGCGCGTCGCATATTTCATTTGCGTATGCGCCTTTTAAAAATATGTCTAAAATTTCATCTTCTTCAACTAAATTTGTAAGCCCGTCGGAACACAATATAATAGCGTCCGATCCGCTCATGTTTATAATACTGGTATCCATTTCAATCGTTTTATCCGCCCCGATTGCAGACGTTATCAAATTTTTTTGCGGATGGTTTTTGGCCTCTTCTCTTGTAATTGTGCCTGCCTTTATCAGCTCTTCCACATAAGAATGGTCCTCCGTAAGCTGCTTTATGCTTCCATTGGTTATAAAATAAGCGCGGCTGTCGCCCGCATGGGATATACACGCTCCGTTTTCCCACAAAGCCGCCATAACGACAGTGGTGCCCATTCCCCTCATTTCGTAACTGCGAGACGACAGGTTTATGACATCAGTATTAGCCTTTGTAATCGCTTCACTGCAAAACTCCGCTATTTCCTTTTCATTTATAGCCGCGCCGCTGCGTTCAATAAACCCGGCTGCGTATGCCAGAATACTTTCCACGGCGGCCTTGCTCGCAACCTCGCCCGCGTTGTGGCCGCCCATGCCGTCGGCAAGTATAAAAACGGAAATCGCGCCGCCTTCCTGAAAATAATATCCGCAGTAATCTTCGTTAAGTTTTCTCACTTTTCCGACATCGCTCTTTAAAGCAAAATCCATCTCCATGTCCTTTCTTTTTTACCGTTTCCGTTTGCGCATCACAGGCGGCGAGTCCACATAAAATATCAGGGTTGATTCTCGTTTCATACAAGGGAGTTTACCACAGTCAATACGCCACCTTCGCCATATGAAATGCCGAACGTTTGCCTATACCCGTTTTAGGTATACCCGCGAACGAAATGATTTTCCATGCCTGCGCGGTCTTTTTGCCACGATGCGGCGTCAGGTTTCGCTTACGTACGATTGAGTACGCCGCGCTCAACCTTCCTTGCCTCGTGGCAAAAATCCTCGCGCATACAACGGAAAATCATTTCGCTCGCGGGTATAAATCGTTTCCTTGCTGTTTGGAGTTTTCTGCTAGAATACCATCTGATTTTAACGCGGCGAGCGCCATGTCTACGATAAATACCTTGCATATTAGCGAAAATGTTTCGCTGGCGTCTTTTACCACTCTAGGCGTGGGCGGTCCGGCACGCTTTTTCACGACTGCGCTTGATGAAAGCCACATAGCCGAAGCCCTCTCTTTCGCGCGAACGCGATCCCTGCCGTTTTTCACGCTCGGTGGAGGAAGCAACCTGGTTGTCGCCGACGCTGGTTTTCCTGGACTGGTTTTAAAAATTGAAATTCCCGGCATCCGTCCGCTGGATGCCGATGGACGGGTCGCAGTCGGCGCGGGTGTGGAGTGGGACGCCTTCGTACAATACTGCGTGAGTCGCGATCTGGCGGGTGTTGAAGCCCTGAGCGGCATTCCCGGAACCGTGGGAGGCGCGCCCGTGCAGAACATAGGTGCTTACGGACAGGAAGCCGGCGAGACCATAACCGCAATACGCGCATGGGACACGCAATCGGATAAGATTGTTGAATTGAGCCGCGCGGAATGCGCGTTTGAATACCGAAGCAGTATTTTCAATACCTCGCGCGCCGGACGATACATCATACTTCAAACGGAGTTCATGCTTCAGCCACACGGGCGGCCGCGCGTAAAATACGCGGAACTGCGAAAGCGTTTTGCCGAAGGCGCAAATCCGTCTCTCGCCGAAATACGCGGCGCTGTGATGGACTTGCGCAAATCCAAAGGAATGATTGTCAGCAATGATGATTCCGATTCACGGAGCGCCGGGTCTTTTTTTCGCAACCCGGTGATTTCCCGCGATGAATTCGCCGCGATGGAGCAAAAAGCGCGCGACAGAGGGACCATAGCTTCATCCGAAACCATACCGTGCTTTGACACGCCTGAAGGAGATGTCAAACTCGCCGCGGCGTGGCTTATAGAACATTCCGGTTTTTTCAAGGGATACGAGCATGGCCGAGCCGGAATTTCCACAAAACACGCACTGGCGCTGGTGAACCGTAGCGGTGCTGCGGCGTCGGAAATAGTTAGTCTGATGAAACTGATAGAAGAGCGTGTTCTGGCGTTATTCGGTGTCGCACTAAGTACAGAACCGATTTTTATAGGATTTGAAATATCGGAAATATCGTAAGTCGAGGTAATCGTAAAAACGCGGCAAACGATTTCGTCATATACGAAACCGTCTCACGGCGGATAGCCGTGAGACGGTTTCATATATGACTGCAAATTTATTTAGGTTTATTACGGTTGGCGAGCACTATCAAAAGATCCTTCGCTGTCTGGAGTTTTGCGTCGTCTTTGCCGTTTTCAATATACCTGTTCAGCAATTCCTGGGCCTGAGCGTCTTTTCTGTCCATATAGTAAACCTGCCCCAGCTCAAAAACAGCGTCCATATTTGAAGGACTCAGTACGACTACCCGTTCCAGCGCAGCTATTGAAAAAGACATCGAATCAGGATTGTTTTTGCCCTTGGTGTATAGATCCATAAGGCGCTGTTCAGGATTCTTCGATCCGGCCACTACGACATCCAGGGCTTCGTCCGGCCGTTTTGCGTCCAGATAGTATTGAGCCAAAGACATCTGGTAACTCTCGATCTGATCTTCGGGCACAAGCTCTATGGCTTTTTTGAACGCCGCGACAGCTTCCGAGTCCTGTTTCAGTTTAGCGTGCGCGCGTCCGATCTGCCTCCAGATCAACCCCTGCTGTCCGCCGGTAAGCGAGTTGGCTTCTTCGTATTTTTTAAGCGCGGATGAAGCGTCTGAGTCAAGCAGCTTGTTGCCTTCATTTAAAATGTCGTTCGCCTGTTTTATCCGGGCGTTTTCTTTTTCACGCGCGGCGTTTTCAATAAAAGCGTCAACTGCTTTTTTGACCTGCCCGGCCCGCTCGTCGCCGGGGTTGATCTCAAGAGCCCTGTTAACAGAGGCAATAGCTTCGTCCAACCTGCCGGCTTGCGTCAGAGCAAGCGCCCTGTTTGAATAAAGAGTCGAATTCTGGGGGGTCGCCTTTATGGCTTCGTCATATAACGCTATTGCTTCATCGAATCTCTTGGATTCGTAGGCGACATCGGCCCTCATCCCCGGTATAGTGGCGATCTGTTGTTCAGCGTTCGAAGCGAGCATTTCGTAAACCATCCGCTGTCTATCCGCCGGGTTGGGTTTTGGCGGGCCGCCGGGCGCAGCAGGTTTCGGTTTTGGCAGAGTCGACATCATTAAATTGGCGGCGTCAAACGTCTTTTTAAATGATTCCAGCGCCTCTTCGTATTTGCCCTGTCTCGCCTGAGCCATGCCATAATAATAAAAAGCGTCAGCGGCAAAAGGCTTGATTGCCAGCGACTGCGCTATAAACTTCTCCGCTTCAACCGCGTTGCCCGCCTCCATGGCTTTTGTTCCTTCATCCAACAACATGTTTGACCGGCGTTCAAGAGCCTGGTCCTCAAAATAGAGCTTGCTGTCGGCGCCGTTCGTCAGCTTCAATACCACCGATATTCTGCCGTTATTTACGACAGCGGCTTCATAAAGCGCCGGAGCGAATCCGTTTTTGCGCGCCACAATTCGATATGGGCCGTTGTTTAATTTATCGAACAACGCCACACCGGACGCGTCGGATTTCTTGTTATTGCCCTTGCTGGCGCTTAACAGCATAACCGTGACAGTAACATCCTTCTCAGGCGCGCCCGAAGGCCCTTCGCACGTCACTTCCAGAGTTCCTGTCTGGGCAAACGCCGAAACGGACGAAAACACCATTAAGAAAATCAACACGCCTGCCGACAATACTCCAAATCTTTTTATTCTGTTCATAGACGATCTCATTTCATTTACCCCGCGTTTCTCATACGAATTTTTCATGAAAACCTTTATACATTACACGCAATGCTGTAATCATTACAACATAAACATTTTCACAGGAGGCTTTACCGCCGAAAATATCGCCGCCCGCGCCCGGAAGCTGCTTTCATAAATTTTGCCGATTACGCGAAATACTCCAGTTGCCGGCGGAGGAAACCAGCGAGAAAATACGGGAGATTCAGCAGCTTGAACGGTTTGCCTGCGATGGTTTTATGATTTTCCAATACCGCGGCCCCGGCGTATAACCTTACGGCAAAGCCGCAATCAGAATTGTCAACAAACTGATGTATTGAACGCAGACGCCCGTTCTTTCCCGATTTTACTTCCACGGGAATCATTCCGCCGTCGAACGGAAACAGAAAATCGACTTCGGCGCTGGATTGCGCCTTGTCCCGCGTCCAAAAACGCAGAGTTGACGCCGCTTCAAAACCGGACGTGAGCATTTCCTGCCCGACGATGTGTTCGGCTATTTTTCCGCCGTACTGCGCGTTCAAATCTTCCGCGCCGATAAGACCGCCTTGCAGCCCGCAAACGAAATTGAGCAGTCCGGTATCGAGAGCCTGCAGGCGCGGCGATTTTTTGATGTCGGGCGCAAATGGCGCGGATGTCTGCGTGGTCGGGTATACAATATTAAATGAAAATCAGTGTTTCATGCCTGAGAGAAAAATCTTTACCGGCGCGGAGAAACGCGGCCTGGAGCAAATCAAAAACCGATGAATGGCGCAGAAACAGTTCCTTGTCGGTTTTCTTTTCCAGGTTAAACGCAATGAACTGCCTGTAGTCCTTTGCGAATTCGTTGACTGCGCAAGTCTTGCCGGTCTGTCGCGCGCCTCGCAAAACCAGGGGCTTTCGGAAAGATGAATCCTTCCATTTTCTCAATTCACCCAGTATGGTTCTTGGAAACATAAAAGCTTTTCATATCCTTCACATAAAAATACACAAAATCAATCTTATCACAATGCAATATCTGCACAAAATAAGCCTTATTTTATGGGTGTAGATAAATATAGTAGGTATATATCTTTACATTAATCGATAAATATGGCACACTCCATTTATCATTTACTGGAGTTGATGCCGTATGAAGTCAAAAGAAAGTATTGGCACTGAGACTAGAATTGACGAGATAGAGCGATTGATCAATGAGTTTCGCGAGAAATTTCATTCTGGAACATCGGATGCTGAGAATTTTCTTACGATGAATGAAATAGA
>Ga0082212_10009697_pt1 | contig 12392 bp, 4 predicted proteins | sample TergutNt197P3_FD_71548 | JGI IMG/M metagenome (GOLD analysis project Ga0082212, IMG submission 71548) | Neocapritermes taracua P3 segment gut microbial communities from Petit-Saut dam, French Guiana - Nt197 P3 | ecosystem: Host-associated > Arthropoda: Insects > Digestive system > Gut ... | reverse complement strand
CAACTCTTCCCATTTGGTCTTTGGCATCGGCGGGATAATTGTCGTGCGAAGGAATCGACCAGATTCCATTGACTTCGGCAATACGAAATTCATTCCGCTCACCAGCAGCGTCGGTTTTGACGATTTCGAGGGACTTTATGCTCAGCGGGTCGGCAAACTGCGGAAACAGAGATTTTCCGAGCATTTCTTCCGGTTGAAAGTCGGTTAGGGTAGGACGGCTTCGAATGGCTCCGCCAACAAGGACAGCGGCGAGAAGAATAAAAATTAGCGTTCTTGTTAGTTCGTTCATTGGGGTAAATCAGCAAAAATAACGACACTATTTTACCGTTTGGTGCCGTTGATTCAAGCGGGGAAAGCACGCAACCCGCAAGTTTCAATTTGAGGCGGCAAGGGTAGGTATTCACAATTCAAATAACGGTGCAGTTACCATTTTTTCTATCGGCGGACTTGAACCGAAAACGAATCGCTTTGTGAAACTTACCTAGTACACTGATTTACCAGATACACGACCGATTGATACGGTATGCCAGAGTGGGTGGTTAAACCGATTTCACAAGTTCTGCTATTGGAATATCCACGCATAACGCCCGACTTTTCAACCTGCACACATAATTTGCGCAAAGCATAAGCATTGATCTCTGGATACGTAAATCCTTTGTCTCCTGCAAAACCACAGCAGCCGATTTCTTTCGGCACTAAAACGTTCGACGAACAACGTTTTGCCAATGCAATCATTTGCTTTTCCAATCCCATCTTTTGAGTCGAACAGGTAATGTGCACCGCCACCGGACGGTCGGTCGGCACAAATTCCAGTCTGTCAAGCAGGAACGTCGTTATAAATTCGACCGGTTCGTAAAGTTCCATTGTTTGTATCGTGTGCCTCATTCGATACAGGCACGGACTTTGATCGCATAAAACAGGATATTTTCCCTGTTCGCTCGCTTCGTACAACGCCGCTTCAAGTTCCGCCGATTTCTGGTCGGCAATCTCCGGCATCCCCTTGCTTTCCCAAATCGTTCCACAGCAGAGATGATCCATGTTTTTAGGGAAAATCACTTCATAACCGGCTTTGTGCAACAAGGCGATCATCTCGTTCATGAGCGGCTGTTTTTCCGGCGAGGCTTTATCCAGTCCCATCGCTTGATTGATGCACGACGGAAAATAGACAACCTTTGCCGATTGTTGATGTTCGACTGCCGTTTTTCGATAGCGGAAACTCTTCGGCATCGCCGGTGTCCAAAGCGGAAAACAGAACGTTCGGTGTATTGTTTTTGTCAACCACGTCATGAATTTGGTGCCGAGAATGGTATGCGCAACATCGGCAAGCGTAAGCGTTGTCCGCAACAGATTTTTGACCGTTGAAAAATGTTTTGCCGTCCTTTTGCCAATGCCGTATCCGATGCTGCCGCAAGGAATTTGGTCTCGGCGAATGTCGTGCGTCAAATCGCTGGTATTGATTTTCATGGGGCAAGATACCGCACAAAGTCCGTCGCCCGCACAAGTCTGCTCACCTAGATACCGATATTGTTTTTGCAAACGGCGCAAGGGTTTCGTATCGTTTCCCGATGTTTTCAATCGGGCAATTTCACGCTGTATCACAATGCGTTGCCGCGACGAGAGCGTAAGACCGCACGTCACGCAGTTGACTTCGCAAAAGCCGCATTCGATACATTGATCCACTTTCGGATTAAGCAGCGGCAGGGGTTTGAAATTTTTAAGATGGCAACGCGGATCATCGTTGAAAATTACGCCCGGATTCAACAGTCCTTTGGGATCGAACAGTTTTTTAACGGCTTTCATGATTTCATACGCTTCGCTTCCCCATTCGTACTCCACGAAAGGAGCCATGTTGCGTCCCGTGCCATGTTCCGCTTTCAACGAACCGTCGTACTTTTCCACTACCAAATGAGCCACATCGTTCATCAAGGCTTCATACCGGGCGACTTCTTCGTTCGTATCGAACGATTGATTGATGATGAAATGATAGTTGCCTTCGAGAGCATGTCCGTAAATGCAGGCATCGTCGTAACCGTGTTTTGCCAATAGTTCCTGCAAATCGGCGGTGGCTTCCGGCAAGTTTTCGAGAGGAAACGCCACATCTTCGATGAGCGTTGTGGTTCCGAGTCGGCGCATCCCGCCAACGGACGGAAAAATGCCGGAGCGAGTTGCCCAATATTTGGAGTATTCTTCTGCCTTATCGGTAAAATGTACCGGAGCAAAGGTTTCGTAATTTTTTAACGTTTCCGAAATTTGGGCGATATTTTGCTCCAATTCCTGCGGAGTGGAACCCATTGTTTCGGTCAACACGGCGGTCAGTCCATTACCGGTGGAGTCCCCCACTGATTTCAGCGATTTACTGTCCAAAAGTTCGGCTCCTTTGACGGTAGTGTTGCCATCAACAGTCGTCAGTTGTTTCATGGCAACGACTGCACGACAGGCTTCCCTAATATCGCTGAAATAGATCATCGCACTTGCTTTATAGGGAAAATCGTGTTCGGTCTTCATGGTTATTTCCGAAACGAATGCCAACGTGCCTTCCGAACCGACCAGTAGCCGGAGCAAAATGCCGAAAGGGTCATGATGAGTGATGAACGGTTCGATATTCAATCCCACCACGTTTTTGATGGAATACTTGCGTTGCATACGCTCAACCAATTTGGGATTGTTGCGTACTTTGTCCCGCAGGAGTTCGATTTCGTTAAGAAAAAGAGGTCTCCTTTGCATGAACGCCGCCCGGCTTTCTGCGTCGGCGGTGTCCAACACAGTACCGTCGGCAAAAACAATTCTCGCAGCCAAAATGGATCGGGCACTGTTGGCATGCGTTCCGCAATTCATCCCCGACGCATTGTTCATGACAATTCCGCCGACCATCGCACTTTTGATCGAAGCCGGGTCGGGCGGAAATTTGCGTCCGTAGGGTTTTAGAATTTCGTTGACTCGTTCGCCGATGATTCCCGGCTGCAAGGTAATGGACTGGGCATCGGGCGCAACCGTATATTTTTCCCAATGTTTGCCGGCAACGATCAACACGGAATCGCTGATTGCTTGTCCTGACAGACTTGTACCGGCTGCCCGGAAGGTAACCGGTACGTTCAGGCGGTCGGCAATCGCCAACAAATGCGATATTTCTTCTTCATTTTTCGAGCGAATGACGATTTGTGGAATCATCCGATAAAAACCGGCATCGGTTCCCCATGCGAGGCGGCGCAATTCGTCGGTGTAAATACGGTTTTGGGGGATGAATCGGGATATTTCGGTCAAAAACTGCATGCAAATCATCGTTAGGAAAATATCACGCCCGCGCACGCTTCGCGGCTAAAACGCAAGCGAAATTCAAATCTGGTACATAACATTTTAGCGAAAGCCTCATACCTTTACGGCGCAACGGAAATCAACTCAAACGGCTCGAAGAGTCCGTAACCGATGACATCGTAAGCCGAACCGGCTGGTTGATTCTCCGGTCCTCGCTGGAACGAGCCGGGCCAAGCACTGCCGCGAACTTTTCCGGCATGATGCGGACCCAAAAGGTTTTTCGGCGTGCCATACACCTGCACCAACACTTCGTTTTTGCCTTGCTTCACGAATTTTGTAACATCCACCGACCACGGTGAACTCACCACATAACCAGCGTCGCTACCATTGACGAAGATTCGTGCCGTTGCTCCGTACCAACCGCCGTCCGGCAACTTCACGGCAAAGGTTCCCGCCACTTTGGCAATCTCGAAACTCCGGGCATATTCCACCTTGCCCGCATAAAACGGCATGCCTTGACGGTGCCAACCCTGTTCGTCTGCTCCGCGTCCGAGACCGCTGCCATCGACAAGATACCGCGCCCGGCGGTTGAATCCGTCGGTCAACTCGCTGGACGCTTTGACCGCTACATTTTTGAGCGGCACGAGATTGTCCCCGTCTTTGACGAGAAACTGCACTTCGGAAAGTCCAACGAATCCGTTGTCGTCCGGTTGAACGTTTTCGGGAATCGGAAATTTCGTACCGGCATGGTTCGACAAGATTTTGAACTCGACTTTTTTGAGTGCCGTCGGCGTTGCCAATGGAAGATCCGTTGCTCTGCCGGTCCCGTAAGGAATTTCGACCTTGCCCAGCCCGGTAATTTCGACCGATTTCACGCCGCGTCTCTGCATGCCACGTTCATTGTAGTTCCAAATCCGAATCGCCGCTATTGGATACTCCTTGTCAAACTCAAACGTTAGCGATGGTGAGCGGTCTGCTCGATTCGGACGAAACCCAACCCCGGCGGAGAGCCACGACACTCCTTCGAGTTCGTCGCTGTGCCGCTCTTCGGGAGCGATTTCTGCCGTTTTCATTGTCAGCGGTTGCGGCGGACAGACGACGAAGCCCTTATCGGCAGGGCGCAGCGAAAAGTCGCCCAGCAGATAGGCAGGTTCGAGTGCCGTCCAAACGGTCAAAGGCTTCGCAACGATTTTGACTGTGTTTTCGCCGGGTTTGACAAATTTAGAAATGTCGATTTTGCCAAAGGAGTGGTCGAGCCACCAGTCCGGGGACGCTGTCCCCGGCTCTTTGATGCGTTCGCCATTGCAATAAACCGTGTATAGGTCGGCACGTTCGATGACGATGGCAATATCTGCTGCCGTCTGCCGTCTGCCGTCTGCCGTCTCCTCTTCCATCACAAACCGATAGACCGCCTCGAAGCCGCTGTCCGCCGGGAACGTCTTTTTTAGCAATTCGTCTTTGAATTGAACTTCGTTATCAAATGGATTCTTTCCGAATCCGTTCTTTTGCCAAATCCATTGGTCGGCTTGATAGGTATAAACATCCTTCCGCTCTTCGTCGCCGACCTTCACGTCCACAAAATCCAACGTCAACACGTTCGGCTCGAGACGCTTGATCGTGGTCTCGGTGCCGGGAATGACGGTTTTGTTCAAAGGGAGAATAAGGGGAGCCCCCTGCCTCGGCATTTGAGTATCCGAAAGTATGAGTAAGATACTGTTGCAAGGTTCCATTTCAACAGTGAAACGACCAAAGTGCATTGGCGTGCTATGAATTACTTCACCGGTCTCCAATGACAACCAAGTATGAAATTGTTCCTCTGTACCTCTGACAGAAACATTAACCGTTTTCTCTTGATCCGTGTTACAGATGAAGAGAATCTCGCAATCCGGCAGAGTGCGGCGGTGATGGAAAATGCTACGAGTGCCTTCCGGTACATCAATCGAAAGTCCCGTTTCGGCGATGCGCTTTTTTGCAACGGTAACAGCCTCGGCGGTCGAAACTTTTTTGGCATTTGGCAACTCGGCGAGTCGTTTCAACAGAGCGGCTTCACTGCTATCAAGTTCCGCTCCATCGCAACGGGCTGGCAATTCTGCATAAAGCAAGTTGCCGCCATTTTGGACGTATTGCATCAACAGTTCTGCCGTTGGACGGTTCAGGTTTTCCATATTTGGCGGCAAGATGACCAAGTCATATTCGCCGAGATTGATCGAAAATTTCTTGTCCGCGACCTTGCCGAATCGGGCAATCGTGTCTTCCGAAGCCAAATCGTATTCGACCTGTGCGCGTTCGAGAGCGTTCACAAAGTCGGTAAATGCCTGACCGGCTTCCCAAAGTTTGCCTTCACCCTGATACATCCACGCCGTTGTCGTTGGTTCAAGCACAACAATCCGATTGATTTGCCGACCCTGCGATAATGCGTAGGAGAGCCGCGTAAAATAATCAGCCATCGTATGATAGCCCTCAAACCACGGCGAATGATACGAAAAAGACTGCGGATGGTCGCGTTTGCGTGCGCCACGGATGGTCACGTAGGAAAGATGCTCGTTCGTCGTGTTCACGCCAACGGCGTAAGACCAATCGCCGAGCCGCTTCATATCCTCGAACCGCAAATCCCAGCCGCCGGCACCATAATTTTCCGAGAGTGTTCGGGAACGTCCCATCTGATTCGCAATGGAGGCTAACTCCTTGCCGCTACGGACGTTGCCGAACTGCGCATTCGCCGTCTTGTCGTTGTACGTATTCATCAGCAAGTCGATGGCGGGACGCTGATGCCAGATGTACATTGCCATATTGTCAGGGCAGTGTCCCGTGCCGGGCCAACCATGTTCCCAATAGTGTCCCGTCCATTCGAGGTTGTTCTTTTCGCACCACTCGAAATTCGGCTTTGCCCAGCGTTCGACAAAGAGTTCGAGCAACAAGGCATGAAGATTGTGCCGGACTTTTTTCCAATCGCCGACCGGCTTGTGCAGCGAGGGAAGGTTGTCGATCAGCGAATAGCCGAACTTTTTCTCGAACAGTTGCGGTATTTCTTCATTCCACGAGACCCAGGTTCCCACATACGGTCCCGCCGGATGCGGTTCGTCGGTGAAAATGCCCGGCACCCGCTTGCCGAATTGATCGCCGACATTTTTCTTGTACGCTTCGTGGGTAATTTCGATAAACTTTTCCGTTACCCCTTTTTGCAGAAGATCGACGTACCATTTTCCACCGAACCAACCATTGGACGGCGTGTAGTGCACCTTGCCGAGCAGATATTTTTGACCGTTCGCCAATGGGGGGAGTTTGCCCGAAGACATTGTCCCCTCTCCCTCTGGGAGAGGGCTAGGGTGAGGGTTTGCCTCTTCACCGGGGATTCCCCCCCTCACCCTAACCCTCTCCCCCCTCGGGTGGAGAGGGGACACGTACAAAAGGCTAAAACCTGTCGGGGAGTTGGAATCCGGTGCGAATATGTACCAAACATTTTCGTCAATTTTATCAAGGGATGCGGCTTCCTCAAATTTCAGTCCCATTCCACGAGAATCGGGCAGTGCTTCGGGAACGAATCCGCCGGCAAAGCCGCTGGGATAGGAATTTTCGTCGTAAATCCAGACGTTCATGTCGAGTTTTTCGGCTTCATCGAGCGAAACCTTCCAGAGCCGAAACCAATCGTCGGAAAGGTACGGTGTCATCAAGCCCGGTCGCGGATGCACCCAGACCTGTTTGACGTTTTGTTTTGCCAAGTCTTGAAGCGTGGAGCGGATTTGCTCTTCGGTGAGTAAATCATTCCAAGTCCAGAGCGGACCAGTGCTGTAATCCCGATGCGGCTTGGCAAAGTTTTGCCGCAGTTCGTCCAACGAGGGATTCTTAATAGGGTTCAATTTGGAAACCTGTCCGAATGTTGGCGCGGCGATGAGCAGGAAGAGGAGGGGAAATAAGCGTTTCATGGAGAGGTTCCTTTTTGCTTGGTAAGAGAGGTAATCGGAGTAGTATAACACCTCCGTCCCGCCATCGTCAACCCGGCAACTCGGAGCGGCCATTGCTCTTGCAGACCGTTAACAAGTTTCCGATTTTTGGCAAATTTTTCTGTTTTTGCCTATTTTTCTCCATACAAAGCGTTCCTTCCAACGTATCAACCATAGAGCATATCCCGATTTTGTCTGGGAGAGGGTTAGGGTGAGGGCTTCATGAATAATGTCATTCCAGACCAATTCGGGATTCGCTCAATTACGTTTTCCCCATTTTGCCAACGCTCTGTACAATTTTTTTACATCAATAGGCTTCGTCAAGTGATCGTTCATGCCCGCACTTAAACTTTCCGCCACATGCTCTGCTCCAGCATTCGCCGTCAGTGCTAAAATCGGCAGTCGGTCAAAACGGGGTTCCAAGCGAATTTGAGCCGCAGCGGTTAAACCATCCATCTCCGGCATCTGAATATCCATCAGGACAAGATCGAAGACCTGTTCATGCACCTTTTCCAATGCTTTGAGTCCATTGTCCGCCAACGTAACGTCAATGCCGGTGGACGACAACAACTCCTTCAACACCATTTGGTTGATTTTGTTGTCCTCGACCACAAGGACGTGCATGCCTCGCAACACAGCCGTATCGGCGACTTCGGGGGCTTCCTTTGCCTCGATAGATTCTTCCGGCACCGACAGAGAGATGTGAATTTGAAAGACACTTCCTTCACCGATCCGGCTTTCGCATGTAATCTGTCCTCCCATCAACCGGATCAATCCCTCGCTGACCGGAAGTCCCATCCCCATTCCGCCATACTTTCTGGTGTAAGCCGTTTCGCTGGCAAACAGCGGCTTGAACAGTTCCGTTTGATGCTTGTCGGAGATTCCAATACCAGTGTCCCGTACCTCTAAAACCAACGGCACCGTATCGTTTCGGTCATTATTGTTCCGATAAACACGAATGTCCACTCCACCGGTTTCCGTAAACTTGACGGCATTCATAACGATATTGAACAACACCTGTTGGAGGCGAACGGAATCTCCAAACAGTTTTTGAGGCACGTCGGAATCAATCGTTGTACGAATATACAACGATTTTTTGTCGGCATCTTGCCGCGCCATGCCGCTGATGCTTTCTACCAATTCCCGAATCGAGAACTCAATGGTCTCCAACAACAACTGCCCGGAGTCGAGTTTGGAAAAATCTAAGATCGTTTCAATCGCCGAGGTCAACAAATTCACCGACCGCTTTCCCTGATTGATGAGGTTTTTCTGTCGTTCGTCGAGGTTGTCGATTTCGCTGGCTATGCGTGCCATCGACTGGATTGCATTCAGCGGCGTTCGAATTTCATGACTGACCGACGCCAAGAATTCGTTTTTCGCCTTTGCGTATCTTGCGGCAACGTCTTGATCACGCAGGTCGCGGAGATACCCCACCAACGTATAGCCTCCCCCTTTTGGTACGCGGATCAACGTCGCTTCTACCGGGAGCGGCTCTCCCGTTGCCGTTAGGTGCATCCAGTAGAACCGGACATAACCGGAAATAAACGCCTTTTTGGGAAAAGCGTGCTTCGGATCCTCGGAACGTTGCCCATCAGGTTGAAATTCAGGTTCCAATGAATAAAACTTTTTGAGAAATTCTTCCTTATCAGAAAACCCAAAGAGAGAAAGTGTTGCCTTGTTACAGTCGGAAAGGTTTCCGTTTTCGTCCCAGAAGAGGCAACTCATCGGCAGCGTATCAACCATAATTCGGTTGCGTTCTTCGGCGACGAGCAGACGTTGTCCCACCAGCACGGATGCCAACAGCACGCCGATTGCCTGTATGGTTTCCGAATCGCTCCGGCTCAAACGTATGAAGTAAGGCGGTGCCTCGACCAAACGACCGGTAACCAAAATGGCAACGACTTCCCCTTGCAACACGACGGGAAAAGAAACGAAATAGGGGATTCCAAGCAGTTCCCGGAATTCCCTAAACCGGTCTGCCGAGTCGGCACCGGTAACGATCACTGGGTTGACCGGATCAAAAAGTTCAGCAGGAACGTTGACATGTTTTCCTGCAAAAGCGGCTTTTTCGTTTGCCGAGTATCCTTGCAACACCACCGGTGCAAAGAGCCCATCGCTGTTTTTTTGTAAGACGACACTGCGCTGCATATTCATGGCAGCATTCATACGTCGGGCAACGGAAATAAAAACATCCGCATAGTTGGTGTTCTGTTGCAGCGACGTTGCCAATTCGGTAAGCAGTGCGAAACCGCGGCGTTTTTGTTCCAATTCAAGCCGAATCGCAACGGAGGTCGTATCGAGAGCCAAAACTTTGGCGGCATTTTGTTCGCAGATTCGCGAGAGGGCTTCAATCGAAACCTCTTTTGAATGCGTTTCCACCGCACTTTCTTCCCAGGTCGGTTTCGACGTTATTGTCCGCGAACTGAAGCCTTCCTCACATTTGCTTTGAGAAAAGAGGCAAAACACACCCGTCCAATCGAGTCCTCTGGGTTGTCCGCCAATGGGAGCAATTTCCACACCGTTGTAAAGTCCCAGTATCGGCACCCGACCAGCGACAGTCTGTTGCACGAATGTCGCATCTTCTCTATCTGCCCCGGCATAACCGGCACAACGTCCTGCACAATCGATGAACATAGCGAAGACCGGCTCACGACCGTCGAGATCATCGAACACCTTGTTGATTTTCGGTGCAATGTAGTCGAGTTCCAACGACCGGAACATCAGTTGGAATTCTGTTCCTTCCACCATATCCGGCTCGAACATGACGATTCCATTGCTTGCCTTGTCGATTGCCAAGCAGAGTCGGCTGGCGTAGGCATCTTCGTCAAATTCTCCCCATCGCTCTCCATGATTGACTCCGAAGATGAGAAAAAAGGGATACTGTTCCGGTGAAATTGCCGACTCGAGCAGTTTATCGATGAACGGAATGGCAGGTTCGCCATTGATTTCGAGAATGACCTGTCCGACCGACTTGGTAACAGTGTAGTATTGCGTGGAGGGTCGGCAACCATGAATAATGGTGCTGTCCATGCGTATGTTGCCGGAGAAAACGAGAGCGATGGCATTCGCTTTACCGATTTTATTGCCGATCCACTGTTCGGTTGGACTACAAGCGAGGTCGCCGATCATGCCGACTCCAGAGAGGTCGGGAAAGAATCCGAGTCCTTTTTTGATTCCCGCCAAAAGGTATGTTGCCATAAGCAGCCGGAGTCCGTTGGTGGTATCCACGGCATCGTAAAAGAGCATGACCGGCGAATCCTGTGTTGCTTTTAGTTCGGCAAGCCGTTTTCCCAGCCTTACGCCGGCTTCCTCTTCACTTTCGTCCAGTCTCTCTTCGACGAGGACATCGCATTTCACGCCGTCGAGCCAAATACAAACGATGCCGATTTGGTCTCCGGCATACCCGAAATAGCCGTTGGTAATGACACCGGCGGTGCCGCCGCCGTAAATCGGTACGGACTCGCCGACGACGGAAACCACGGCTTCACGAAGAGACGACGGATCGTGTCGGGCAGTGGAAAACAGGAGCACCAGATCGCACGGATCGGTTCTGCCCGATTCGCTGACTGCTCTTTCAACTGCCTGAACTCCTGCCGCTAGGGTTTCTGGATTATCGCTGTAACCTACTCCAACTTTCATGCTATAACCACCTCCAGACCGCGTGTGGAGTTTACTCTACTCGAAATACGCGTCTTTTGCAATAGGACGCACGCCATGTGCACCCCACCCGAGCAGTCAGTTGACAAGTTTCGTCTTTCCGTCACTCCCGCGAGGAACTGTCCGTCAATAATTCCGTCATTTCGACCGTAGTGGAGCGAAGGGAGAAATGACATTCTCTATTTTGCCCATCTTAAAACTTGCAGGTTACGTGAGCACCCGAGAATCCTCTCCATCGGGTCTATTGACATTTTCCTCCAATCGGTAACAATGGGGGTTCCAGATGGATGCACTATTGACATTTTTTTCATGACTGGACCCGAAATACGAGAAGCCGTTATCAATATCCTTTCGGACATTGCGCCCGACGAGGATTTTTCTGCCATCAAGGATGACGTTCCTTTTCGTGACCAGTTCGAAATGGACAGTATGGACCTCCTCGACATTGTGTTGGAACTGCGCAAACGCTATCGGGTGCAAATTCCCGAAGAAGACTATCCGAAACTCAACAACATGAACAGCACTGTCGAGTATTTGCTGCCGCTCATGCAGTCATGAAGGAGTGTTATGTTCCGCTCTGTAGCATTCACTGGCGGATATACGCCAGCCGCTCTATTCCGTAATTGCGCTTCATTCCGGCTGACTTATGTTTTGGGCACTCCGAAGGCATTGACAACAGCGTCGCATTAAAATAGAATGTCCTGCGGGGAAGCGGTAAAGAACAGAGAACATTGCTCATTTTTCACTAAATTTTATAAACTTCACAATATGAGTCAAGACCCACAGAAAGCCATTTTGCAGATTGACGGCAAGCAGATCGAGTTAGCGGTCTTAACCGGCACTGACGGACTAAAAGCCGTGGATATTTCCAAATTGTACGACGAACACAAACTCACCATGTACGATCCGTCGCTCGGCAGCACCAGCGTTTGTCAAAGTGCGATCACGTATGTCGATGGCGACAACGGTGTTTTGCGTTATCGAGGCATTCCCATCGAACAGTTTGATCGTCCGAATCCCAACTTCATCGAAGTCGCTTGGCTCCTCATTTTTGGATCGTTGCCGACGCAGGCGGAAATCACCGAATTCCGAGGACGTTTGACAAGCCATGAGTTGCTGCACGAAAGTTTGCGTGAACAATTTGGTCAGTTGCCTCCCAAATCGCCGCCGATGGCGATTCTCGCTGCCATGTTTAGCCAGTTGGCATGCTATCACGAAAAATTCCTGCCGTTGGGCGACGATGATCTTTTCGTCGAAGCCGCCACAAGACTAATAAGCAAGGCACGAACGATTGCAGGCTATGCTTATCGACGTTCAATGGGCTTGCCGTTTACGTATCCTGATCCGGCACTGCGCTACTGTGCCAATTTTCTGCATATCATGTTTTCGATCCCGCACCAGCAATACATTATCGGACCGGAAATCGAAGATGCTATGAATCTCGTCCTGATTCTCCATGCTGACCATGAGCAAAATTGCAGTACATCAACCGTTCGGACTGTCGGTTCGGCAAGGGCAAACCTGTTTGCGTCGCGTGCTGCC
>Ga0082212_10009696_pt1 | contig 12392 bp, 9 predicted proteins | sample TergutNt197P3_FD_71548 | JGI IMG/M metagenome (GOLD analysis project Ga0082212, IMG submission 71548) | Neocapritermes taracua P3 segment gut microbial communities from Petit-Saut dam, French Guiana - Nt197 P3 | ecosystem: Host-associated > Arthropoda: Insects > Digestive system > Gut ... | reverse complement strand
CGTGGTCAACATGAGCGCACTTCGCCAGAATGTTTCGAATCTCTTCTCGGTTTTTAGAGGTCAAACCATCGTTCATCCGTATTTTGCCCTTTCGTTCAGTGCGGTACCGTTGCCAAAAACTCTTCCGGCGAGAACACGCGCAAATCGGAATTGGCAAAACCTGCTTTGTCGCGGGTTACAATGGTGTCGATGCCGCAATTTTTTGCCGCGGCGGCTTGAACTGCATCCTCGAAGTCGTCCATTTTAGAATCCAACGCATCACGAACCGTTTCCCGAATCACAGGCAATATCCGCAACGTTTGATAAAGGTACTCCATCATCTCCCAAGCATAACCCGGAGGCGTTTTGGTTTCAATGATGTAATAAACATCGGTGATTGCCGATGAGGAAATACAACCGACAAACGCACCGGCATCAATTTGTCTGAAAATTTTCTTCGCGTTCTCGACAAAATCAGCCCGTTTGAGTAGCCAATCGACGATAACATTCGTGTCGAGCAAAACATGGCGAGTCATAGCATTTTCCTCATTCGGCGTTCGTGTTTTAATTGCTCAATTTCCTCATCGGTAATTTCCACAGCGGGCAATTTATTCCATATCTCGTAAAATCGTTGCTCCACCGCTTTTCGCCGTTGTTCCGCTTGGTCATTGTTTTCCTCTTTTGGCACTCGCAGAACGACTTCGACTTCTTCGCCGATGGTAAACGGTGTCGTTGGAATCAAAATCGATCCATTCGCACCGGCTTGAACGTTGTATTTCATCATTGTCATGAAAAATGAAAATTGCGCCGGAGTACCGGCTAAATGGGAATGATTCTACGCGTATTGTAACATAAACGACGACGAAAAATTTTCACAATGCCGCATCAATTTCAGGGGCATCGCCATCAGCGTGGCTCTTTGTCCGCCATATCGACAGGGCAATCGAGTTTGAATGAAACGATGCACTGCCGTCGCCCATACAGACATTCACACCGGACGGATGCGAACTGCTCGCATAGTAATAATTGGAATCGCCGCGAATCCAACAGCCCGGCGCATCTGCATTCGGCGGATAATAAGACGTGAAACCCGTCGCATAAGTCCGACCGGAAATCCACGGCAAACCACGATGTCCCAACGTCGGTGTTTCCCTTTCCATCACGGCAACGAGATCGATGTTCGCATTACTCGGTGCCGTTGTCGGTTCCAAAATTGCAAGGCGTTTCCAATCACGTTTCACAGGATTTGTCGGCGGCGATGCTAAACCGAGCAGTGACTCCGAAGCAATCATTACATTGCTGGTGCCAGCGTGAAGCGATGCGAGTGAAGTCTCCGATGACGAAATGCCAGTCGGTCGCGGCAATTTCGGCGTTGCCGCCGTAAGATTCGTCGGTTCGCAACGGAACGCACCGTCCGAACCGTTGAGTTGCGTCCAAAAATAGTTCGTTCCCGTGCCGAAGCAAAATACGTAATTGGTCGTGAAAGTTTGATAAGTTCCGCCGGGCCACGAGGCGGTGCGTTCACGCGGTTCCGACTCGGTTGGGCAATTTAGCATCGGACAGGGCGTTGCCATCACGGGGAGATGCACTGCCGAGGGTGCGCTGCCGCTGCTCCACACGGGCGTGGCGTAATCGAACTGTGCGGCAAATGCCCCTTGCTCGATATACGGCAATGCAACGGCGTGAATGGAGAAACCGTTTTCGTCAACGGAACGAGGCAACACGTCAAAAGTCGAGTGGTAATTGTGAATTGCCAATCCCCACTGTTTGACGTGGTTTGTGCATTGCATTCGCCGTGCTGCTTCGCGTGCCGATTGAACGGCGGGCAACAGCAAAGCGATCAGCATGCCGATGATCGCAATGACGACCAGCAACTCGACGAGAGTGAAGGCATTGCGAGGTTTGATTTGATTGACGGACATTGTTGGAAATGGATTGAATATAGCAGTGCTAGCAATTTGGTATTTTCAAACTGTCAAAATTTTTCAACGATTTACTGTTTGAGTAAATAAAAGCGAGCAACAATGTGATTCTCATTGTCAAGATTTGAAATTTTCGTTCATTATAACCTTTTGACGCAATACCGGCACCCTAGCGGGTGCCGCTCGTGCGCTCAAACCAGCGTTTCCAACTCGTTCACCAGTCCCTCGAACCGTTTCATTGCCGATTCAATCGCCAGCGGCGATTCCATATCGACACCGGCAATGCGTAACAGTTCAATCGGCGTTGCCGAAGAGCCGCCGCTCAAAAATTTAATGTAATCATCCCGCTCCTTCTCGCCGCCGGACGACACCCGCTCTCCTAATGTCAATGCCGCAGAAATGCCCGTTGCATATTGGTAAACATAAAACGCCCGATAAAAATGCGGAATACGGAAACACTCCGCCGACAATTCGTCGTCCAACGTAAACTTCGGTCCGAAATACGCTTCCAATAACTTTCGGTACGTCTCCCGCAGCGACTTTGCCGTCAGTGATTCCCCCGCCTCCGCCGCTTCGTGAGTCCGCTGCTCAAACTCGGCAAACATCGTTTGACGGAACAACGTGTTGCGAATCGCATCGATTTGCCGGTTAATCAAAAATGCCTTCATGTTCTTGTCGGTCGTTTGCGAAAGCAAGTACCGCGAGAGCATATCCTCGTTGAAGGTACTTGCCACTTCGGCAAGGAAGGTCACGTACTTGTAATACGTGAACGGCTGCGACCGGGAAGAATAAAAGCCGTGCATCGAATGTCCCGCCTCGTGTGCCAAAGTGAAAAGACTGTTGATGACCGTCGGCTTGTAGTTCATCAAAATATAATGTTTGGCGGAAAAGTTACTGTAACTGAACGCACCGCTCCGCTTGCCTCGGTTTTCATAGCGGTCGCACCACCGCTCACCCATCAGCCCTGCCGTCATCACGTCAACGTACTCTTTTCCCAGCGGACGCAGGGCTTCGGCAATGACTCCAACGCCTTTTTCCCAGGGATAATCCGTCTTGATGTCGCTCAAAATCGGCACGTAAGTATCGTACATTCGGATTTCGTCGAGTCCCATCTTGCGGCGGCGGAGTTCGTAGTACCGATGCAACACCGGCAACGCCTTGTTGACCGTCGTGATGAGATTGTCATACACGGCACGCGGAATTTCAGGATAGAAGAGTGCCGACTCGAGCGCAGAGGGAAAATTACGGACTTTGGCATTGAAGACATCCTTGTGGATTGAACTGCCGAGTAGCGATGCCAATGTATTTTCGTGCGATTGATAACCGGCATAGAATTGTTTGAAGGCGGTTTCTCGAACCTTCCGGTCGGGCGAGTTCATGAAGACGGCAAACGAGCCGGTGGTCAGTTCGACCGATTTTCCCGTTTCGTCGATGACGCTTCCGAATTTGAGGTCGGCATCGTTCAGCAATCCGAAGGCTTTTGAGGCGGTCTGCGAGACTTCGGTCAGCATTGCCAAGATTTTTTCGTTCTCCTTCGTGAGAACGTGCGGTTTTTGACGCATAATACGTTTCATTTTCAGACCGTATGGATGCCGTTCGTCGGTGATAAGTACGGTGGTATCGAGGGCTTTGAGAATTTCGGGACGAATAAAACTTGTTGCTTCCCGAACCTGTCCTTGCAAAGCATCGGCAAGTTGTTGCATGTTTTGTGCATCGGGATTGGCAACGTCTTCGGAAAACCGAAGATAAGCGTAGATTCCAAGCCGCTCAACTTCGAGACCAATGGAGTCTTCGAGTTTGAAACAATCAAAAATGGAGGTGTTACTGAATAATTTCCCTTCAAATTGTTTGAATTCCTCGAGTCGTTTTTTTGTGGCATCGAGTTGTATTTTCCATTCGTCGTCGCTGGTAAAAAGCGGAGTCAAGTCCCATGTGTCGTCGTTGGCGACCTCGCTTCTCGCTGGCAGTGTAACGGTTTGGGGTTGGTCATCTTCGGCATTTGCTGTGGAGCGCAAAGCGAGCGGCAGAGCGGCAAGTGCGGCGGAGTTTTTCAGAAAGGAGCGGCGAGTCGGCATCGTTGATTGGTTTATTATTTGGTCCGGTACTCCGGCGATTCTATCGCATCTTGAGTACGAACACAACATCTTCCGTGTCCGCTGCAACGTGAATCGGTCGGGAAACGTCGTAGTTAAAAGAATAAGTCTCCATAATGTCAAACCGCTTCACCGCAGTCAGCAAATCGCTGAATTGTTCTGCCGAATAAATACGCAAAGGAAAGCGGTCAACGACTTTATAACGCTTTGTCGGCGTTTCGGCATCAATAACAAATTCGATCATCTCGATTCGTTCTTTCAAATCTGCCGGTTGCGATTGCAAATGCGATTGGAGAGACAACGTTCCACGCCGCACCTTCCAACGCTCGCTCGCACAAAGCCGCTTGCCTTGCGGTTTCAGATGGATTCCGAGCAAATAGATACCGCCCGGCTTGAGCACCTCCGCAACGGCATGCAAATGTTGCAAGGCTTCCTCCTCGGTGGTCAAATGCAGAAAACTACTCACAAAATTGAAGGCAACGTCAAATTTTTTCGACCGTCCCAAGTCGGCAAGCGAAAAGGAAGCCATGTTGCCGACGATTGCCGATTCCCTGAATCCGTGCCGCCGCAAACGGCGATTGCAAAAGGCAACGGCATGAGGATTCAAATCAAGTCCGGCAACGTCAAAGCCGCCTTTCGCAAGATGATAGAGCAAGCGTCCCGAACCACAGGCAGGTTCAAAAAATGAAATGTTTCCCTTTTTGCCGACAAAACGCTTCACAATTTCGGTAAGAAATTGAATTTCGGACTGGCACGTATCCGAAAAAAGAACGTCGTATAAATTCGGATGATCATAAATACTGCCGGTGATGGTTTTGGGAGTCATACTTGATTCGGATAAAAGTCTATTCGGCAAATTGCCGTGATATTTCAATTTGCACTTCAAGCAACCGGTTATTGCGGTACTTTTTTACCTCCTCGCTGACATCGTCCGCATAAAGTTCAGCCGCTTTTGTACCGGCACGTTCGCTGTACTTGAAAATGAAACTATTACGAAATCGGCAATGCTTGACCAACTCGACCGTTTGCTCGAAATCGTCGTCTGTTTCACCGCAGAAACCAACGATAAAATCGCTGGTCATCGTTGCGCCGGGAATCGTGCTGTAAATCCGGTCGCTCATCTCCCGATACTGCGCTGCCGTGTAGTGCCGATTCATCCGCTTGAGAATCACATCCGAACCGCTCTGTGCCGGTATGTGCAAATGCTTGGAGACCTTTGGTAAATCTCTGACCGCTTGCAGCAAATCGTCGTCAATGCCCAGAGGATAATTGGTAACAAAATCAATCTGTTTCACGCTGGCAATGCCTGACAGTTGATCCAGTAAATCGGCAAGCCGGACTTCCTGATGTTGGTAGGAATTGACCGTTTGCCCGATGAGCGTGAATTTTGTAACTCCTTGATCGGCAAGACGTTGGACTTCCCCCAAAATGTCCGTTGGAGACCGGCTTTGTTCCGGTCCGCGAACAAACGGCACAACACAATAGGAGCAAAACTGATCGCAACCGAACATGATTCTGACCAAGGCGGGTTCGACTATTTGACCGCTGGCAATCGTTCGTTCAGGATTGTAAAGCCGAAAACTTTCGAGGACTTCGGCATGGCAATTCGTTGCCCGATGGAGGCTTACGCAAATTGTTTTAGCGTGAATATGTTCAAGCGTTTCAACGAGGCAATCCAATCGACCGGGTCCGAGGACAAAATCGACGTGCGGAGCGCGCTGAAAGACCAATTTTTGATCCTTTTGAGCCATACAACCGAGAACGCCGAGGATTCTATGCGGCTTTTCTTCTTTCCAACCTTTGAGGCGACCGAGCGCACTGTAAACTTTGTCTTCGGCATGTTGCCGGACACTGCAAGTATTGAAAAGAATGACATCGGCATCGGTGGGCGCATCGGCTTGCGCCATTCCGGTCGCCAGGAGCGCAGAGCAAGCGAGTTCGCTGTCCAACACGTTCATTTGGCAACCGAGCGTTTCGATGTAAAATTTTCTGGACATTGTTAAGTTTGCCGCTTCAACTGTTCTATTGCCGCAAGCGTTGTTTGAAGTTGCTCCTTGAGTTCTTCGAGCGATTGGCGTTCTTTTTCGACCACGGCATGTGGTGCCTTCTGCACAAAGTCGCTGTTCAACTTTGACTCCTTCGATTGAATGAAACCTTCCAACTTGGTAAGTTCTTTTTCCAATTTGGCAATTTCTGCCGGGACATCAATCAATTCCGAAATGTCCACAAAAACGTCCATCCCCGTCAGTGGTACTGTCGTTACGAGAGCCGGGGACCGGCAGTCCGCCACGGACTGTGTCGCCGGTCCCCAACCGGTTGCCTTTGCTCTTGCCATCGACAGAAAATACGGCTCCATCGGTTTCAAGAGCGTTGCCGTTGCTTCATCGCATCGTACCGAAAACGCAATTTCCATCTTCGGCGGTACATTTCGACTCGCTCTTACATCCCGAACGGCACGCAACAGTTCTTGGAAGACCGCAAATTGTTTTTCGACTTCATGGTTGATGTCGCTTTCGTCCGCGACTGGAAATGGGGCAGTTGCGATGGAGACGGCAGACGGCAGACGGCAGACGGCAGTGGATTGGAGATGTTGCCATATTTCCTCTGTTACGAACGGGATGACCGGATGAAGTAAACGTATCAACGTGTGTAATACGTGAACCAGCATAGATAGGGCATCATCCCTTTGCGACTCATTATTGAGTCGAGTTTTGACAATTTCAACGTAGAACGAACAAAATTCATCCCACGTAAAATCGTACAGTGTTCGCATGGCTTCGGCATAGTGATACGACTCCAATGACTCCGTAACATCCTTCGTAACCGTTGCAAGCCGAGAAAGAATCCACCGGTCTTCTATTCTCTGCTGCTGTCTGCCGTCTGCCGTCTGCGGTCTTTCCTCCTCTGCTGCCGTCTGCCGTCTGCCGTCTGCCGTCTCCAAATTCATCAGCACGAACCTCGCCGCATTCCACAGTTTATTGCAGAAATTGCGTGCCACTTCAAATCGTTCGCCAATCATCGGACCTTCCGGCAATGCCTTGTCCGCCGGTTTTTCTGCCCATTGCGTACGGAATTCCTGCTTGCACTTCGGACAGGGTATTTTCGGCAACGTTCGGTTCTTTTTCGTTTGCTCCACGACCGTCCCGCAGTGCGGACACTCGAAATCCAACACCAACCGAATGTCTTGATTTTCCGTCGTCAAATACGCTAGTGCAAACCGCAAAGCATCCGCTCCGAACTTGGCAATCACCGAAATCGGATCAACACCGTTGCCCTTCGACTTCGACATGCCCTCGCCGTACTTGTCCAAAATCTTCGGATGGATATAAACTTCGTGAAAAGGTTTTTTGCCTGTGTTGAAGAGACCGGCAAGCACCATTCGGGCTACCCAGAGGGTCAAAATGTCCCGATTCGTGATGAGCACCCCCGTCGGATAGTAGCGTTCCAAGTCCGATGTTGCTTCGGGCCAACCGAGTGTCGAATGAGTCCACAATGCACTGGAAAACCATGTGTCCAGTACATCTTCTTCTTGAATGAGTGTTCTTCCTGGCACGGCATCGGCGGTGAGGTCTTCGGTCTGACTGCAAATCCACCAGACGTTGTCTTCGTTGCTCCATTGCCAAGTAACGTCTTTTCGACCGGCAAAGGCACGTTTGAGGTCATCTTCTGTTGCTCCTTCGCAGTACCAGATGGGAATGCGGTGTCCCCACCAGAGTTGCCGACCGATGGGCCAGTCCCGCTTTTCGGAAAGCCAGTCGATGTAGCCTTTGGTGTAGCGTTCCGGGTAGATTTTGATGGGAGAGGTGGGCAGCCGACCTCCGGTCGGCTGCGTCGGCGTAGCCGACTGGAGGTCTCGGTCGCCCAGTGGGGCGACGCAGCCTTTCGGCGAAAGGCTGCCTACCTTTCCGACATCACTCTCCACCGCATCAATCGCCGACTGTGCCAACGCATCCATCTTCACGAACCACTGGTCATTCAAGAACGGTTCAATCGGCGTTTTGCTACGGTCACTGTGAGCAAGTTCAATGACCCGCTCTTCGGTTTTGACCAGCAAGCCAACCGATTCGAGGTCGGCAACCACTTTTTCGCGTGCCTTCTTGATGGTCAGTCCGGCATACTGACCTGCATTGTCGTTGAGCGTGCCGTCTTTGTTCAAAATGTTGACCATCGGCAGGTTTTGCCGCTTGCCGACTTCGTAGTCGTTCGGATCGTGAGCGGGTGTGATTTTCACGCAGCCGGTTCCCTTCTCCGGCTTTGCCCACTCGTCGGCAATCAACGGAATTTTTTTATTCAACAGCGGCAAGATGACGTGGCAACCCTGCTTTGCCATTTCGGCAAGCATTTTTAACCGGTCAAGCGTGCCGTCGGTTTTGCGCAGTTCAACCGCTTCGAGTTCCTTTTGTAAATCTTCTTTTTCTTTTTCGGAAGCAACCGCCAAGCGTTTTTTCAGATCGTCAATCGCCTTTTCGAGAGCGGCGGCAGGGTTGGGATGTACCGCAACAGCGGTATCGCCGAGCATGGTTTCGGGACGAGTTGTTGCAACAACAACCTCTGCTGCCGTCTGCCGTCTGCCGTCTGCCGTCTCATACCGGATATACCAAAAGTTCCCTTCGACGGTTTCGTGGAATACTTCATCGTCGCTGACGGTGGTTTGCAGATGCGTGTCCCAGTTGACAAGCCGCTTGCCGCGATAGATCAACTTCTGCTCAAACAACTTGAAAAAAAAGTGCCGAACCGCCTTGGCACACATTTCGTCCAGCGTAAATCGTGTGCGGCTCCAATCGCAGGAACAGCCCATCGCTTTGAGTTGCTCGATGATTCGGTCTTGATACTTTTCCTTCCAATCCCAGATTCGCTGCACGAGGGCTTCACGTCCGATGTCGTGCCGGGTCTTTTTTTCCTCCTCCAAGAGTTTGCGTTCGACGACCGCTTGCGTGGCAATGCCCGCATGATCCACGCCGGGTAGCCAGAGGGTATCGAATCCTTGCATCCGCTTCATGCGGATCGTGATGTCTTGGAGCGTATTGTTGAGAGCGTGTCCCATGTGGAGTGCACCAGTCACGTTCGGCGGCGGTATCACAATACAAAACGACTCTCTGCCGCCGTCTGCCGTCTGCCGTCTGCCGTCTGGTCTGAAAAGACCTTCTTCGTCCCAGAATTTGCTCCATTTTTTTTGTGCGGCGGCAGGATCGTACTGCTTCGGTATTTCGTTTTCATTGAGTATTTCCATGCGGATATTATACCGCAAAATTATTTATGGTATATTATTGGCATTAAGCAGTGTTTTTACTACACAATGAGCATGACCGAGAGTTTTCGTGTCCGCATTCAGGAATCTTCCTCGCCGTTTCTTTACGGAGCGGAAATCGTCAGCAGTAGAGGCATTCCCGCCCCTGACGAAACAACACCGCCGCTTGCGCTGTCGCAGGCATTGCTCTCCGACTCTCGAATCGCTTGGATTTCAATCACGGACAATCCGGGCGGCGGTCCCATGCTTCCGCCGGACTGGTTCACCGGAAAACTTGCCGAACACGCTCCGCGCATTGTCGTCCACTTGACGTGCAAAGATCGAAACCGGATTGCCCTGGAAAGTGCTGCCTGGAAATACGCCGCCGAAGGTATAAACACTATCTTGGCACTCTCCGGCGATTTACCCACCGGCGGATACCCAAAACGCGGGTCGGGCGTTTTTGACATCGATTCCGTCGCACTCATCGACATGCTCACGAAAATGAACGCAGGACTCGAAGTGCCCGGTCGCAGAGGAAACGTGGAAAAATTGAATCCGACGCAGTTTTTCACCGGCTGTGCGGTCAGTCCCTTCAAAAAATATGAAAATGAACTCGTTCCGCAATACGTCAAAATGCTCCGAAAAATCAAGGCGGGTGCCCAGTGGGTTCTTCCGCAACTCGGATACGATATGCGAAAATTCAACGAGTTGCGACACTTCCTCCGGCTTCACGGATTGGAAACGCCGATTTTTGGGAACGTGTACGTTTTGAATAAAACGGTTGCCAAACTGTTTCACTCCGGCAAACTCGCCGGTTGCGTCGTGAGCGAGTCGTTGCTTGCCGACATTGAAAAATACGCCTCCGGCGAGGACAAGGGGAAGAGGTATTTTCAGGAATTGGCGGCGAAGCAACTTGCCGTGTTTCGCGGACTCGGTTTCAAAGGGGGTTATCTCGGCGGGCTGGGAAAGCCGGAGCAATTTTTCGAGATCATGGAATTGTCCGAAGCGTTTGCGCCGGACGACTGGAAACTCTTTTACCGGGAAATCCAGTATTCGCAACCGGACGAGTTTTATTGTTTCGAGGACTGCGTCGATACGCAGCATTTGGCAGCCCAGTACGAAAGGACGGTGAAAAAACCGAGCAGGACAAAAAACGTCAACCTGTTTTACCGTTTTTCGCGGTTGGTTCATGCCATTGGGTTTCACAAAAATCACGGATTGTACAACGTTCTTGCGAGGGTTTTTCGGTTTTTGGAGAAAGACCCAGCCGAAAAGCATCCGAATCGGAGCGAACAGGGCATCTTGTACAAGATGTCGCATTTCATTGAGGACAATGCGAAGCACATGATGTACGGTTGTCAAGATTGCGGCGATTGTGCTTTGCCGGACATTGCGTATCTTTGTCCGATGGGTCGCTGTTCCAAGGGAATGCGTAATGGACCTTGCGGCGGGTCGTGTCAAGGACGTTGCGAAGCGGAGGACAAAAATTGTATTTGGACGATTGCTTATGACCGGCTCAAATACTTCGGCGAATGGGAGCAAATTGCGGACGAGCCGGTGCACGTTCGCGATGCTTCACTTGAGGGAACCTCGGCTTGGTCGAATCTGTACTGCGACCGAAGCGGCGTGTTTTAGAGGGTGCGTCGCAATTGAGGTTAACCGATGCAAGAGCATGTTTGCAAGGAACATGGTTGGGAGTTTGAAAGTGTGAAGCGAACAGTGTTGCACAGGGGAACCCTACGTAGTACAGTACGCATCGGGTTTTGCCGCGGCAGGATTGTGGAGAATCGTCCTGACAATTCCTTCAATCGTTTGGCAATCCGTGTCGATGATTTCGTGAGCGGTTTCAGCGTACAACGGTTTCCGCTGTTTCAGGATGGCAACGATTTCCTCATACAAAGGAAGCGACGTCAAATTCGGGCGCATCGTTGCCGAAGCAGAATCACTCGTCATCCGAGTCAGAATGCTTTCCGGCGTTGCCGTGAGCCAAATCACTCGCCCCGACTGGCGAAGCCGCTCCCGTGTGCTACTCCGCAAAATAGCACCGCCGCCCGTTGCCAAGATCAACGGCAATGCCATTGCCGATTCCCCGGTAAGAATTTTTGCGATGACCGATTCTTCCAAGTCTCGAAATACCGATTCGCCGTCTTGGGCAAAAATATCTGCAATGCTCTTGCCTGCTCGACGTTCAATTTCAACATCGGAATCGAACGCTGGAATTCCAAGGCGATCCGCAAGTTTTCCGGCAACCGTTGTCTTGCCGGTAGCGCGATAGCCAATGAGAATAAGCGATTTCATTGGAAAGCAATATAACGCACTCTAAAAAAGTTGGCTTAGCGTCCCGCCGCATTATGATAATAAAAAGCCCCCTGCCGTGCAGCCGCCGAACGCGTTGCATCCGTCTTGCCGCAAGTGGGACAACTGCCATGCGGGTTGGAAAGGGGAGTCGATGTTCGCGCAGAACTGCCTCCAGAACATGTCGGGCAATAAAATGACGATACAATTTTTCGTCCGCCGCACGATGCACAGTGGTAGGTATCGCCGCCGCGTCCTGATGCACCATTAACATTGGTCGCAACTACATTCGTTGTTTTAGTCGGAACAAATGTGCTCCTGTTGTTAATACCTGCTCCGTAAGATGCCCCAGTGATAGATGAAAGTGACATGATAGACTCTCCGCTTGTTCAAAAGTAACGAGTCCATTCCTGTGACAACATTCCGTTGCTACTGGTATCGAACAAAAGAGCGGCGACCATCACCGAAACCGTTCTTTTTCCGATTACACCGATTGTGCCGGAAGCCTTGTTTTTTATGTTTCAATCCGGTATGCTAGTGCTCTACGTGCGGCGGATGCGCCGAGTACAACCGAAACACTTTTACAAGGAGAACAAGCAGATGATGAAAAATCCGATTGGCGTATTTGCAAGCATTGATGCCGGACTGGGCGTGCGGCTCGAAGTTGTTCGTGAACTCGGTATCAAAACGATTCAACTCCACACACCGGCAAAGGAGAGTCGAACCGATGAAAATGCCAAAGCGTTCACCAAAAAGTTACAGGACTACGGCATTACCGTTACAACGGTCTTTCTCGGCTTTGAAGGTGAAACTTACGAGACCATCGCCCGCACGGCAGAGACCATCGGTTTTGTTCCTGAAAACACCCGGGCA
>Ga0082212_10009695_pt1 | contig 12394 bp, 7 predicted proteins | sample TergutNt197P3_FD_71548 | JGI IMG/M metagenome (GOLD analysis project Ga0082212, IMG submission 71548) | Neocapritermes taracua P3 segment gut microbial communities from Petit-Saut dam, French Guiana - Nt197 P3 | ecosystem: Host-associated > Arthropoda: Insects > Digestive system > Gut ... | reverse complement strand
GAGGGATTGGTCACTACCTACAAAAAAGAACTGCCCCGACTTCCCGATATGCAGGGACAGGCAGACATCATCACCGAAGACCTTTCCTTGCTGGAACGGTTGGTGCTGCCGGTGAAGAAGATATTGAAAGAGCGTTTGTGAATTGCTAAGCATGTAACAATTATTATCAGTTCGTGTGTAATTTGGAAAATTTCACCTATCTTTGCCGTTTCTTAAACTACAAATAACAACAAAATTCGATGGAGCAGCTAAAACATGAGTGCGGTATTGCCGTGATAAGACTTTTGAAACCGATTGAATATTACACAAATAAGTATGGCGATTCCCACTATGGACTTAATAAGCTATACTTATTAATGGAAAAGCAACACAACCGTGGACAGGATGGCGTCGGTATCGGTTGTGTAAGCGCTGCTGCTCAACCCGGAACGGAATATATTTCCCGCGAAAGGGCTTTGGGCAGCGCCGGTATTCAAGAAGTTTTCAAAAGTGCATACGATCAAATCCGGAATGCTTCTCCCGACACTCCCTGTGAAAATATACCTTTCTGCGGCGAAGTTTTTTTGGGACACTTGCGTTACAGCACAGCAGACCGTTCGGGAGCCGGTTACATCCAACCTTTTCTGCGCCGGAGTAATTGGCGTTCACGCAGTTTGATGCTTTGTGGAAATTTCAATCTGACCAATTTAGACGAGCTGTTTGAACAGTTGATTGATCAGGGACAACATCCCCGCCTGTATTCCGATACCTTGATGATGCTTGAAATGATGGGATATTATCTCGACCACGAAGTGCAACATTTATACGAATTATTCAAGTCGAAGTGCAAAGATGGTGAAACTCGCAACCGAAAAATCGCAGAAAATATCGATATTGCACATATTTTGCGCCGTTCCTCGCAAATTTGGGATGGGGGATACGTTATAGCCGGAATAACCGGAAATACCGATATGTTCGTATTCCGCGATCCGCATGGCATTCGCCCTGCGTTTTATTATTCCGATGATGAAATCGCCGTTGTGGCTTCGGAACGACCGGTTATACAGACTGTTATGAATGTCAAAGCCGAAACGGTGAAAGAATTGTCTCCGGGTCAGGCATTTATTGTTAAACAAAATGGTGAAAAACTGCTTGAACAGATTCACGAGCCTCGCAATGTGAAACCCTGTTCTTTCGAGCGAATTTATTTCTCGCGTGGTTCGGATAAAGACATCTACCAAGAACGGAAAATGTTGGGTCGCCAACTGTTGAATCCGATTCTGAAAGCCATCGACGACGATATGGAAAATACGGTATTCTCCTTTATTCCCAATACGGCAGAAGTAGCATTCTTCGGGATGATGGAAGGTTTTGAAGACCATCTGAACGAACATAAAAAGAAATTAATCAAAAATCGTTTGAATGAACTGTCGGAAGAAGAGTTGGAACGGATTTTAAGTATGAGAGTCCGGCAGGAAAAAGTAGCGCTGAAAGACATCAAACTGCGAACTTTTATCGCGGAAGGAAACAGCCGAGATGACTTGGCGGCTCATGTTTACGATATTACCTACGATTCTATCCACGAAGGAAAAGACAATTTGGTAGTGATCGACGACAGCATTGTTCGCGGAACCACTTTGAGGCAAAGCATCATCAACATCCTCGACCGTTTGGGGCCTAAAAAGATTGTTATCGTATCTTCTTCTCCGCAAATCCGCTATCCCGACTGTTACGGGATTGATATGGTGAGTATGGACGAATTTGTCGCTTTCCGAGCAACCATTACCCTGCTTAAAGAGCAGGGATTGCAATCGGTGATTGATGAAGTTTATAAAAAATGTAAAGTTCAGGCGGATTTGCCAAAAGAGCAAGTTGTGAACTGTGTGAAAGAAATTTATGAACCATTTACCGACGAGGAAATAACGGTGAAAATTGCAGAAATCCTGACGCCGGACGATGTGAATGCCGAAGTGAAAATCGTTTTTCAATCTTTGGAAGGACTGCATCAGGCTTGCCCCAATCACAAGGGCGATTGGTATTTTTCCGGAGATTATCCGACCCCCGGGGGAAACAAGGTGGTCGTAAACGCTTTTATCAGATACTACGAAAGTAATGAGCTGACAAAAAAGAAGCTTAAGAGTAAATAACTTATGCACTTTCAACTGCAACATACCGATAATTATTCCCAAGCGCGCACCGGATTAATTACTACTGAGCACGGGACTGTAGAAACGCCTATTTTTATGCCGGTCGGTACGCAAGGTGCAGTGAAAGCCGTACATTTCAGCGAATTAAAAAACGATATTCAAGCAGAGATTATTCTTGGGAATACCTATCACCTGTATCTTCGTCCCGGAACAGCAATTTTGGAACAAGCCGGCGGTCTGCACCGGTTCAACGGTTGGAATGCTCCCATCCTTACCGATAGCGGCGGCTTTCAAGTGTTTTCTTTGACCGAAAATCGAAAAATAAAAGAGGAGGGTGTAGAATTTCGTTCCCATATCGACGGCTCCAAACATCTCTTTACTCCCGAAAACGTGATGGATATTCAACGGAGCATCGGCGCCGACATCATTATGGCATTCGACGAATGTACACCCGGTGATGCCGATTACGCTTATGCTTCCAAGTCCCTTGCACTGACCGAGCGTTGGTTAGACCGCTGCTTCACCCGCTTCAACGAAACGGAATGTAAATACGGATACGAGCAAAGTCTTTTCGCTATTGTACAAGGCTGCGTGTATCCCGACTTGCGGAAAAAAGCCGCCGAGAACGTGGCTTCGAAGCAGGCAGACGGAAACGCCATCGGCGGATTAGCCGTAGGAGAACCCACCGAGAAAATGTATGAAATGATTGAAATCGTCAATGAAATACTTCCAGCTGACAAACCGCGTTACCTGATGGGTGTCGGTACGCCTGCCAACCTGTTGGAGGCCATTGAGAGAGGTGTGGATATGTTCGACTGCATTATGCCCACCCGAAACGGCAGGAATGGTCAAATATTCACAAAAAACGGGATTATGAATATGCGTAACAAGCAATGGGAAAACGATTTCAGTCCTTTGGAAGAAGACGGGGCTTCGGCGATTGATACACGCTGCTCCAAAGCTTATCTGCGGCATCTGTTTATGGCAGATGAAATTCTATCCCTGCAAATTGCTTCCATTCATAACCTTGCATTCTATCTGTGGTTGGTGAAAGAAGCAAGAAAGCACATTATTGAAGGAGATTTCACCTCGTGGAAAGCGTCTATAATGCCACGTATTCAAAACAGGATATGATAAAAAAACTTTCCATAATCGATTGGTACATTATCAAAAAATTTCTTGGTACGTATATTTTTACTATTTTTTTGTTTATTGCAATCCTTATAATTATTGATGTAAACCAAAAATTCGATAATTTTATCAAAACCTCTGCGCCGCTAAAAGCCATTATTTTTGATTATTATTTTAATTTCATTCCCTATTTCATCAATCTCTTAAGTTCATTATTTGTATTTATTGCCGTTATATTCTTTACCTCGAAATTAGCCGATAATTCGGAAATAATCGCTATGCTTTCCAATGGATTGAGTTTCGATCGCCTGATTGTACCGTATATGATTTCTGCATTTATTATTGCTATTTTAACTTTCTTTTTAAATAGTTTTATCATTCCTCCCGGTAATATCAAACGCATCGAATTCGAAAATAAATACGTAAGCGACAGATCAAGGCCTTATGTCGCTCATTCTCAATTGGAAGTTGAGCCCGGAGTAATTGCTTATTTCGGTTCTTTCAGCAGCTATAACAATCGAGGCGACGGATTTTCTTTAGACCGTTTTGAAGATAAAGATTTGGCTTCAAGATTGATAGCTCAAAGCATCACATGGGATTCTGCCTATCACTGGACAATAAATAATTATACGATTCGAAATTTCGATGGCATGAAAGAATCCATTTTAAAAGGGGATAAAATGGATACCATTATCTCTATCGTTCCTGACGATATTTTAATATCTATCAGCGATTCGGAGCAGTTGACCACTCCGAAATTGAAAAAATACATAGATCGGCAGAAAAAACGTGGTATTGGCAATATTCAGCAATTCGAAATAGAATATCACCGACGTTTTGCTTTTTCATTTGCTTCATTCATCTTGACGATAATAGGCGTGTCGCTATCCTCCCGTAAAATCAAAGGTGGAATGGGAATGCACATTGGTTTGGGCTTGCTGCTCAGTTTCGCCTATATACTTTTCATTCAAATAACCTCTACTTTTGCCATATCCGGATTGGTCAGCCCTATGGTAGCAGTCTGGATTCCGAATATAATATACGTCTTTATCGCTTTTTTCCTTTATCGGAAAGCGCCAAGGTAGGTAAATAAAAATGGTTTTCGCCGTTCCAGTTTCGGCATCTACTAAAAATCCGTTTTTCGATCGGTCGGTACAGAACTGAATAAGCAAACATCTTTTGTTTATTTGTCTGTATAGGGAAATGCCGTAATTCGCAATCGGGCAGCGCCCATTGGAACCAAAGTAATGTCGTCCAATTGATCGGATTTCTTTGCATCTTCATACGGTAAAACCGCGCACAAACCATATTCGTCCAATTGCCATTCGGGAACGAGGCGTCCTTTGACTTTCCATCGCAACGGTACATTTTCTAAAGTAAATGGATTGGCATCCGGAGACAATGCTTTCTTTTCAATGTGAAAAGGCAGATGAACGGCTAATGCATAATTCCACGGACTGTCCGGATAAATTTCGTATGCAGGCCAAGCTGAAGCGTCCGCTCCTTCTTGCCATTTAGAGTCTCCGATAGCTGTTTCAATACTGTTGATCTGCTCGTAACGCTCTTTTATTTCGAGTGATAAGGAAAGTGGACCGTAATCCACACTGATGCTGTTTTTGTTCACTTGCCATTGCCGTGTTCGCAGTTCCATAGGAAGAGATAAGGTTATTTCATCACCGTCTTTCCATTCTCGATACAAGCGCGCATATTCACCTGCAGGCAAGTTATTTTGATATTTTTTGCCGTTTATAGACAGCGTAGCTTTGCCACACCATGAAGGAATTCGAAGGTATAGTGGAAATGTAACGTCTTCCGGAGTTTGAATTGAAAAACGAATGGTTTCGTCAAACGGATATTGTGTCTGCTCATGTAAGGTCACTTCCGTTCCATTGCCTACTTTTGCTGTGGCTTTGCAAGCGTTGTACAGCACAGCAGCCAATCCGTTATCGGGTGTTGCTAAAATCAAATGTTCGGTGTAGTAAGGCCAACCGAAGCCGTGATTGTGTTGGCAACAACGACTGCTGAATGGATTCATGGCCAAAAAAGGGCCACGGTTATCTATTCCCGGATTGTGATTTTTTGAATCGCTAATCGTATGGTTAGGACTGGTGATGTAGCGTAAGGCTTTATAATCCGGCATTAAAGATGCCGGATAACTGTTGAAAGCCACATCTTCGCAGTGCTCTGCCCAATAAGGGTCGCCCGAAATTAGCAACATAATTTCGTCGGATGACATTTGTTCGATGAAACCACAAACTTCTGTTCCCTGTCGGGGGTCAAAAAAACCAATCCGTGCATTTTCATCAGCTCCGAACATACCTCCCGGAACTTGTCCGAAAGCACGTCGAATAAGGCTTTGAACATTGTAGCTTGCCGCGAGCATGGCCGAATCTTTCGTAAACATATAGTAGGTGGCAGGCTCGCGAAAGCATTGAGCAATATTCACATTGTGCCAGTTGGGCAGCTGGGTCGATCTCGTCCAGTTGGCGGTATTCCGGTGAATTTTATCAGCTAAAGTTAACAAATCCGCATCTCCTGTGCGGTTGTAAAGCCAAGCAACGCTCCAGAGATTATCGCCTCCTCTACTGTTTTCCCAATAGCTCGATAAAAAATCATCATCCGGAACCGTCAATAAATAATGACAATAATTACTCATAAAATCAAGGATTCGTTGGTCGTTTGTATATTCGTAATGCGATTGTAAAATCCAAAGAACAATCATATTGGGCCAAAAATCCTGCTTTCCTCTGTTCAAATAAACCGGACCAAAATTACCGTCTTCACGTTGACTGTTCAAGATATGTCCAATCCAAAATCGCGTTTCATTCAACATTGATTCATCGTTCATGATGTAAGCAAGATTGCCATAACCGCGTAGCCAATAGGGAACTTCTTCCCATCCCCATTCTCCTCCTGTTTTCAACCATGCATTGTTGTCTTTCTGGAGCCAGGCGCTGATTTCTCCTAAATGTCCATTTAGCCCGTTTTTTTGTAAAAGCAACTGTTGTTTCAACCAGCCTTCGGGTTGAATGGTTCCTGCAGGCAATTTAATAAACTGCTGGGGTTGCAAAGGCGGGCGATTGCTGATGTAATGAGCATTTTTAGAATCCGTAGAAAGCCTGCTAACCATCTCGATTTTATCATTTAATGGGGTAGAGCAAGCAGCTAAAAATACAGAGACTATAAGTAATAAATTTTTCATGGCGCATTGAATTTTTCTTGCAAATATAAACATATTATTTCAATATTTTTATTGGTTTGTTTGTTATTCCAAGAATTTCATGTAATTTTGTCCCTTGCAACGGTTCATTTTCCTCATTCGGGGAAAAGATTAAAAGGGAATCGGGTGAAAATCCCGAACAGACCCGCTGCTGTAAACTCTATTCAGTGACGAGTGACAAGTGACGAGTGACAAGTTATTGAAAAAATGTGTGGAGCATACTTTTGCCACTGTCGATTAAAGACGGGAAGGCGTTTCACACAGGAGTAAGTCAGAAGACCTGCCGTGCAGTTGATAATTGTTTCATAAGGAAACGTCTAAAAAGCCTGTCATCTGATTCATTGACCTTGTCATCCCGCGCTTGACGCGGGATCCCCTGAAAGTAGGAGGGGATTGCGGGTCAAGCCCGCAATGACAAGTGTTTTTGAGAATTTCCGTAAGCTTTCGAGGAAAGGAGCTTGAATACGTGATGATTGCATTTCGTTATTGTTTTGTTTTATTGGGCTTGCTTGTTACGGCAAAGAGTTGGGTTCTGAACGCACAAACGCTTTCGGATTCGACCGTATTGCACCGTTTACAAGAGGTGGAAGTGAACGCTTCCCGTCCCTCGTTATTTCAGTCGGTGGCTCCCCTGCAAACCCTGCAAGCGCAGGATTGGGCAAAAATGAACGCATTGCAGGTTTCCGATGCCGCCAAGTATTTCAGCGGTATTCAAATCAAGGACTATGGCGGAATCGGCGGCTTGAAAACAATCTCTATCCGCAGCCTCGGCGCCAATTACAGCGGCATTTCGTATGACGGCATTGTCGTATTCGATTATCAGACCGGACAAACCGACTTAAGCCGGTTTTCGTTGGAAAATCTGCAAAGCCTCACGGTATCAATCGGCGAAAATGACCAAATATTCCAAACGGCTCGACACCGCGCTTCTGCCGGAACACTCTCCATCGTTACCTCCGCCTTTTCAACCGAAAGCAAAAAGAAAGCGCTCAAAGCAGGACTTAAAGGCGGTTCTTTCGGACTTTTTAATCCTTCGCTCTCCCTGACAACGCCACTCAACGAAACCTTTTCCTTAAATGTCTTCGGCGAATACCTGCAATCCGAAGGAAATTATCCGTATAAGCAAATATCCGACAACCATCCGGATTCGGTTTCAACCAAATATCGAAACAATTCGGACGTGACCTCCTATACATTAGAATCAAATATATCGGGAAGGTTTAAAAACGGAGGAAAATTGGGTTTTAAGACGAACTATCACCGCTCGAATCGAGGACTGCCCGGGCCGGCTATTTTTTATAACGACTATTCAGGGGAAAGGAGTAAAGATCAATCCGTTTTCTCACAATTAAATTATACGCAAAAACTCAACCGGTGGTTTGATTTTCAATCAAATGCAAAATTCAATCATTCATCGAACGACTATACGGATAAAAATAATAAGTACCCCGGCGGTCTGCAGGAAACTTTTTATAATCAGCGGGAATATTACTTGAATATGACTTGGCTTTACTCTGCTTCCGAAAAACTGTCTTTCTCGTGGGCGAATGACGGCATCTATGGCGATTTCAATAAATCAAGCAATCCTCCCAAAGACTATCCTTCCCCATTCCGAACAACTTGGTTAAGCGCATTATCCGGTAAATATGAACTTCCTCGCTTCACGCTCACCGGAAGTTTGCTGAACCATTTCACGGAAGATAAACTCCGTGCCAAAAACTCTGCGGAAACCGGTCCGCACCTGTCGCCCTACTTGGGGTTTTCGGTTAAACCTTCGGAAAAACTGCCTGTACGCCTTCGAGGATATTACAAGAACACCTATCGTTTACCGACTTTCGGCGACAGGTATCTTTCACCGGTTCCGAATGAAAATCTCAAGCCGGAAAATGCCAATCAATACAATCTGGGCGCGACTTTTGCCGCTTCGTTCAACGATTGGTTTTCGCTGCTTGCCCTGTCGGGAGATGTGTATCACAACCAAATTAAAAATAAAATCGTTGCTTTGCCGAGACAAAGTTTGTTCATCTGGTCGGTGCAAAACTATGGAAAAGTGGCAATTAACGGTTTGGATTTGAATATGCGAACGCAATTCCGGTGGGATAAGCAGTTCTCATGTCATCTGTCCGGCGCTTATACTTATCAGCGGGTATTGGATAAAACGGACGAAAATTCACAAATGTACAATCAACAGTTGCCTTATACGCCACGTCATACGGCTTCGGGGACGGTTCAGATAGAAACGCCTTGGATTGATTTGAATTATACATTACTGTACTGCGGAAAACGTTATTGGGAGCGAGTCAATCGTCCGGAGCATCAAATGAAAGCATACGCAGATCAAGGTTTTTCGTTGCAGAAAAAAATCCGGTGGAAGACTTATCAATGTCTGTTAAGCGCCGAATGTTTGAACTTATTAAATCATTCCTACGAAATTGTACGTTCTTATCCGATTCCGGGGCGTTCTTTCCGGTTGGGGATAAAATTTGATTATTAACTATGGAACGCCGATGATGCGGATAAAGCGGATTTACGCTGAAAAAATCCGTAATAATCTGCTTAGTCTGCGTCATCAGCGTTCCATCTAAACAATAAATATTATGAAACAGATTTTTAGATTTTTTTATTTCTTGCTTATTGCAGTAGTTTTTACCGCTTGTGAAAAAGACGATTATGAACCTGAATCCACCATTGAAACCTGTTCTGGTGTATTTATCCTGAATCAAGGAAGTTGGGGGCAAAACAACGCCGGTATATCGTATTACGATTTTGAAACCGGAGAACTCCTGTTTGATATTACAAACGGTTCATTGGGCGATACCGGTCAGGATATGATTTCCTACGGTAGTAAACTTTATGTGTCGGTTTCTACCTCAAGCCGGGTGTCGGTTTTCGATTTGAAAACACAAGAACGCTTAAAAAACATTGAGTTAAAGGATGGCGATCAACCGCGTGAACCGCGCTATTTAGCTGCTTATGGAGGAAAAGTATATGTTACTACATTCGACGGAAACGTGGTTAGGATTGATACTACTTCTTTAAGTCAGGATGGTATCACTCCGGTAGGTCCCAATCCCGAAGGCATTGCCGCCGATAACGGCAAGTTGTATGTTGCTAATAGCGGAGGATTCCTCCCCGAATATAACAACACGCTTTCAATAGTTAATATCACTACGTTTCAAGAAGAAAAAACACTCGCAGTCGGAGTTAATCCGAAAATTGTACGTGCAGACGCTTACGGAAATGTATATCTCACGTATATAGGAAATTACTTTGATATCTCCGGCGGATTTCAACGGATCAATACACAAACAAATGCGGTTGAAGATATTCCGGTTTCCGCGAATGTGGATTTTACCATAGTCGGCGATTCGCTCTATTATTATGGAATTACCTATAATCCCGATTGGACGACAAACAGTTCATTCGGAATATACAATGTAAAAACGCAACAACCGGCTACCAACCAATTCATTACGGACGGAACTTCCATTCAAACGCCTTACGGAATCGGTGTGGACGAGAAAACTCGAGAGGTGTATATTTCCGATACCGACTATTCAAATCCGGGTGTTGTTTATGTTTTCGGACAGGACGGAAGGAGCAAGAATACGCTGAATGTCGGCGTTAGCGCTTGCAAATTTGTATTTTATTATGAATGATATGTTCGTCATTGCGGAGTGATATATCGAATCGGTTGTAATTCTCAGCTTTCAATTCTCAATTGTCAATTTTCTCGCTTCCTCCCGCATCTCCCTCACTGCCGTCGATTGCACTTTGGGTTCTTTCGTCAGCACAATAGCTGCGGCTTCACGGGCTTTTTCTTCATCTCCCGTTTCTATATACAGTTTCATTAGGAGGTAGTGGGGATATAGGCGGTTGGGAACGACATGGGTTGATTTCATGAAATATGATTCGGCAGCAGTATAATTTTTCATCAGTTGATAATTGATGCCGGTAAGATTATAGAATACAGGATCACAACTGATTTTCATCCCTTGTTGTAACACGCGGTTACTTTTTGCATATTCTCCGGCATTTTTCAGCATATTAGCATAGTCGAATAAAAAATGTGTTTCATGGTTCAGTTCATGGTATATTTCTTCGTACACGGACAAAACATCTTTGCGTAATCCGTTTATTTTCAGAAAAAATGCAGTATTCATCTTTTTATAAGCATGATAGGTTGATATTCGGCTGTACGAGCCGACAACAGTTATTGCTAATAATAAACCAAACCATCCGACTGTCGCGTACCTGCCTGTCGATTTTTTAGAAACAGCAGGTTTTATGTCTGTGCCACACGATGCCAACAAAAATACAAAAACAATTACAAACGGTAATATACTGAACGGATAGGACATGAATGCAAAAATCAGCAACGCTCCCAATGATCCGACTACGGCATAACGTTTAATCTTGATTCCCGTATAAATCGCCCGACATATTATGGCTGTGAAGAGCAGTAACCCGAGAATACCATATTCGACTCCTATTTGAAGATACTCATTGAACCCGTAATCGGGACTGCCTGCAACTTGGCGTTCCTGATCAGAACCTGCTCCCGAAGCAAAATAGGCAGCCTGTTGTTCGCCATAACTGCCTGCAAAATTTCCTAAGCCTACCCCAAACGGATGTCGGGCGATTACTTGGGAAGATATTTTCCATATCAGAAATCTGCCATCGGCAGAATCTTTTTTAAGATAATACACTCCTGAGAGCAGTGTACATACAATGAAAATGAAGATATACTTCCGATTGCCGGCAATCAAGCGACTGACATTTTTAAGATTCTTCTTCGGTTTTCGGTTCTTGTGGTAATACATCACAAACACCCATACACTTCCACATATAGCGGCGATCCATGCCGCTCGGCTCATAGTTGAGGGAAGTATCACTAAAATACTTGTGAGCGTGAGCATTGATAAACCGCCTCGTATATAGAAGGGCAAAAAACGGCCGTTCCGGCTACGCTGAAAGACGCGAGTATCACATAAACAATAATATACCGCTATCGGGGCAATCATCGCTAAGTATCCCGCATACGGACCTGGATTGAAAAAAGAACCCGTAACCGGATATAAATTGTGAAATGAACGGCGAACACCATACAACTGCGCAAGACCCCACCACGCTTCTATTAAACCGGTGATTAATAAAAAAAAGAGCAGAAAGTCCCTGCCTTTTCTATTATCCTGTAACATATACCTGAAACAAAAATACAACGGCAAGGTCAATAATAATATCACCCATTTATTGGATAGCGAATTGTTGTGAAACCACGTAACAGCTAAGCCTGATACACAAAAGAGAAGTACGAAAAAATCAGGTAATGAAAAACGTAATGTTCTCCTATCAAAAAGGCAGTAAATAAAAACTGTTGCCGAAACGAAAACAATGACACCGTAAAACCAAAAATATTTTCCTGTTACAGTTCCGTTGGGTAATTCACCGGAAACTATCCACACGGTAGCCAACACCAAAAGAAACGGAGATACTCGCAAAAGTTGCGGGTTCAAACAATTTTCAATTCTCAATTCTCTCCAAGATTTCGTATTATCCTTTTCACTTCATGAAAATATTGGCGGGTATGATGAACATTGCTTCTGTCAGGGACAAATACCATTTCGATTTCTCCTTCGTCGGTAATCCACGCAAAATAACTTCTTTGTTCCCCACCGTAAGTCGGAATAAGCAGCGAATCGCCGGGGATATTCCTGTAATTGTATTTGGCAAGTTCGACGCTTAATCGTATCATTGAATTTCGGTCGTTGGGATAGGCCGGAAAAACCCAAACACGCTCCTTCCCGATTTCTTCCTGAAAGGTTAATAATTCGTTTAATTGACTGTCAAGACAACTGTTGCATGAATTGTTGACATATCGGAAAAACAGGATATTCTTTTTACCATATACTCCCTT
>Ga0082212_10009694_pt1 | contig 12394 bp, 12 predicted proteins | sample TergutNt197P3_FD_71548 | JGI IMG/M metagenome (GOLD analysis project Ga0082212, IMG submission 71548) | Neocapritermes taracua P3 segment gut microbial communities from Petit-Saut dam, French Guiana - Nt197 P3 | ecosystem: Host-associated > Arthropoda: Insects > Digestive system > Gut ... | reverse complement strand
GAGGTCCAGGCGGTCATCCTGACCTCCACCTGAGGGACCTGCACGCGTTGCGGCGCAACGCTGGCCAAGTCCATTGAGGATACAGGCGATATGCCCGTGGTGCATATGGCCTCCATCGTGCCCATCTCCCAGAGCGTCGGGGCCAACCGCATCATTCCCACGGTGGCCATTCCCCACCCCCTGGGCAATCCCGCCCTCTCCCGGGCGGATGAGGTGGCGGTCCGCCGCCAGTTGGTGGAAAAGGCTCTCGCGGCCCTGGCCACCGAGGTGTCGGGCCAGACTGTTTTTTAACTTCTTGTCAAAGGAGGTTTCTATGGGTAAATTCGCCGGCAAGAAGCTTCTCCTCCTGGGTGAAAGGGACGGCGTCCCCAGCCCGGCCATGGAGAGCGTCTTTAAGAACAGCGGCGCGGAAATAGTCTTTTCCGCCACCGAGTGCTTTGTCTGAACTGCCGCTGGCGCCATGGATCTGGCGAACCAACAGCGGATAAAAGACGCGGCTGAAAAATTCGGCGCCGATGAAGTCATCGTGATCCTGGGCTCTTCCGACGCGGAAGGGGCCGGCATCTACGCCGAGACAGTCACCGCCGGCGACCCGACCTTCGCCGGCCCCCTGGCCGGGGTCGCCCTGGGCCTGCCGGTCTATCACATTTTTGAAGAGGCTGTCCGGGCCGAGGCCGACCCGGCGGAATGGGAAAACCAGGTCAGCATGATGGAGATGGTCCTGGATACCGCCGCCCTGGCCAAGTCCGTGGCCGATATGCGCGGGGCCCACGGCAAATCCGTCCTCTAAAGCCTCTAAAGGAGACCCCCGGAGGCCGGGCCGCGTCCAGGCCGTCGGCCTCCGGGGTTTGTTTTTCGCTTTATGGCCTACCCGATTGAATGTAACTTGATATCAAGTGGAGCCAGAGAAATGCCGTCGGCTCTTTTGAGGGCCATACCCAAGGTCGATCTTCTCCTGGGTCGGGCCGAGGCCGAACCGGACCTGGCCGCGGCCCCCCGCGTCCATCTTCTTTCGGCCGTCCGCCGCGCCCTGGACGATTTGCGCCGGGATATCCTGGCCGGCCGCCTGGAAGCCGTGCCCGGCCCCGAGGATATGCTGGCCGCTGTCCGCGTCCGCCTGGCCGCGGAGACCGCCCCAAGCCTCCGGCCGGTGGTGAACGCCACCGGCGTGGTGCTCCACACCAACCTGGGCCGGTCTGTTTTGGGCCAGGCCGTGGCCGCCCGGGTGGCGGAAATCGCGGCCTCTTATTCCAACCTGGAATATGACCCCCGGGCCGGGGAGCGGGGCAGCCGTCAGGCCCATGTGGAAAGCCTCCTCACCCGCCTCACCGGCGGGGCCGCGGCCCTGGCGGTCAACAACAACGCCGCGGCCTTGCTCCTGATCATGGCCGCGGTCTGCGGCGGCCGGGAAGTCATCATCTCCCGGGGCGAGTTGGTGGAGATAGGCGACTCCTTCCGCCTGCCGGAGATATTGGCCCAGGGCGGGGCGGCCCCCCGGGAAGTCGGAACCACCAACAGGACCACCCTGGACGACTACGCCGGGGCCATCGTGCCCGGGCGTTCCGGTGGCCTTTTGAAGGTCCACCCCAGCAATTTCCGCCTGATCGGCTATACCGGCCAGCCCACGGTGGCCGAGTTGGCCTCTCTGGCCGCGGCCCGGGGCCTGCCGCTTATCTGTGATGTCGGCAGCGGGGCCCTGGGGCTTAAAATGCCCGGAGAGCCGGATTTGGCCGAGGTGATCGGCGCCGGGGCCGACCTGGTCTGTTTCAGCGGCGACAAGCTCCTGGGCGGCCCCCAGGCCGGCCTGGTGGTCGGCCGGGCCGACCTGGTGGCCCGGCTCAAGGCCCACCCCCTGGCCCGGGCCCTGCGCATCGACAAGCTCTGCCTGGCCGCCCTGGAAGCCACCCTAAGGCTCCATCTCGACCCGGACCAGGCTCGCCAAGACATCCCCACCCTGGCCATGCTCAAGGCCGAAGCCGAAGACCTCCGGGCCCGGGCCGAGGATTTGAAAACCGCCCTGGCCGCCGCGGCCCCGAGTTTGGGCCTGGCCGTGGTGGAAGTGGAGGGCCAGGCCGGCGGCGGCGCGGCCCCGGAATATCCCCTCAGGTCCTGGGCCGTGGCCCTGACCCACCCCCGCCACTCGGCCGAAGGCCTGGAGGCCGCTTTAAGGCAAGGTGAAACGCCCGTGGTGGGCCGGATCCACCGGGAGCGCCTGCTCCTGGATGTGCGGACCGTCCGGCCGGGCCAGTTCGACCTCCTGGTCCGGGCGGTGGCCGCCTTGGAAGATTTGACCGGCCGGGAATGAATATGCTAGATTGACCACGGGAATATATGGGTAACTGGTGTGCCCCCTGGTCTTCAAAACCAGTGTTGGTGGTTAATAGCCGCCTGGGTGGGTTCGATTCCCACATATTCCCGCCAACTTATTTAGTAAATTTCAGCATATAGGGCGTTTTTTTCTTCCCCCGAAATGGGCGGCAAACAAGTCATGGATTTGCCCCCGCCTAATGGGTGGTGGTAAAGGATAAAAAGAGTTCACTTTGCGGGGGAAGGTGATTTGGAGTTGGGGGAGTATTGAAGATGAAAAAATTTTTGGTAATCTGCAGCGGTCTCGTCATTCTGGGCGTGTGCGCATGCTCAAAGCCCATCATCGGCCCGGACGGGACGGAATATTACAGCGCCAGGTGCGATGGATGGGCCATGAGTTGGGACGATTGCCTGGGAAAGGCCGGAGTTTTGCGGCAACCAAGGCTACACAATCAAATCTCAGACCCAGAAGGGCGGAGGATGGACTCGGACCATGCTTGTAAAATGCGGCCAGGGGCAATAGCGTAATTGAGGAAACTTAGTTAATAGGTCGGGTCAGCTAGAGTTGGGGGGAGCATTGAAGGAGCTAAAAAATCAAAGGAGGTATTGATTTATGCTAGTTTTGAAACAATTTCAGGTTGATGAAAACGCGGAGACCCTTCTAACCATAAAGGGTAGGCAAGAGGGGATTATTGCGTGGGTTCTCTCCATGGTCGGCCTGGATCCGACAGTAGAGATGGTTTGCAACCGCCAGGAAATCGTTTACAAAAGTTCGAGCGCAAGGCATGGTCAACAGAACATAAATATACCCAATACCGCGGTAACGGCCGTGGTGACCGGATATACGAAGCCGTTTTCCCTGCTGGTGGTTGCCGGGTTGTTCGTGTTGGGGGGGCTGTTTGGGGCCTCTCAGGCGGTGTGGTTGCTCTATTTGGGTTTGATTATCGCGGGCATTTGTCTGATTGCGTATACGTTAAATAAGGAAATGTTTTTCGGCGTTTATAATGGAGGCGACAAGTGCATTGCGTCCTTAACCACAAAAAGGAGCGTTATAGAAGGGGTAAATGTCGATTTTGACAAATTTGAAAAGGCCGCAACCCTTTTGACCAGGGTTGTTTTAGAAAGTACTGCCGGTTTGAGTAAGCGATAAGGCAGTGTTGATATTTCATCCCATTTCGGCTATCCTGAAAAAGCCTGAGGGCCGTGCAACCGCCCCCCAGGTGGAACCGACCAACTTTGTAGGTTTTGAAATTTGGCCCCCCATCAGGATGTCCGCCTGTGGGGGCCGTTGTTTATGGTAGATGAACCAAGGGCCAAAATAAGCGAATAGGTGGAGACCAATGGCTGAATTTGTGCACAACAATGTAGAGGTGATCAAGTCGGAGCCCAGCGACAACATTGGTGTCAGAATGGATGCCGATACTGTCGTAAGAAATATTGATGAAATCTTCGAAAGGGAAGACATAAAGCAGCTAAATGTCTTGCTTGCAAAAAATATCGTTATTCCGCCGAAGGCCCAAGAATAATGCCTTTCAAGGGCGCCAGCCTGGAGGATTGGGGGAAAGTTATTTTAGCTGCCACAAAGCGGACGGAAGAAGTTTTCAAAATCAAGGCCGATATTTCCTGTCCCATATTTGAGGATGTGGTGGCCAGCATTAACAAAGGGTTAGAGTCCTTAAAACCCGAAGAGCCCAATTCGGCCAAAGTCGCCGGCGTCGCAGCTTTCTGGATTCGCAAGTTAAAGCCGATATTTCATGGCCGCGATGTGCCCAGAGTATTTTTGGCTATCAATGAATATGTTTCGCTTATTGTCGGCCTTGGGATTTGCTATCGTTCCGGTCCGGCCGCGGATGCGTCAATTACCAACTTTGACCCGAGAATACTTAATGATTGGGTCTATAGCTTTCGTTATCATTCTCATTCGCCCAATAGTTCAATCATAGCATTTGAAACGCTGCTTTCAAAACAGAATGTTATCATCGCGAAATAGTGAGGGTTCACCATGAAAAAACTATCCATCATCGTTTTGGCGCTGGTTTTGGGTCTGGGGCTGGCCGCCAACACCAAAAACGAATCATTCAACCGAGCCAAGCGGGAACTCCTGGCTCAATGTCCCTAAATGCCAACCCCGACCCCGACGCCGTAACGCCCTCCCGAGCCGACATAGGCCCCGCCGCTTACGCACCCTCCAAGGAAAAGCGCCAGCCCGACTAAGAGTGCCAAAAATTTCATTTTTTTCATTATTTTTTTCCTTCAGACCAGAAAATAAAAAGGTCATCAGCCTGTGATTATACCCCAAAAAGAGGGCCAAAAGAAGGGGAGCCGGAATCCCAGCCGTAAGAAAATTTTAAACATTGAAAATTTGTATACATCGGGTTTGATTTTTTGTTTGCCTTGATTATGTATTTTGAGGTAAAATATATACTAGAAGTTGTGGTTTGGAGCCGAAGGGGACGGATTTTTGGGGCCAATTTATTATAACCAAGTTAGTTGGATTTCGGGCCTGGTCCGGCCCCTGCGCCCTCTCTCTATTTTTTTAGTTAAAAAACATAAAGGCTTAAGGGTTGTTGCCAAGGAATAACCCTGGGATTTTTCGCGCCCGGGACCGAAGGCTTTTCAGCATTGTCCGGGCGTTTTTCCGTTTTTGAACCACCTGGCGCTCATCCACGGAGCGTTTACCCGAAAAGGTGTCAAGGAGGGTCGATCATGAAGTTGAGTACTAAGATTTTTTTTGGGTTTATCCTGACCAACGTCATCTATGTTTTATTGTTGCTGGTCGTCTTCACGGTCGTCCGGCCGGTGGAGACGGATGCTGAAAAACTCGTCAAATACGTCATGGCGGCCTATGAAAACTCCACCAACATCCGCTACCTGGTGTCGGAGCAGCAGTCGGCCATGAGGGCCTACCTGATCAGCCCGACCAAGGAACGAAGATTATTCGACCGGTTCGTTGAGGTCACCAAGGCCATGGACGAAGACCTTTCGACACTCAACCGGCTCTTATCCAACCCCGACGCGGACCTGCTCAAAACCCCGGCCATTATCGACGCCCACCGGAATATCACCAGGGCGATCAAGGAATACAACGATCTGGCCATGCCCGTGGCCGAACGCCAGGAAAAAATATTGAGTACCCGCCGGGACGCCATAACCGCTTATGACGAAGAAATCTTAAAAACTATGGAAGAAATCATGAAACTGGAAAAAGAGGCCTTCCGTAGTGAACTGCGGAGCGATGCCGGCCAGGCGGCCATGTTGCGCCGCTACGAACGGTCGGAGGCCATGAGCCAACTCCAGGACACAATAAACGCCGGCACCCTGGCTTTCGCCAGGGGGCTTTCGGGGAGCGCGGCCCTCATGGAGCGAAGCCTGGTTTTATTGGCCGAGGCTGTCCAGCAGATAAGCGCCATCATCGCCGACACCTCCAACGCGGCGGTCAGGGAATCCCTGGAAAAAGTCCGCCAGGCCATTACGGATAAATATGAACCCAATCTGAAGGCCACCATAGCCCTTATAAAAGAAGACGGTGAAATCACGGCCAGACGCGCCCCCTTTGTCCAGGATGCCGTTCGCGAGGCCAGCGCCCTGGGCAAGGCCGTTCAGGATATTTCCCACGTTTTCACGGCCGAAATAGCCACGGCCGTGAGAAAAGTCAATGCGGTCATGCTCGTCGGGGCCGCCCTGGCCCTGGCGATCAGCCTGGTCCTGGCCACATTTTTGACCCGGAGCATCATGTTGCCCGTCAACCGGATCATAGAGACCCTGACGGAAAGCGCCCAGGAAGTTGATGGGGCCTCCTCGCAACTCACCGGGGCTTCCAACACCCTGGCCGAGGGGGCCACGGAAAACGCGGCCAGCCTGGAGGAGACCAGCGCGGCCCTGGAGGAACTCAGTTCCATGACCAGCCGCAACGCCGACAACGCCGTGGAGGCCAGTTCCCTGACGGGCCAGGCCGGCGAGTCCGTGAAGCAGGCCGAAAGCTCCATGGCCAAGGTCATCGTGGCCATGGAGGAGATCTCCCGCTCGGGCAACGAGATAGGCAAGATCATCAAGACTATCGACGAGATAGCCTTCCAGACCAACCTTTTGGCCTTGAACGCCGCCGTGGAGGCGGCCCGGGCCGGGGAGGCCGGGGCCGGTTTCGCGGTGGTGGCCGACGAGGTGCGTAACCTGGCCATCCGCTCGGCCGACGCGGCCAAGAACACCTCCGACCTCATCGAGGCCACCATTTCCAACATAAATTCCGGCTCGGAGATGGTCAATACCACGGCTGAAATTTTCAAAGCCGTTGAAGACAATGCGGCCAGGGTGACCGGGCTGGTTTCCGAAGTGGCCGAAGCCTCCAAGGAGCAGAGCCAGGGCATCAGCCAGATAACCACGGCCATGTCCGAGATGGACCGGGTGACCCAGACCAATGCCGCCTCGGCCGAGGCGGCGGCCAGCTCGGCCGGGCAGTTGTCCCTCCAGGCCGGCAACCTTATGACCGCGATCCACGATTTGAACGTCATGGCCCACGGGCCCGAAGCCCGGGAAAATTTCCACCAGTCCCGCCCGGCTACGTCGGCCGCCAAGCCCCTGGCCAGGGCTGGAGCCTCCGGGGGGGCCTCCGCGAAAAAGGCCCTGCCCATGGACGATTTCGATTTTTGAGCCTTAAGCCGGGCGTTATGAGGCCTGAAAGCGGCGGAGGGCTAAAGGTTCCCGCCGCTTTTGCCTTCCGCCGACCCTTTGATTGTTTTAAACGGGCGGCTGTGATAAAATAGCCCTTTAAAATTATTATTGGGAAAAACGGGGAGCATAAGCTGGTGAGCCGTCCGAGATTCAACCGGAAAGACCAGGCCGCGGTCAATACCTTGAGGCTTTTGTCCTCAGATATGATCGAAGCGGCCCGGAGCGGTCATCCGGGTCTCCCCCTCGGCGCCGCGCCCATGGCCTATGTGCTTTTGAGCCGTTTTTTGAAGCACGATCCGGCTGACCCCCTCTGGCCGGATCGCGACCGCTTCATCCTCTCGCCCGGCCACGGCTCGGCCCTGCTTTACGCCTGGCTGCACCTGGCCGGTTACGGGCTCAGCCTGGAAGACCTCAAGGCCTTCCGCCAATGGTGCAGCCTGACCCCCGGGCACCCCGAATACGGCCGCACCGCGGGCGTGGAGGCCACCACCGGCCCCTTGGGGCTCGGCTTCGCCATGGGCGTGGGCCTGGCCATAGCGGAAAGAATGCTGGCCCAGCGTTTCAACCGCCCCAAGTTCAACCTCTTTGACCATCATGTTTACGCCCTGGTTTCGGACGGCGACCTGATGGAAGGGGTCTCCGCCGAGGCGGCTTCCCTGGCCGGGACCCTGGGCCTCGGCCGCCTCGTCTATGTTTTCGACGACAACAGGATGACCATTGAGGGTTCCACGGACCTGACCTTCACCGAGGATGTCCGGGCCCGTTTTTCCGCCTATGGCTGGCAGGTCATCGTGGTCACCGAGGGCGAAGACCTCGGTTCCATCCACCAGGCTTTGGAAAACGCCCGGGCCGAGCGGGACCGTCCCAGCCTGGTGATGGTCCGCACCCTCCTGGGGGCGGGCAGCCCCAAGGAAAACACCCCCCAGGCCCACGGCGAGCCTCTGGGGCCGGAGGCTATCCGGGCCACGCGGCGTTTCTACGGATATCCGGAAGATCAGTCCTTCACCGTGGACCAGCGGATCTATGACCATTTCAAAAAGCTGGGCCAGGTCCACCAGAAGAGCCGGGAGGCTTGGCTGGCGCTCCTGGCCGATTATGAAAAGGTCTTCCCGGCCGAGGCCGCCGAGCTGGGGCGCCGCCTGGCCGGAGAAAAGCCCGAGGGCTGGCGGACCGCCCTGCCGGATTTTGAAAAGGGTGTTCCCCTGGCCACCCGGACGGCTTCCGGCCGGGTGCTGAACGCCCTGGCTGAAGTTCTGCCGGAACTGGTGGGCGGGAGCGCGGACCTGGGCCCTTCCAACAAGACGATAATTACCGGGGCCGGTTCTTTCAGCGCCCTTAACCCGGGGGGGCGCAACCTTCATTTCGGCGTGCGGGAGGAAGCCATGGGCTCGGTGGTCAACGGCCTGGCCCTGGCCGGCGGCTTCATCCCCTACGCCGGCACCTTCCTGGTTTTTTCGGATTTCATGCGGCCCTCCATCCGCCTGTCCGCCCTTATGAAGCTGCCGGTGATCTTTATTTTCACCCACGACAGCGTGGGCGTGGGGGAGGACGGGCCCACCCACCAGCCCGTGGAGCACCTGGCCGTTATCAGGGCCCTTCCCGGAGTCACGGTCATCCGTCCGGCCGACGCCTATGAGACCCGGGCCGCCTGGCAGGCCGCCCTGAGCCGCCGGGGGCCCACGGTGCTGGCCTTTTCCCGCCAGGACCTGCCGGTTCTCCACCCTGACGAATTCCCGGCCCTGCCGGAAGGCAGTCTTCGCGGCGGCTATATTCTTTCCGAGGCGGTCGGCGGCGAGCCTGAGGCCATTATTATAGCCACCGGCTCCGAAGTGGCCGTGGCCCTGGCGGCCCAAAAACTTTTGGCCGGCCGGGGCGGGCGGCGGGCGCGGGTCGTCTCCCTGCCGTCCTGGGAAATTTTCGAGGAACAGCCCCCGGAATACCGTGAGACCGTGCTCCCGCCCCGGCTGACCAGGCGCCTGGCGGTGGAGGCCGGCCTGCCCTTGGGCTGGAGCCGTTATGTCGGAGAGGCCGGCCGGGTCCTGTCCATTGAAAATTATGGGGTTTCGGCTCCGGCCGCCCGCCTCTTCCAGGAATACGGCTTCACTCCGGAGAATGTCGCCGGGCTGGTCGAGGAGCTTTGATAGCGGCCGGTTTTTTTAGCGGGCATCTTAAGCGGACACATAAACATAAGGCCGTTTCCGGCCTGAAAACAAGGGCGCCGTTCCGGATAGACGGCCCATTGATTGGAGCTTGGGAAATCCCATGTGGGAAACTTACGCCAAGATACTCGGCCAGCATACCGCCAACATTCTGACCAACATTACTGACTGCGGACCCTTCAACGTCCTGTTGATCGACTTGCCCCGGGGGAAGTCCGCCCGCGAACTGGCGGTGAGCATAGATTTCGACGGCCTTCTCCTCGACTCCCGGAAGCCGGTCAGCGGCTATATGATCTGCGGCGCGGTCCACCGCGGAGATATCTGGCCTCTCCTGGCGCATATCGCCAGCCATCTCGGCCTGGATACCTCCATCCTGGAAACAGAGACCGGTCCGCAGGATATTTTGGATGAATTTTTGAATATCGTCATCGGCCTGGCCGGAGCCGACTGGGCCGAACACGGCTTTGAGATGAATTTTTCCACCCCCCAGCCCATGAGCGGCCAGACATTGCCCCTTCTCCAGCCGGATGACCGGGCCTTTCACCTGGTCGCCTCCGGCCCGACCGGTCTCCAGGTGGATTTAATGGTCGTCTTCAGCCACCAGGACCAGACGGCTGGCTGACCCCTCTTGGAAATAGAGGCGGTCTTTTTTTCCCGGGAGGAATTGTGGCTGGCCCCGGGTGATTTGGGCCGCTTTCAGCTTCAACGCCGCTTCGACCGCGCCAGCCCCGGCCACGCCGGCCCTTTTCAGCCCCTCATCCTGACCATCGGAGCCTTGGAAAATCGCCTTCTGGCCGAATTGCCCCGGCCGGAGATAGAGGATCTATCCCACCGTTTTCTGCTCTATGACCTGGCCGGCCCTCTCCTGAAACAACTTCGCCCGCCCCGGGCCGAGGCGGGGGGCGAGGTGCGGATGCGGGCCGCCCTGGCCCGGGACCTGGGCGACGGCTTGGGACGGCTGAAACTGGCCGGCCTGACCTGGGACCAGGTGGCCGGGCTGCCGCCCTCCGACCTGGCCCGGGTCCTGGCCGAACAGGGTCGGCGTCACGACGCTTTTTTGGAATCCCGGGGCCGCTTGGACCGGGCGGCCGGAAGGCGCCGGCTCCTGGATGATCTTTCAGCCGGGCGGCCCTTCAAGACCCTGGCCGGGGTGCGGCGGATAGTCTATAGCCAGGCCCGGCGCCTGTCTCCTTTTGAAACGGAATTCCTCCTGGCCCTGGCGGCCCAAGTCCGGGTGGAAGTGTCCCTGCTGGTGCCGGCTTGGGTGCGCGAGGAAAAAACCGGCTTTGGGGCCGGCTTTGACCTCTTGCGGTCCATCCGGCGTTTGGAGGGGAGCCAGGCCCGGGGGCTGGACCTGGAAATCGACACCCCCGGGGACGGGCCGTCCCCGCCGGCCCTGGCTTATGCGGCCGAGGTCCTTTTAAGTCCCGAGGCCGGCCGCCAGGGAACCCCGCCGGACCCGGACGGGCGGATCAAGATAGTGCGGGCCCCGACGGCTTATCATGAAGTCGAGGAGGCGGCCCGCCGCCTGAAAAAGCTGGTAATAGAAGGCACAGCCCCGGAGGATCTGGCCCTGGTGGTTCCTTCCCTGGCTGATTACGGCCCCCTGGTGGAAGACCTGGGCCGGCGCTTCGGTCTGGCCTTCCACTTTCGGCGCGGCCGGACCCTGGCTGAGGAGGGGCCGGCCCGGGCCATCCTGAACCTGGCCGAGGTCTGGGATTCCCACTGGGAACGGGACCGGATCCTGGATTTGGCTTGCGGCCCCTATTTTCAAGGGCTCTTCGGGCCGGCGGACCTGGGCGGGCTGGCCCTGGACGCCGGGATCACCGACCAGCGGGCCGGCGGCGGGTTTGAGGAAAACCTGGCCAAGTTCATCCGCCTGGAAAAGAAAGAAGAGCGGGTCCGGTCGGCCCGGGAGCTTTTGGCCTGGGTGAACCGCCTTAAACAGGCCGGCCTTCTCCTCTCCGCCGCCCGGACCTGGCCCGATTTTTTCCTGGTTTTCAAAGGCCTCCTGGAGGAACTGGGCTGGCCCGGCGCTCCCCCCCCGGACCCGGCCCTGGCCCGGGCGGAGGCCGAGGCGGCCCGGAGGGTGAGCGAAGAATTGGCGCGCCTGGAGTCGGCCCTGGCCCGGCCGCCGGCCCCGCCCGTCGGCCGGGACCAATTCCGCTTCTGGCTGGAAACCGTTCTGGCCGAACATCATGTCCCGGACGGCCGCGCCCCGGACGGCCGCATCTGGGTCTTGAACTATTACGACCTCCACGGCGGCCTGTTCGAGGAAATTTTTTTCCTGGGCCTCAATGAACGGGTCTTTCCCCAGGCCGGGCCGGATAATATGTGGTGGCCCCGGGAATTCGTCACCGCCGCCGCCGGCCGGGATTTTTTGGGCCGGTCCCTGTGGAGCGGCGCGGCTGAACGCTACCGCCAGGAAGAACTCCTCCTGGCCGCCGGGCTCGGACAGGCCCGGCGGCGGGTCTGGCTTTTCCACCACGCCGAGGACCAGGCCGGCCGGCCTGGTCTCCCTTCCCCCTTGCTGACGGCTTTGAAAGACCTGTGGCCGGAAGGTGAGGGGACTCTTCTGGAAGAGGAAGTCACGGCCTGGCGCGCGGCCCCGGACCCGGCCGAGGCCGCCGGGCCTGACGAGCTTTGGGTCGGCCTGGCCCGGCTGGACCCCGCCCACTGGCCGCCGGGCCTCCCCCGCGACCCCGCGAGCCTGGGCCTTTGGACTTCCCTATATCGGCGGCGGGAGACCTGGCGCGGCCTCCGGGAGGCCCGGCCGGGCCCGGAAGCGGTGGCCCGGTGGCTTAAAGCCCGGCCCGGCCACCTGGGGGCGCCCCTGTTGACGCCCTCCTTCCTGGCCGGTTTCTTCGAGTGCCCCCTGGCTTTCTGGTTTGGCGAGGCCTTGGGCCTCTCTTCCGCGGGCGGCCCTCTGGAGGAATGGTCGCCGGCCGACGAGGGTGTTTCCCTCCACCGGATCATGGAGGCCTTTTTCCGCCCGCGCCTGGGGCCGGACGGGACCCCCGGCCCCCCTTGGCCGGGAACGGCCCGGGAAGAGCCCTGTCTGGCCGAACTTCTGGAATTGGCTGCGGCCGAGGGAGAAAGGGCCGGTCAACGGCCCGTGGGGCGTCTGCCCCTGTGGCGGCTCAGGCAGGAAAATTTTCCGGCCATCCTCGCCGGCTGGCTTAAGCGGGAACTGGCCCCCGGCCGGTCAGAGGAAGAGGCCCGGCCTTGGCTTCTGGAATGGTCCTTCGGACCCCACCCTT
>Ga0082212_10009693_pt1 | contig 12394 bp, 12 predicted proteins | sample TergutNt197P3_FD_71548 | JGI IMG/M metagenome (GOLD analysis project Ga0082212, IMG submission 71548) | Neocapritermes taracua P3 segment gut microbial communities from Petit-Saut dam, French Guiana - Nt197 P3 | ecosystem: Host-associated > Arthropoda: Insects > Digestive system > Gut ... | reverse complement strand
CACCCCTCCTTTGAGCTGTAAATTAAGTTAACATAATATTATAATAAACTATTATTATCAAATGTCAATAGTTAATTATATTAAAAATAACAATTATATTAAAAATAACAATTATCATAACTATGCTCATGGTTTTGCCTTGTAACCATAATTTAATTTGAACATATGGAGCAATGAATGACAACTCGTGACATACAAGATGATGATTATAACTGCAATATACTCCACCTTACTCATACTCTTGATAAAGACTGCATGGAAGATATGCGCGTATACCTCACCCGCTGCAGTCAGCACATCGCCGACAAAGCAACCAGTGTGAAAAGCCGCACTGCCGAATTGATTTGGTGCTATATCGATGTTGAACCGGTTTCGTTTAACCGCGGCTTCTATACCGTAGATGTCAGATATTTCTACCGCATTACCGCCGATGCCTTTTCAGGGTTGGGTCGCCCGTCTGAAATAGAAGGGCTTGCGACTTTCGACAAACGCGCCATACTGTTCGGCTCTGAGGGCAACGCCAAGATATTCAGCTCCCGCGCCGCTATGGGAACGGCAGACGAGCAATATATGCGCCAAGCCAATATGCCCGTTGCGGTCGTTGAAGTCGTTGACCCTATCTGCTTAGGCGTAAAACTGGCGGAACGCTGTGAAAGAGCCTGCTCAAACGACACTATATTTGAAGCTCCGCAGAGCGTCTGCAACCGCTTCGGCGATGAACTGGTTGTCGATGGCGCGGAGAAGCGTCTTTACTGCACACTGGGGCAATTTTCAATCATCCGACTGGAACGCGACACACAGCTTCTCATAGATGCAAAAGATTTTTGTATGCCTGAAAAAGAGGGCATCGGGGCGTTCGACGACACACCGTGCGACCTGTTCAAACGCATACGCTTCCCTGTCGATGAATTTTTCCCACCTGATTGCAGCCACATGAAATTTTCCGAAAACCCCGCATTAAAAAAGTAGGGACACCATACATGGTGTCCGTCCCCAACCGTTTCCCCCGTCCGTAGGGACACCATACATGGTGTCCATCCCCGCACACCCGGGTTTTCCCCCGTCCGTAGGGAACGCCGCCATCGGCGTTCCGCCGTTTCCTCTGTCATCGGCGGTAATATTACGGCGGTGCGCCTGTAGGGGCGGTCGTTCGTCCGCCCGTTTTTTAACGGTGCGCCGAGAGCGGCGCACCCTACAATCTGCGGGCGGCATATATGCCGCCCCTACGAATCCCCATATTCAACAACGGACAATCTCAAAAGCCATGTCAGCGGATTCGGCGACTTCACGCGAATGAGTGGAAATGATAACGCATTTGTTATCATTTTTCGCTAACTTGACTAAATTATCAATAATAGCCGTTTGATTTGTTTCGTCAAGGCTTCCGGTCGGCTCGTCCGCGAGGATGATTTCAGGTTGATGCGATATGGCGCGGGCTATAGCCACGCGCTGTTGTTCGCCGCCCGAAAGCTCAATAACTTTACGGCGACTTTTATCTCCGCTTATTCCAAGTCCATCTAAAAGTCCTTCGACATACTGCCTGCTGTTTTTGATTTTGTACTTGCTGATTTCCATTGCCATTTGCACGTTTTCAACGGCATTGAACCTGTGAAGAAGATTGAATTGCTGAAAAATCATACCAATATTTTTTGCGCGGTATCTATCACGGTTTATTGCTTTCAAGTCCTCTCCGTTATACAGAATTTCGCCATCGTTGCAAGTGTCAAGCCCCGCCAGCAATGACAAGAAAGTTGTTTTCCCCGCGCCGGATTCGCCCAACAGCGCATAGACCTTGCCTTTTTCAAACGAAATGTTTAGGCCTTTAAGAACTAATCTGCCTTTGCCGTATTTGTATGATATATTTTTAGCCTCCAAAATCACCATGTTGATTCCTCCTTATTTATAGTTTCGTATCAGCTTCAACGGCGCGTTGTTTGATATTAGGATATTGCTCAATCCTGCGGAGATAACCGTGATTACAATCACAAGCCCGAACACGAAATATACCGCCTGCCAATTAAATGAGATAAATATATCCCCGAAAGTTTCCGTCATCAAGTCCATAGCGTCATTGTCAATGGCAAGCAGTGAAACTGAAAATCGTTTGTGAGTGGTCGTTGCAATAGTCAGCGTTGTGGCAAGAGCCGCGATTGACAACAAAATATTCTCAATAAGCAGTTTCAGCCAAGCTCTGCCCTTGCTCATGCCTAACGCTCGCAGAATACCGATTTCATAGCCGCGCCCTATGCTGAACAAGTATTGCAAAAAAGGCAGAACCAAAGCGCAGAGAAGAATCAGCAACGCGGCAACAGGTATTAGAGACGATGCGGAAGATTGTATTACTTCACGAACACCGAACAATTCTCTGTGAGCAAATAATTCTTCTTGACTTTCTAATGACGCGCGAAACTCATTGAACAGTTTCAACAGATTTTGACCTGTGAAATATGTGTTTATCAACAGTGTTATCGTTGTAAACGCCGTTGTCAAAAGCAGCGCGTAGATTATATTCCGCGCGGGGTATTTGATAATGCTTCTCAACGCGCTCTTCACGTTATACCTCCGTCATGGTCTTCATCGGTTCGTGGCGGGCGATAAAGAGGGAAGCGGCGAAACCGATGATAAACGTAAAGGCGAGAACCGCGATGAAGCCGTAGATTAAAGCAGTGTTTAACACGGCGGCGTTGAATGTATATCCAAATTTAACCTTATCAATTGCAAGCCAATTCAATGTTCTTCTAAAAACCATATCGTTATCGACAAGCAGTTGCTGCAAACTGTATACCCACTCGGCAAAAGGAGAAAACACCGCGTAATAAATCGCACTCGCCGCCATAAAAGCTGCCGTAAATACAATTAAAATTTCGGCAGTGATAAATCCTGACGTTTTAACTTTGGACAAACCGCGTGTTCTAAGAACACCTATGTCGTATACGCGGCTATTAAGTGCTGAGGCAATAATAAGATAACTAAACAGAACGCATATCAAACCCGTAACTATTAAAGTCCATGAAAAACTCGCTGCTGTTTTGTCTAAGACTCTATGAAGAAAACGCGCTGTATCCGCGCTGTCAAATATGGTAAATTGATTTTGTAGTTCACTTGAAATAGTATCTATATACGCAAATATATCTAGTTCATTGCGCGTATAGCAGACTACCATGCCAAATCCTTTGCCATATAATGTAAAGGTGTTTAGATTTTTCAAATCCCGCGAAGACGGCGCGGCAGTAAGTATTTGATTGCGAGCCACATTATCATTACTTGCAATTGTTGCAGAATGAGCTTCAATTATACCAAAAGCCGGGTCATTAACTAATTTTGTTTCACCCGTTTTTTTGAAGTAGACAAGTTCCAACTCGTTAATCACTTGGTCTGTGGAATCCTTGAATATCCCGACAATCTTTGGATTAAAACTAACAGGATTATTGAGAAAGATTGAAATGTCAACAATGTCTCCGATACGGAGATTATTTAACGCGGCAAAATCCTCACTTACATTGCATTCGCTTAAATTTTCAGCAAAACGCCCCTCCGTTAGTTCTCTGCTACCAATGCGGAAGTGAGAAGATTTTGAAATATCGGTATAAATCAACACGGTGTACGAGTTTTCAACATCTTCAGGAAAAAAACTAATATACTGATTGCGTTGTACGCTTGCATCATAAGGCACGGGCATCAATACATCACTTATTGCCGAAATCTGACTGAAAGCATAATAGTCGGTGACATAATCAGATGAGGTATATTTCTCGATGAAATCGTCATCCTGAATATCGATATTCCCGTTTTTATGAGTAAAGGCAACAACAGAATATTTACCAAAGCACTCTTTCTGGATAGAAAGAACATTTTCACGAATGGAAAAAACGCACATTAAGGTAAAAAATGACAACATAGCAATAAAAAACAATGTTATATATATTTTAATATTTTTTTGTATATTTAATATGATATATTTCGAAGAAAGCATTTTACACCTCTTTAATTTACTATAATGCAGGCGGCGTTCCGCTGTAAAGCAATATTTTGGAGCGGAACGCCTTACCTCTAATCAATACCGACAATTACCACGCAGAGTATGCGTTAAAGAACCCACTCTCTGCTTTACATGGCCTAATAAACAATACGCTTAGTAGCTCCGCATTTTGTACATACATCGTGGTCAGTCATGATTCCGCGTTGCCATGAATGTGTTGGTCCGTATGTGTAACTAATATCCATAAACGCAGCGACACATTTCGTACACTTTTGATAGATTAAGTGTTTCATATAATACCCTGCACAGTAGCTACTGTCATACACCTTGATGTTTTCTATTTGCACAGGTCCATAGCTATGTATCAGACAATTTAACATCGGCTCAATACCAATAAACCCATCACTTGCCACAATACCATGGTCGCAATCCTCGCCGTGTTCATGTACATACGTCTCAGTCTCATTGACCACGACATCAACCACGACCGCAACATCCTCAACTACGGCGACATCTTCATCCTCATAAGCCACTGCCATGGCGAGCGATGACAATACCATAATGGCAGCGATGAGCAGGCTAAATCTTCTTTTGTGTTGAAATTTCATAAAACTTTCTCCTTAATAATACTACCATCAAATATGGCTGTTGTCAAAACGTTCCTGTCGATTTCCCTGCGGCTTTCCACAAGTCACTCATGTGCAAAGTGCCTGTAACCGCTAACCTTTCATGCGTACATAGGCATCACCCGTACCGATTGTAACACAGTCTAAGGTGAAAAATACTGGGACGAACATATGAAAATTCCTTAAAAACACTGGGATGGCTTGGAAAACACTGGGATGGACTGGAGACACTGCCGCCCCTACGAAGCCATATCTTTATGCGCCAGCAGCTTCTTGCACGCCGCTATGACCGTGAAGACCAAAACATACAGCGCGATACCCAGTAAAAACGGAAAACGCCTGTCCATATCAGACAGCCACCCCGCCAGATACCCGAACGGAATCCCGCAGCCAAGCACAATGAAGTTCATCGTTGCGTAAATCCTTGCGCGTTCGTCCGGCTCAATCAGAATCGCGACGGCGGAATCCTTCCTCGGCATGACAAGACCGTGGGCGCAAGCCTCCAGAAAGACGCATACAAGCGGCATAACAAGGCTCTCCTTTGGCGACAGAATCAGCGCGGCGAGAGAGACGATGTATATGAAAACGCCAATCAGCATGGGAAATCTGTAACCGAAACGACTGAGCTTCGACTGAACACCGAACAGAAAAACGGCGATAATCAACGAGCGCAGAATGGGGAAATATGCCAAAAATTGTTGGGGTATCAGCAAGCTACCGGATATGAAAAGCCCGAAAAAATTCCCGCTTATCATGCCCGTAATGTTGAAAACTGCTGACATTGTGAGCGCAAGCACCATACCGGGCGATGCCATAACCTTCTTAAAGATACGCCCGTAACCGCGCATAATCTTGAACAGCGACATACCCGATGTCTCGGCTTTTCTCACAATGCCCGTCTGTGTCTCATCGCAGTATTTATAGAGTAATATGAACTTAGCCGTCATCGAAAAGAAGGAAAAGAGGTAAATTATCCGCATTGCGGGTACTATTGTGAGATTGCTGACCAAAAGCCCGGCAAGCGGCGCGAAGACGACCGCCAGCTGCCCGGTCATATGTATGAGCGAGTATATTTTTACCATCTGCTTTTTGTCCGCGTCCTCTACCAAGAGACAGGTCCACGAATTTTCCGAAACCATCATAACACCGTTGAGAGCCGCCGCCAGCATGAACCACCAGACATTCCGCGAAAACGCCCACAGCAGACACGGTATTGAGAACGCAATCGAATCTGAAATAAGCGTTGTTATCTTTCGCCCGAACTTGTCGGTTAACGCGCCGCTCAACAGCGCGGATAACGCTTTGAACAGCATGGATATAGATGCCACAAGCCCTATTTGCTTGTCGGTGAGGAACAGCGCGGCCATGTAGACGGATACAAACGGCGAGTAAAGAGAAAAAGGTATACCCCACAGCGGCTCTGTGTAAACACAGGCTCTGGAGTTACCTCTTAGATTCAGAAGAGTTTTTATCAGCGGATTATTTTTCAAAAGTGTTACCTCGATTATTCAAGTATTAAAGCGAAGCGTTTTCATCCGTCTCAAATTTCAGCTCCAAGCGTTTGTTGAAATATTGATACACAAACGAAATTGCCACAAGGGTTACGCCAAGCGTAAAGTAAGAAATAATCCGATAACCCTCCGTAAGGCTCGCAAGGTCGATTAAGAATAATTTCGCGACCGCCAAAAGCGCAAGTCCAAGCCCGAACCTTCTTATGAATGAGTAGCGTTTCGCAAACCCGAATAATATCCACGCAAGGGCGGTCAGTACATATATTATGCTAATCCACACGCTGGCAAAGGAAAGGTTATATTGAGTGATTAGATTTTGGGTTAATATTATCACAAAATACGCCGAAACAATGAGCGGATACCATTCGATGCCGAGTTTGAACTCCATTACGATAAGTTTTACTAAATCGCTCATTGCGAGTATAGAAAGCAGTGAAATTAACACTAATGCCGCCGTGCCGATTATCACAACACTTAGAGGAACTTCCCTAAAATAAGGGGAATCTGAACTGTTTATGCCAAACAACCATAAAATCCCGATTGTGTATAACGCTAAAGATATGATTTTTACACCTAAGTCAGAAAGAGTTTTGACCCTAGGGATAATACTTGCGATTAAAAATGTCGAAAGTATCATAAGTGCTGAAGTTAAATAGCCAAAATTATAATACTTGATATCTTCGTTATAATGCAGCGAAGCATACAGCAAATCGCAAGCATATATCGAATAAAACCACAAGTTCACAATAACCGCATATTTATAAATCTTCTGAAACCTGCTCGAAAGCGTTTTTTTATACATAAACGCCCCCAATATAATCAAGCTGCCGAGCGTTACCGCAAGGTATTTCCATTCAAACAAATAGTCAAGCCGACCCATAACATCAAAGAACAAAAATGTCGTTAAACACAGCGCGTTTATAGCATATCCCGCGCGTTTGAAATTCCTCTCGTCTTTCAATATGCCGTATACGGTAAGCGCAACGCCCTCCGCAAGCCAACCGAGCGTAAGCCATACCCTGCCGAATTGGAACGGAATAGCCAACACGACAAACGCCAGCCCCGTTAAATAAAACAACGCTTGTGTATGCTTTTCGCCGCTGAATTTACTTTCAATCAGCCAACCGAGAGCTAAGTAGATTACGGCGAAAATAACGGAAAGATATCCCGTGAAATCATCCCATCCAAACTGATAAAATACTAAATACATCAGCAAACTGCTGAAAAATGTATTTATCGCAAGCAGTACAATGTCACGTTTTTTGAAATTTGATTCGGCTTTGAATGTTCCGATAATCGGAATAATCGTATAAATTATAAAGGCAAATAACACATATAATACAGCTATGTATTTTTCGTATAACTTTATGTTGCCCCAAAGATTTGAAGTGATATAGATTGTTCCTATAATATTCAAGACAAGCCCGATAAAAGACGAAACAGACCATTTTTTCTTAAACGACACGAGCAGCGCGAGCAGGTTCAGCACAACGAAATAGACCATTGCGCCGTAAATCATCGTTCTGTCAGTTCCGATTGAGAATATCGGCAAGTATCCGCCGATAAGGGCAAACGCAAGTATCGTTTGTGAATTATGGCGGGTTGACAAGAAGAACGCCGCCGCCGTTATTAAAACGCACAGCGCAAGTGCGGGGTACATACTAAGGATTTCAAGAGCAAAATAACTGATACCCAGCGCGACATAAAGCACAGCCACCCCGCCGGCAGTGATACCAAGAGAAAACACGTTCGGCTTTTTCCTGTTCATAACCTCACCCGCGCCGAGCATAACCGCGCCAAGCGCGAAAATCATAACGCCTTTCAGCATATCGGACAGCTGCAAATATGTAAATCTAGCGGCGGTAATAACACCAACGATAATTAACAAAATTCCAACAACATTAAGTAAATTAAGCCCCACGAACCGCTCTATACTATTTTTCTTCGCGACCGCAAGCACTTGTTCATCGGTAATCTGTTCGTTTTTAAGTTTTTCAAATTCCGCGCGTTCATTGTCCGAAAAAGCACCGTGTTCTTCGGCGAACTGCTTTTGAGCTTCGGTTATTCTGTGGTTGACCTGTACCGCCAACTCCTCCAGCTTTTGATATGTATCGTCTTTTATATCCGTATTGTTCCGCCGCAGAGCCATCGTCATACTATGTATTCTTGACTTTATGCTGTTTTCAAGCGCGGAAAGCCTGTTTACCTCATCTTCAAAAGTTGATTTGAAGTAAACATCCATTTTTTCTTTTGATGTGTTTATGATTTTAACTTTTTCATTATAAACCTGTTCATACAATGTGTTTTTGAGATTCGCGTTTTGTACGGACAGCGTTTTTACATTTTGCTCAGACTTCAGATGTGCCGCTTGCAGTTTTTCAAGGTCTGATTTGAGCTGTTCGTTTTCCTTTGTCAAATCGCTGTTTTCTATGGTTTTCACTTCAACGTCAAGTTCAGCCAAGACGTTTTTTTGACGGTTTACTATATCCCGCAGATTGCTGTTCATTCTATTGCACCTTCCTTTCGCTTTGCGTTAAGCATCCAAATGAAATTATAGGGTGTTCAGACGAATATTGCAAGCAAATAATTGTAAAAATTATTTTATAATCGGATATTCCCGATTTCCTTTTCCTCCGTCATGTGTTATAATACACCTAAAGTTCAATCACAAGGATAATTACTATGCAAATGATACTCTCCCACGTCCGCCGCGCCGTTGACGACTATAATATGATTGCCGGCGGCGACAGAATCGCGGTTGGCGTATCCGGCGGCAAAGACTCTCTGCTGACCCTTTGGGCAATGGCTGAACTGAGGCGTTTTTACCCCAAACCGTTTGAGGTCGAAGCGATAACGCTCGATATGGGTAACGGGCTTGACTTTTCTGATGTCGCCCGTTTTTGCGAAAAACTGAACGTTAATTACACGATTGTGCCCACCGACATTTTTAACATCGTATTCAATGAGCGCAAGGAGACGCATCCCTGCTCGCTGTGCGCTAAAATGCGGCGCGGCGCGCTGCATGAAGCCGCGCTGAGACTGAACTGCCGCAAGGCCGCGTTGGGACACCACTTTGACGATGTTGTAGAAACTTATATGCTGTCGCTGTTTTTCGAGGGGCGTATATCCTGCTTTCAGCCGGTGACATATCTGGACAGAAAGGACATAACGCTGCTGCGCCCGCTGATATACGTTGAGGAGGACTTTGTTCGTAAGGCGGCGCGGGCGTTGAGCTTACCGATTGTGGAGAATCCCTGCCCCGCTAACGGGTATACAAAACGTCAGGAAATCAAGGAGCTTCTGCGAACCCTTGAAAAAACTTACCCCGATTTGAGGAATAAAATCTTCGGCGCGATGAAAAGGCTGCCATTGAAAGGCTGGGGGTAGGGGCGTTGCTTGCCACGCCCGCAGATGGGCAAAATTTTAATTTTACAGGAGATGTAACAATGCCGATTTGCGGAATTACCCAACCGGAAATAATAAATATTGATGAAACATTGCGCTTGAGAGCTTATGACGGTAACTTTTTAACAGGATTACCATGGTATCAAAACAAAGCGGTTTATTACAATTCAGAAGGAATTACGGATGTATCAAAAATTCCGGACGAAAAATGGGTCGAGTGTATGTACACGGCTTTTCAAAACAGCGGGAAAAGTGAAATGTATTTTATTGAGGTCAAAAAAGATGATGTTTTCACACCCATAGTAGATGTTGCCTTACAAGAAGAAAATCCGCCGATAGTTATAGGAGCGGACGAGTATCGCGGTATTGGTATCGGGAAAAAGGTCATGACCGCTATTATAAACAGAGCGCGTAAGATAGGAATAAAGCGTTTTTATGACACATTAATATTTGATTATAATATTGCGTCTCAAAAACTATATGAATCATTGGGGTTCAAATGCGTTGAGGTTATTGACAATAAACGGATATATGAGTTATCTCTTGAATAGCGAATTATCAAAACGGATGGTGTACTTATGAAAATTAAACTTGTCGCGGCGGACTGCGACGGCACGCTTATTAACTCAGAGGGCATACTTACGCCGCGGACGGAACGCGCCGTGCGTGAATGTCTCGCCAATGACATACTATTTGTGATGGCGACCGGACGACCGACTTTCGGGGTTAAGTGGTTTGCCGATATGTTCGAGGAAGACCTCCCGCTGATAACCTATAACGGTTCGGCTGTAACGATGAGCCGATCCGGGACGGTGATATTTACCGATATGCTCTCCGCCGAGCTTTGCTCCGAGCTTATCGCGTTGGGGCGCGAGCGCGGAGCGGGAATAGTAACGTATGCCGACGGCAGGATGTATATCGCGGAGCGCAGCTATCTGACGGACAAATATGCAGAGTTTTACAATCTCGACCCGACCGCGTGTGACATCGCGCCGATTATAAAAAACGGCGCGACTAAGATTCTATGGTTTGACGACCCTAAAATCATAAGAAGCTACTACAGCGATATACAGTTGCACTTCGGTCTGCGGCTGAACTGTTTCCTGTCCGCGCCGTATATGTTTGAATTTGTCTCTCCCGAATCGTCAAAGGGGCTGGCATTGGAGATTTTGGGTAAAAAGCTGAACATAAAGCCTGAGGAAATGATGGCGATAGGCGATGGATTCAACGATGTGTCCATGCTCGAATACGCGGGAATAGGCGTTGCGGTGGCGAACGCCGCGCAGGGCGTTAAGGACATGGCAAACGCCGTCACCCTCTCTAACGATGATGACGGCGCGGCGGCCGCTATTGAAAAATACGCGCTTGAGGACAAATTTTGAACCCCTCTTTTTTTAGTTTCCGTATTGACCATCAACATACGGCAAGATTGCCCATGTAACATCATCAGCTAAAATATGCTTCAACTCAATTTTGGGCGACCACCCCGCTGTTGATTTTGAACAAGGGTAGTTGGAACAGTTGGTGCATTTGTCAAGACCATGTTCTTTTGCACATTTTAATTGTTCACAACTAAAACCTTTGTCTAATCCTCCCGTATGGCAACCGTCGCAAAACTTCATGTCATCTCCCCAATAATCTCCGTCACCAACGCCATTTGCATATACTCGTATTAGTCGTTGTTTCAAATCTTCTCGAAACCCATCGCTAAATGCTGCACCCGAATAGTGGACGCAAAGGTCGCAGCGATGGCCGCAACTTGAATAGATGGCATTTTCTTTTGGAAACGGTTTACGATTGGGATTTTTCTTAATGAGAATAAGTTTTTTTACAGCTTCAAGCGTATCTAAATCGGCAACGGGAATTAACATCCATTTACCATCATGTAGATTTTTTTCGCTGTCATAAATATCTTGTATTATCTTCGGAAATTCCTCACGCCGCGCATCAAATTTATCGCGTTCGGCTTTACCAAATATAACTTGAAAATCATAACGGTCATCATGTATGTTTATAGATAAGATGGTTTTCTTACCTTGACGAAATTTCAAGCAGTCAATATCGTAGTATTTACCCGGTACTTCATCAAGGCGGTATTTTCCACGCATGAAACGCATGGTTTCTTGGCTCACTTTTTTTAATTGCTCATTCATTCTCTTTCGGCTCCTTTTCCGTTTTTAATCGCATTGGTATAAATACATCCTGTTGGTATTTGTTAAATCTATTCGCAATATCCCACGGTAAGATTTCCTCAATCATTTCCGGGCGATTCTTATCCAAGTCGAAATCTCCGCTGTTACTTATCCATTCTCTTAATAGAATAAATGTATCATCCATGCTTTCAAAAAAAGCAGCGGCTATAGCGTATAAACCGCCCGGCAAATTCTCGTCCATGTAGACCGTTTCATTTTTGTAATCGTTCGGGATTTTCATGAGCATAACCCATTCATCCTCCGGCTCTTTTCGCATGAAGCAATCCCGCATACCGGGAACAGGCACAAAGCCATAAACTGAAAATAAGTTTTGCATATCAACTTCGCCTAAATTTTCGGCTTTCCCTGTTTTATAGCGGGAAGTCAATACACGCATGGACGGCAATCTGATAATCCGAATATCATGTAATTTTAACGCTTCCCGGCTTATTTCAGACAGTTTTTCAAATGTGACTGCTTCATCTTTTTTAACTGTTGAAAGCCGTTTTTCGGTTTCCTCATAAAGTAACGTAATGGCGGAAATTTTCTTTATACCGCTCATCAACATTTTATGAAGAAACTCGTCTACAAGTTTTCTTAATTCCGACAAAGCTGATATTTCCGTATCAAGGGATTCGAGCTTGTCCACAAACGCTTGAATCAACGCCGCCGTGTTTTCGC